>Ga0209725_1000712_pt1 | contig 19694 bp, 21 predicted proteins | sample I18A1metaG_FD_184145 | JGI IMG/M metagenome (GOLD analysis project Ga0209725, IMG submission 184145) | Lake sediment bacterial and archeal communities from Gulf of Boni, Indonesia to study Microbial Dark Matter (Phase II) - ​I18A1 metaG... | ecosystem: Environmental > Aquatic > Freshwater > Lake... | reverse complement strand
GAAAGCAGCCATACCCAGCGCGTAGACGCAAGGATCGCAGCTGAACGGCTTTGTTTCTAACAAGACAAGAGGAAAGAATGCTCGAAGGATATTGCGGCGAGGCCGAAGCCTTAGCCATGAAACTGCTCGTGGCAATCGGCGATGTCTTCGACGCTAGAAGAATGATCAAGGTGAAAAGCGTACAGGTATCCGGAATATCATACAAGACGATCGGTGAGGCGGGCGTAGAGTTCCTTGAAGACTTCTGCAGCAAAGGCGCTAAAGCTGCAGTAGAGACAACCCTCAACCCTGCCGGAATGGACTTAACAGCATGGCGCCGAATGAGGGTGCCCGCCGATTTCGCACGTAGACAGCTGAGAATCATTTCGGCGTTTAAGAGGATGAGAATGGATATCACCTGCACGTGTATTCCGTATTTCGTCGGTAACAGACCTAGGTTTGGCGAGAGCGTCGCATGGGCCGAGTCATCGGCAATATGTTTCGCGAATTCGGTGTTAGGGGCAAGAACCAATAGGGAAGGAGGCCCAACTGCTCTCGCAAGTTCTATAACAGGCAGAACTCCACTTTACGGGCTTCACCTTGATGAGAACAGAAAACCGTCGCACGTGGTTCAAGTTCAGAGTGAACTTAGCACTGACCTTGACTATGGTTTACTCGGATATGCTCTTGGAAGAAAACTCGGTCATTGCGTGCCTTTCATCGAAGGAACTCGCATGACAAGAAATTTGGACCACTTGAAAACCATGGGCGCAAGTATGGCAACCTCGGGGGCCATTGCGCTTTATCATATTCACGACGTAACGAGTGAGAGTCGCCTCATCAAACAAAGCGACCTTCATTTCCTCGAGAGGATTTCGATAGGTAAGTCCGAGTTGCTGTCGGCGAAAGAGGAGTTGACATCCGCCGAAAACCCGAGGCATGTCTGCCTTGGTTGCCCTCATTGCAGCCTGGAAGAGCTTGGGAAAGTGGCGAAACTGGTACATGGAAGGAGGCTAAGGAGAAAGCTTTGGTGCTTCACTTCCAGGAAGACATACGAGGAAGCCGAAGAGCTTGGATACATATCTGCGATCAAGGCGGCTGGAGGCGTCGTTGTCAGAGACACCTGTATGGTGGTCTCCCCACTTGAGAAGATTGGGGTAGAGCAGATTCTGACGAATTCCTGCAAGGCCGCGCACTACTTGCCCTCCCTATCTAAAGTCGAAGCATCGCTAGCGCCATTTGAAGAGTGTGTAGAATTTGCGAGTAGGAGAAGTTAGAATAAAGGGACGATTCGTGGTCCCTGGGAGAGCTGCGGGAAGAGCGGTCGTTACCAGCCAGCCCATATCCTTTCTTGGTGGAGTGGATCCGGTGACCGGGAGGTTGATCGAGAAGAATCACGAGCTTAAGGGAATGTCGTTGAGAGGGAAAGTCTTCGTTTTTCCCTACGGAAAGGGGAGCACGGTCGGATCTTACACTATCTATTCCATGGCAAAGAATGGAGTAGCCCCGGCCGCTATCATAAATATGGAGACAGAGCCCGTAATAGCTGCCGGATGTGTACTTGCTGCTATTCCTTTGGTTGACAGGTTAGAAAGGGATCCGACCAAGACGATCGGAAATGGCGACTACGTCACTGTCGATTCTAAGAGGGGAATTGTCACGGTCAGAAAGCGTTAGGCTCAAGTCCTTTGTGGTAGCCCGGGGGAGATTTTCGGAAGGGTCATTCGAACTCCCGTCGGCGGGTATCTTCTCCCTTCGGAGGATCCAGAGCCCGCTATCCTTGATCGTGTCTCAAGCCCACTTTGACCGCTAGACGACCGGGCTACTCAGTTTGGCTCCGGTTCATTCCAAACCAATTAACTGATGATACTGAGGGGCTTTAAGAGTTTACCATATCTCCGCTCGCAATTTAGTTGATATCGTTGAAAAGATTCATTGCCATCAGGGTTTTACGCTTAAAGAGCGACCGAAAGGCTTAAATATGAGGGAAGACACGTTGTTCTGGCTCTGGGCCAGACGAACGGATTCCGATAATTTTTGGTTTCGGATGATTTGTCGTTTGATGATGGCTTAGGTTGTTCCATTGAGTGGAAGGATAGGAAAATGGCATCTGCCGGGAAGAGGTCAGAGAAGGTCACAAACTGCCCTGAATGTGGTAGTGACAACTTAGTTGAGGATTACGACCTTGGCGAGGTCATATGCCAAGATTGCGGTCTCGTTCTGAGCGAACACGCGATGGATCGCGGACCTGAATGGAGAGCTTTCACAAAGGAAGAGAAGGAAGAAAGAGGTCGCGTAGGGATTCCGATTTCATATTCAATTCACGATAAGGGACTTTCAACAGTCATAGATCGCGTGAACAGAGACGCTTACGGGAGACAGCTTCCTCTTGCTACAAGGCTTGAGATGCTGAGGCTTAGAAAGTGGCAGATCAGAACGAGAGTTCACTCATCAATAGACAGAAACCTGGCTCAAGCTATGGCGGAGCTGGATCGGCTTACCGACAGACTACATATTCCTGCACCTGTCAAAGAGAGAGCTGCGATAGTCTACCGGAAAGCACTTGATAGCGGGCTTGTGCGAGGAAGATCGATCGTCGCAATAGCTGCTGCCGCTTTATACGCAGCTTGCAGATCCTCCGAGACACCTCGAACCTTGAAAGAGGTAGCGGCTGCTAGCAGAATCAGGAAGAAGGACGTGGCAAGGTGTTACAGGCTACTTCTACGTGAACTTGACATGCGGATGCCGGTTGAGGACCCAGTTAGATGCGTCTCCAAAATAGCGACGAAGGTTGGCATAACAATGCAGACGCAGAGAAGGGGGATCAAGATCCTTAAGGAAGTGCGGAAGAAGGGCATAGTGGCAGGAAAGGATCCGATGGGGCTGGCTGCAGCGGCTCTTTATGTCGCTTGCGTACTTGAGGGCGAGAAGAAGACTCAAAAAGAGATAGCTGAAGTGGCAAATGTCACTGAGGTTACTGTTCGAAACAGGTACAAGGGGCTAAAGGAAACTCTCAAGCTGAATATTTAGTCGCATACGAAGTTCTGTAACTGTCGTCTTGCCAAGTAATCTCTCTTATTGAGGTCTGCTCGTCAATAGCGGTAGCTCTGACGCGAACCTCGTCATGAAAGGAGTTGCGTCTTCAGCCCCAACCGTTGTGGATGGTATGATAGCCTCCTAGCACAAACAGCCACTAACTGTTTTCCGCATACAGCTCCGATTCAACGGTTGAGCGATATCGACTTAAGGTTGTGTTTCATAATCCACTTTGGACGCGAAAGGATGAGCACCGCTTGGGAACCCGAAGGCTTTAGAGAGCCCGAGATGGAACGACTTTACACCAAGGTGTGTTTTGGTTGCCTAGGTAGAATGAATCAGGCTCGATTTTGCGATTCTTCTGAATGTGCCAAGCGACCGCCTAGGCGGCGGTGCCTGCTTGGAGTAGATTGTAACAAGAGATGCTTTGAAAAGAGAAGCTTTTGCAGTTATTACAAGAAGACGTAGCCGATAGTAATTTTCGCTGTGGCTTTCTGACAGTCTTAGATGAACCGATCGCGCTTCCTCCAATGCACATGAATGGCAAGTCTAAAAGCCTTGTCTCGCCTATACTCAACAGCCGATATGGAGGGTCAATTTTGAAGGGGTGGAATGGCAGAATACTCAGAATCAATTTGTCAAAAACGAAAACAAGAGTTCAACCATTTGAAGCGGCTAAGGCGTTGGCGTTCTTAGGCGGCAGAGGTTTGGCTGCCAAGATTCTATGGGAGGAGACGAATCCGGGCATGGACGCCCTTTCTCCAGATTGTCCATTGATCTTCGCGGCCGGCCCCCTTACGGGCCTGGGTTTTCCAAGTAGCGGCAAGCTTGTCGTTGCTGCGAAGAGCCCATTGACTGGTGGCTACGGGGACGGCAATCTCGGTTCTTTGGCAGCTGTTCACTTGAGAAAAGCTGGTTTTGACGCGGTTGTCATTTCTGGTTCGGCTAAGAAGCCGAGCTACGTCCTAGTCATCAATGACGTAGTCGAGGTGACCGACGCTGAAGACCTTTGGGGCACTGGAACGTTTGAAGCAGAGAGAAAACTTCGAGAGCGTCACGGCAGAAATGTTGGAATCTTAAGTATCGGTCCGGCTGGGGAGAATCTTGTCAGCTATTCTACGGTCATTTCGCAGGAAGGGCGATCCGGAGGGAGACCGGGGATGGGAGCTGTGATGGGCTCTAAGAAGATCAAGGCTATTGTTGTCAAAGGGGATCGTGAGATACCTGTGGCGGACGAAAAAGAGGTGAAACGTCTTCGTGCAGAGAGCTATGGAGAGATCTTGAAGAAGCCTAACTATGCTTTTTGGAGAAGGCAGGGCACGATGTCAACGATTGAGTGGAGCCAGCAGAATAGCGTCTTGCCGAGTTTCAATTTCAAGGAGGGAGTCTTCGATCGTGCTGAAGAAATAGGCGGAGCTACGATGGAGAAGCAGAAGGCTTCGCAAAGAGGGTGTCCAGACTGCAACATGATATGTGGGAACGTTATCTACGACGCCGACAAGTCTGAATCGGAGCTGGACTATGAGAACGTCGCCATGCTAGGTTCTAATATCGGACTATCTAACTTGAAGCAGGTCGCGGTTTTGAATAGAATTGCCGATGAATATGGATTGGATACGATTTCGCTCGGGAACGTCATAGGCTTCGCTATGGAAGCTTCAGAGAGAGGACTGATGAAGGAGAAGTTGGAGTGGGGCGATTTCAAGGCTGCCAAATCGATCGTTAAAGATATAGCTTACAGAAGACGACTGGGAAAATTGCTTAGCAAAGGAACGAAGTTGGCTGCTGAACGCTTGGGACATGATTCTTTGAAGTGGGCCATGAACATTAAAGGTCTCGAGGTGTCAGCATATGAATGTCACTCAATGCCAGGGATGGCTTTAGCCTTTGGCACATCGCCGATCGGTGCTCACCATAAGGACGCCTGGGTTATCTCTTGGGAGGCGAGTTTCGGGCGAGAGGGCTATGTTCCGGAGAAGGTCGATAAGGTCATTGAATTTCAAAGGATCAGAGGGGGAATGTTCGAGAGCTTAGGAGTATGCAGGTTTCCGTGGATAGAGTTGGGTTTTGAACTCGACTGGTATCCAAAGTTCCTAAAGGCGTCTACAGGTGTGTCGCTGGGTTTGGATGATCTCTTCAAAGCGGGCGATAGAATATATTCGTTGATTAGAGCATTCTGGGTTCGTGAGTTTGGATCGAACTGGAGCCGGAGAATGGACGTGCCTCCGGCGAGATGGTTTGAAGAACCTCTGATGATGGGACGTTATAAAGGGGCCAAGTTGGATCTGCAGAAATACAATTCGTTACTCGATTTGTACTACAAGAAGCGAGGCTGGGACAGTCGCGGGGTGCCCTCAAAGGCAACGATGAAGAATCTCGGTTTACGCTATGTTGCCTCCGAACTTCAAACCTACATAGAGCTAGGGCCTTCAGCGTAGTCTTGCGTTGATGGCTCACTTTCGATTTCGAGAATCAGGGTACCAGCATAGTCGCAGTCCTTACATACGTATCGAATCGGGAAGAGCCAACCGTCGAATGGCCCTGACTTCGTAACATTCGTACTGCCGCACTTAGGGCAGGCCTTCTGAGCTCGACTTCCCTTCTTGAGACTTGTAAGTGTCTTGAGGAATGAACCCATTTGATCACCTGGGCCTCGCGCATTCTGAAGCAGGATCAATGGACCTCTATGCTAGATTCTGGAAAGCCATTTTCAACAAGTAGTTTCTTGACCTTGTCTCTATGGTCACCTTGGAGCATGATCGTGTCATTCTTCGCTGTCCCGCCACAAGCACAAGAGCTCTTCAACTTGCCAGCCAAATCGAATAAGTCGACACTCTTGGCATCTAAACCCTCGATAACGGTTACGGCTTTACCCCATTTCCTTGTCTCGAGACGGACTTTGACCAACTGTTGCTCCATGCTTATAGTACCGCAGACACAAAGATCCTTGGGAAGGCCACAGGTCGAACAAACTTCCGCCATTCTGAATTTCTTAAGCTCCTTAGGGTTTGTCCAAGCCTTAATTCACCTACAATCGTATTTAAGGCTAATTGTATTGCAACCACGCGAGTCTTACCTAAGAATAGCCCCACCTACGGATATCTGCTCCGTTTCGGTTTCGGTACGGTAGACTCGGGCAAATCAATTTTCCAGTTTCTCCCGAAGGGGACAAACAAATCCTTAGCTGTACAAATCAAATTCCCATCAAAGTGGAATTGGAAAATGCGTCAAGAAGTCAATAAGTTCTATTAGCTCGCAAATAGCTTGTGCGAGTACCCGATTTGAGAGGTGCCTTGCATTGAGTGAAGAGGTAACACGTTTCGTTGTTGATGTTAAGGCTCTTTCGAAAGCTTTGTCCGTTCCGAAAGAAAGTGTTCAAGCTCTCAAAGGCGTGGTCGGCGGAAAGATGCTTGCGCGTATGAAGAAGGAAAGCGTCGATTGTCCAGTCAAGAACGCAACTGTTTCCTTCATTCTCTGTTTCTCCTGTGACAACTTTCTCCGTAGAGCGAAAGGTAAGGTAGGTTGCAGAGGAGACAAACTTCAGTAGGGCCGCTTTGATTAAGACCTTGTCAGTCCCAACCTAAGTTCCTCTCGGAGTGTGCGGAATACTTGGTTCAGGACGATCGAGCGGTCATTGTTATAGAGTGCCCCTAAAGACATCTTCTCTCTGAGGAATCTTCAAGTCTTTGAACGAGTAGCCTTCCGTAAGCCTTATTCCTCGAACACCCTTGATTATCACGACCGGAAGTCTTTCGACGCCCTGTCCTTTTACAAGCTCAGCAGCGGAAGCGAGCTCATCGACGACCGCGACGTACTTGAATCTGAGCCTGTACCCGAAGAGGTCGGATTTGCCTCTATAGTCCATTATCGGGGCAATTCCCGAGAAACCGATAGCAAAGTCGACTTGTCCACGTCTAGAAGGGCGACTATAGGTGTCGGAGATCACGACAGCTATACGTTCGCCCGTCAACTTCTCTATTCTTCGTCTCAGTTTAGTCGCGGAATTATCAGGGTTCTCGGGAAGGAGGGCGTAGGAATCTGAGCCTTCAACATTCGACTTGTCTATTCCGGCTGAAAGACATACTTGACCTTGTTTCGTCTCAACGATCAGGACTTGACGATCAGCCTTAATGATCCTGCGTGAGGCGCGTATGATTAGCTCTACGAGTCTTGCGTCCTTTTGGGTTATACGTGCTACCCTACGCGCTTTGCTAGAAACCTTCACTTGACTCAGCTTTTCGACCCTCCCTTCAGCCTTTGATACGATTTTTTGAGACACAACGATTACGTCTCCGCTCTCTATCGGCACGTCCTCTCTTTCAGCGGCTTGCACAATCATATCGGCCAAACTGTCGCCGTTTTTCACGAGCGGAATGGTTGCCAGTGCGTGAATACTGATACTTCTTTCCATTCGGGAACAGGTCTCCGATTGCTCTTGAGATGGCGAACATTAATTAGACTTGCTATGAAACGGCGAGCAAAATTGAGGCGGAAGCTGTCATTTGTTTGTTTTACGAGACTGCCCAATTCTTTTTGGAAAGCGAAGACATGGTCCTGCAATTCTTATTGAGTCCGTTGCCATCACTGTAATATGTTGGCAGATCTAAACAAGTTATACGACGCAAAGGAACAATTGAAGGCCTGAATGATAGATCGGTCGAAATGTAGCCAAGCGAAAAGTCAGATTTATCTGTTCGTCAAAGAGGCGTGAAGATTAGCCTATGCGTGGCTGCAGCCGTTCAAGCAAGAGCATACATCACGAATAAGGGCGCAAAGACTAGGGCTACTATAGACATCAACTTGATTAAGATGTTGAGTGAAGGACCGGCTGTATCTTTAAAGGGGTCTCCGACGGTGTCGCCTACGACTGCCGAAGCATGTGTCGCAGTACCTTTCCCACCTAGATTTCCGGCCTCAATATACTTCTTAGCGTTGTCCCATGCTCCCCCAGCATTTGCCATGAAAAGAGCCAGAATTAAACCTGTAACTATGCTCCCAGCGAGCATTCCCCCGAGAGCGTGTCTCCCGAATATGAAACCAACTATGAGAGGGGCGGCTATCGCCGATATCCCAGGAGCAATCAACTCTCTAAGTGCACCTTTAGTGCTTATGTCAACGCACCGAGAGTAATCTGGACGAGCCTTTCCCTCCATAAGCCCAGGAATCTCTCTGAATTGTCTACGCACTTCCTCAACCATCCTGAAGGAATTCTTTCCGACTGCAAGTATTGCCAAACCGCAGAAGAGTGCTGGGATAGCCGCGCCTATTAACAATCCCAATGTCACATGCGGGTTGAGAACATCCAGCGTCTCGATCCCACTAACCTGTGAATACGCTGAGAAGAGCGCGATCGCGGTCAGGGCTGCTGAACCTATCGCAAATCCTTTGCATATGGCCTTAGTTGTGTTTCCTACAGAATCGAGGGCATCTGTTACCTTTCGTACCTCTTTGCCAAGTCCGCTCTGTTCCGCGATGCCGCCGGCGTTATCGACGATCGGCCCGTACGAGTCTGCGGCAACGACCATGCCTGTTATTGACAGCATTCCTACAGCTGAAATAGCGATTCCATAGATACCCGCGGAGTACCACGCTATCAAAGTTGCCAATGAAATCCCAATCACGGGGACCACAGTACTTATCATACCGTAAGAGAATCCTGTCATGACGTTGGTAGCGGCTCCTGTTCGAGCTGCTTTCGCAATCGATCGGGTCGGACCTCTGCTTCCCGAAGTATAGTAGTCAGAGGTTACTCCTACTATGACGCCTGCGATCAGCCCTGACAGAGTCGCGTAGAAAATCCCTAGACCGGAATCAGATCCCATGACGTACTGTATCATTAGATATGCGGCTACTGTGACGAGGCCGCATGCCGAGAATGTTCCTCTATTCAAAGCGAAACTAGGGTCAGCTCTCTCTCTCGTTCTGACTAAGAACGCCGCTACTATGGAGGCCAAGACTCCTGTGGCAGCAACTAGAAGGGGAAGTATGACTCCTTTCGTTCCGTAGACTGTTGCTCCAATTATCATGGTCGCTATTATGCTACTCACATAGGACTCGAAAAGGTCGGCGCCCATGCCTGCGACATCCCCAACGTTGTCCCCGACATTGTCGGCAATAACTGCCGGGTTTCTCGGATCATCTTCAGGTATGCCAGCTTCGATTTTTCCCACGAGATCAGCTCCCACATCCGCGGTCTTTGTGTAGATCCCCCCTCCCACTCTAGCGAATAACGCGATTGAGCTTGCTCCGAAGCTGAAACCGATGATCAGGTTTGGGTCTTCATACAGGTAGTAAAACGCGCTCAATCCTAAAAGACCGAGGCCTACGACTGACATTCCCATGACAGCTCCACCCTTGAAGGCTAAAGATAGAGCTTTGTTGAGGCTTTTTCTAGCCGCGTTAGCTGTTCGCACGTTTGCGAGAACCGCGACTCTCATCCCGATGAACCCTGCGAGAACCGAGCAAACGGACCCTGCAACATAGGCTATGGAAATCCGGTAGTCTAGCGCCAACATTACTATAACTGCGACAGCGATTACGAAAACAGCCAAGGTACGGTACTGTCGAGAGAGATATGCCGTCGCACCTTCTCTTATGGCTTCAGCTATGTCTTTCATCCTTTCGGTTCCTGAATCTTGCCTAGCGATGTGAAAGGCCAGATATCCTACAAACACTAGAGCTAGGGCGCCTGCAATCGGCGCCAGTGCGAGGATATCCACGGGCGTTCATCTTCCCTCCCTTGCGAGCACACGACAAATTGCTCTCTGAATCGAATGAGAAATATTAAAGGTTTTCATATCAGCGCCAGTGATTTGACTGAAGCAGCATCGGATTGAAGAGTTTGATTCTCGAAATCGGTCAATTCACTTGATAATCTTTATATCCAACGTGCTTGGTCTTAATGGTCAAGTCAGTTTGCAGGGAAGTGACCCAGTAGCCTGATCCCAATGTTGGCGAAATTTTTTCCGTGTTCGACAAGTTGCGGCGGAGACGCACAGTCAACGCTTTGTAGTTTCCTTGCAGATCTGAATTCCTCAACGTAGCAAACGCTTTTGGAGATTGCGTGCCTTGCGAAGCGCGTTCAAAAGGGTCTCGGCATGCCGAATGCTTCTGATTGAGAGGTTCTTCTGTTGAGAATCAGCGACTTGAAGGTTGGCATGAAGCAAGTCACAGCCAGCGGCAAGGTTATTGAGAAGTCAGCGACCCGGGAAGTACTTTCGAGGTGGACCACTAACGTTCATAGAGTTGCGAACGCGATTATCGCCGATGACTCCGGAAAGATAAAGCTCGTTCTGTGGAACAATCAGATCGATGAAGTCTCTGTGAACGACTCCGTCAAGATTGAGAACGGTTATGTCTCTTCATTCCGCGGGGAGGCTCAGCTCAACATCGGACGAAACGGCAGGCTGACCGTTATGAAATAACTTGGAAAGGAGATAGGTGAGGTGAGAAAGCCTTGAGTTTTGAGAGAAGAAGATTTGGAGGCAGATCATTCTCGAAGCCTGTTGACGAAGGAAAAGAATATGAAGTTGACATTAAGGAGACCAGTCGGAGAGGAGAAGGCATAGCAAGAATACAAGGTTTCGTCATATTTGTGCCTAATACGAAGCCTGGAGATCATGTGAAGATCAAGATCACCCGGGTAGGCAACAGGTTCGCAACTGGTGAAGTTGTTCAGTAAACGATTAGACTCAAACCTTGAATCATCGTAAAGCGCACATTCTCCAATGCACTGTCTCACCCTGAGTCGAAGAAGGTGCCACTGTCCCCAAAGAGGTTTCCGTTCCTCTTAGGAAATGCCCTGCAAAGAGCACGGACTAATAATTCGGTCTTGAAGAGATCTTCTGAGGCTGCTACATCACGCCTTGCAGGTTGGCTGTCGACGGCTTCTCTAGCGTAAGATCTACCACGGTCTGATACCAATTAGGGCCAATTGTTCGAACGATTCTCACGTCCTTTCGAATGACGCTCAGCTCAAATTGGCTAAGCTTTGGCGCAATTCTCTCAAGTGCCTTCTGGAGAGGATCCTCGGTCCTATTCGCGTGTACGAAATCGTAGACGTGGATATTCCCACGCTTCGGTTTCAACGCTACTATTGCAGCGTCTATGTACGCTATGGCCCTAGCCGGCAAAGGCATCAATACTCTATCGGCTCTTGCTCTCAGATGAAGCTCTGTTATGGCTCTTGAATCACCCAGAATCGTCGAGACTCGCCCTGAAACTTTGTTCAAGAGGACGTTCTCAAACATGCACTTTATTGCTTCAGGATTGATGTCTATGGAGAATACTTTCGATGCCTGACTATACTTCGCAATTATTATAGAGAAGCACCCGACCCCTGCAAACATGTTGATCACCGTTTCGTTCGGAGCAACGTTCCTCGCTACTCGGATTCTCTCGTAGAGAAGACGTGGAGAAAAGTATGCTTTTGTCAAGTCAACCTTGAACTGGCATCCATGCTCTCGATGGACAGTTACAGTCTTCTTTTCGCCTAGAATCCACTCTAGAGCTCGAGTTCTGTATTCTCCTGAGACCGGGGCGGATTGTAGAAGAACTGTTCTCACGTGCTTATTGGCCGCAACGATTTTTCTGGCAATCTCGGTCGCATCAGCTTGATACCCCGGTGTCGGTTTGATAATCGCGATGTCTCCAATTATGTCGTAGGCGATTCGGGGTGCGCTCAATCCCTCTCCCGTCATACTCCAGTTGTAGGAACTGCAAGACTTCTTATTCTTTCTGTTCATGCTTCTTGCTGTATCCTACGGATCGTACAGAGCGATCTCTGCAAAATGTTTAATTGCACTGGTTTCTAGCCAGTATAAGAGGCTGATTTCCTTGGTTGACGAGAAGGAAGAGAGGATCGGAGGAATACTGTATGAGTGTGTTAACTGTGGCTCAAAGATTACCGCTGAGCAACTTTCCATGACCCCTGAGATAAAGTGTCCGATATGTGGTTACCGCATATTAAGGAAGGTCAGGCCTCCTATAGTCAAGCATGTTAAAGCTAGATAGGATCGACGAGAGAGTTTGGCTTTTCAGCATATTGAGGCACTGAAACTGACAGGCACTATTCTTCCGCAAGTTGATCTTTTCGATGTGGTTCACAAGGCTTATGACTCTCTAAGAGGGATTTGTTGACAAATCGAATGGAGGATCGTCACGATCTGAAAATTGTTCGCAAGAGCAGCCCCTACGCGCCAGTTAGTAACAGTAGCTGATTTTTCAGGACCAAGCCTATGATAAGCTGTGCTGTCGCAACAAGGGAGAACATAGCTTATCCCGACAATCTAAGATGGAAATGCGTTCGCTGTGCAACATGTTGTGGAGACACCGACAAGCACACTCGACATGTGTTAATATTGGCTTCAGAGGCGCGGACGATAGCCGTTGAAACTGGCATGCGCATCGAAGAATTCGCGCAGAGGCTAGAAAATTGCGAACCGTACGAGTTTGAGATTAGAAAGAAGAATAGCAGTTGCGTGTTTTTAAACGGTGTCTCCTGCAGCATATATTCCAAGCGGCCGCTGATCTGCAGGTTTTACCCTTTTGATATGAAACGGTCTGAAAGCGGAACGCTTGAATTTGGACTGCCTGAACATGAATGCCACGGGATAGGTCATGGCAGAAAACTGACTCAAGACTATTATATGCGCCTTCTTCAAATCGCTGTACAAAGACTTCAACTGCGCTGTCCTGAACAAGGAAAGAAGTGATCTGATGGCGTCTCTCATATAGATTCTCTAACCTAGCATTTCTTAGCATCTGCTACAATGCTCAAGACTGGGCAGCTAGATAGAGAATCTTTAAGTCTTAAGGACAATGACAAGAGTGTTGAATCCATGCTAGACGGGATGAAGCTTGACCGGTTCGGACAAGTATGAGATGCTAGAAGAGACGGCTCGTAGAAGAGGGTTCTTTTGGCCGTCCTTCGAGATCTATGGTGGCGCGAGTGGGTTCATAGATTTCGGCCCGGTTGGCGCGGGGCTGAAGAGGAAGATAGAGGAGAAGTGGCGAGACTTCTTTGTTAGAAAACAACATCTTATGGAAATAGTTACGCCGACGGTGATGCCTGGCAAAGTACTAGAAGCCTCTGGACATGTCGCCCATTTCAAAGATCCCATGGTTGAGTGCACTGGATGTAAACGACGTTATCGTGCTGATCACATATTGAGAGAAACTGTGCCAGTTGAAACTGAATCTTTGACTCTTGAGGAGCTAGACTATAAGATACGGGAGAACACTGTTCGATGCCCAGAATGTGGAGGGGAATTCTCGAAGCCGGAATACTTTCAAACCATGTTTGCAACAACGATTGGTCCATACAGTGAGGCGGTAGGCTATTGCAGGCCAGAGGCTGCGCAAGGCATGTTCATAAACTTCAAGCGGGTGTTAGAAATCGCTAGAGAGAAACTGCCGCTTGGAGTTGCCCAAATAGGGAAAGCGCTCAGGAACGAGATCTCTCCGAGGCAAGGGCCGATCCGACTGAGAGAGTTCACGATAATGGAGTTTGAATTCTTTTTTGATCCTGAAAAGAAGAGTTGCGATCGGTTGAAAGACGTGGCGAACGAACGGATCAGAATCATACCGGTGGAGTTGCGATCAAGAGGTGTTGAGGAACCTCTCGATCTGACAGTCGCTGATTGTCTGAGAAAGGGCTACATAGTGAATGAGTGGATGGCATACTTTATGGCGCTCTCGAAGAAATTCGTGACAGAACTTGGCATACCTTTGGGCAATCAGAGGTTCCATGAGAAACTGCCTAAGGAGAGAGCGCATTACTCAGCGCAAACCTACGATCATGAAGTTTTCCTCGAGAGATGGGGATGGACTGAGCTTGCTGGCCACGCGTATAGGACCGACTACGACCTGTTGATGCATTCGAAGCACTCGGGAGTTGACATCAGAGTCTTCGATAAGTATGAAAAGCCCATTACGAAGAAGCTCAGAGTTTTGCAGCCCGTCGCCTCTACTGTAAGGCGGGTGTTCAAGCAGAGAACGGAAGAGGTTCTAGAGCTAATTCGGAAAGCGGATCTAAACGAGGTTGAGAAGGGGTTCATTGAAAAAGGATACTATCAGTTCGGAGACTTGCGGATTCTTCCTGAGCATGCGGAGATCAAGCTAGAGGAGGAGATCGAGACGGGGAGACGGTTTATTCCTCACGTTGTGGAGCCCAGTTTTGGCGCTGAAAGACTTGTCTACGCGACACTAGAGTACGCCTACTCTAGAATCAAGGATAGAACTGTCATGAGGATTCCTAGAGATTTGGCGCCTATACAAGCAGTAGTTTTACCACTTGTAAGCAGAGACGGCTTGCCAGAATTGGCCAAGAGGATTTATGACGATTTGACCTCAGAAAATTTTGATGTTGAATACGACGAAGCGGGTTCGATTGGGAGAAGGTACGCAAGAGCCGATGAGGTCGGCGTGCCGCTAGCCATAACAGTCGACTATCGCACAAAAGATGATGAGACGGTGACGGTGAGAGATAGAGATTCGTGGAGACAGGTGAGAGTCAAGACCGATGATCTTCCTGACATGGCTAAGAGATATCTTTCCTCTAGCGTTTCGCTGGAAGCAATCGAAACTTGATTCATTTCAGACAAGCCTAGCTGAAGTTTCTGCTGTTTTCATGCTCTCTATTAGCATTTAAATTTCTGGAGAAGGTTATCATTCTACAACAGTCGTTAGGGTGGTCGGTGGGCGAGCGGTGACGTTTCCTTTGGAAACCGAGGCTGCGATTAGGCGTAGAATGTATGAGATTTGTCAGAACCACGCTCGCAACGCCGTTGAAATAACGAGAGAACTTGCACTGATGATCGACGGCGTTAAGGAAGGAAGACAGAAAAGCGCGAGGGAGCACTATCAAGCAATGTTGAAGCTGCTGGACGAGTCTAACAGGTTGAAGACAAATCTCCTGGGAGAAGTGGCTTCCGTCGGCTCACTTTTGATAAGTAGGGAAGACTTCATGCGACTTATTTTTGCAATCGAAGAGATTGGAGATTACGCTGAAGGAGTAGGGTTTAGATTAGTAGGGATTCTTGACAGGAAGTGGAGGGTCGACAAGAAGTACGTTGAAAGGATCTCCGATCTCGCATCGCTCGTTCTTGAGGAGATGACCAAGCTGAGGGAAACTATTCTGTCGTTGAGCTTCAGTCCATCGAAGGCTATGGAGTTGACAAGAACAATCGAGGAAGTTGAAAGGAAGATTGACTCAAGTTACAGAACGCTTGACATAGAGATCCTCGATGCGAAGCTGCCGATGCAGTCGGTTCTGATTGTCAGAGATATAATCCAGCATTTGGAGAGAATGGCTGACTTGGCGGTAGATGTCGGAGATCTCGTGAGGGTCCTTGCAATCTCAGGTTGAATGATTGACTATGTCCAATAGAACTCAGGCGGAACTGATCGGAACGCGTCTGATTGTTTGGGATTCAGAGTCTGGGAACGAACTTTACAAACAAGGATTCTACGGCAAGCCTGTAGGAATACCGAAACCCAAGCCCGACCAAGAGTTCACAGCACCTCTCGTGCTAGATCTGATGGAGGGGCTCTTCCTTTACGAACAGAAGAAGATTACGGTCTTTACAGGTACCGCGAGAGGCAAGGTCAGACGAAGCGCCCTTCTGAAACTCGCCAAAGAGACATACAGAGGTTTCAATCTAGCCTACCTCGTATACAAGGATCTGAGAGAGAAAGGATACATCGTCACGCCTGGCGTAAAGTTTGGAGCAGACTTCGCCGTCTATGAACACGGCCCAGGAATCGACCATGCACCCTTCATTATATCGGTAAAAGAGAAGGAAGAAGCTATGGGGCCTTTTGAAATAGTCAGAGCCGGAAGACTTGCAACGACCGTGAGGAAGCAGTTCATTATGGCGATACCGGATGCCAGAAGAGAAACGGTCGACTATCTGATATTTAGGTGGTGGAGAGCCTAAGCGCTACCTCTAATAGAGATTATGGAATAGTATGGTTCAGAAAAGAGTTTGATGTAGCAGCGTGAAAGGTATGAGTTGTGCTGAATTACTCTTCCGCGAGGAATAAGACAAAAATAATGATGCGCTTAACTTATTAGCGGTGGAACAAGTGGCTATGCGATGCCCGGACTGTAGTGAAGGGCTTGAACTCGTCGGCAAGCCTGAGAGACGATGGCTTACGTATCACTGCGGTCGTTGCGACAAGGAGTGGGTGTACGACCCTCAACGGAAGGAACTTGTAAGGAATGTCGTTCGAACGCGAATGGATGAACTTGTCATAGTAGTTTTCTTGGCACTGGCCGCCGGGCTTTATCCTCTTTATGTTCTGAGCCCTCTTAACGTGAAGTATCTGATAGTAGCTCTGATCCCCGCACTATTAGTCGTGGCTTTTGTAATACTCGGGGTGACATCGCTTCTAGTTCTGACCAAAGTTCGCTCGAGAAGAAGGAAGACGGCGGCTGTGTAATTCGCGACTTTTGCCCTAAATGTAGAACATTCTCCAATAGAAGTAAAGTCCGCCAAGCAGCAGAATTATTATGATGACAAACAATATGAACGCGGCGATCGCTACACCTGAAGGCTCCGACTTCAAGATTAATGGTTGAACCGGCTGTTGATAGTAAGGCGGCCCATAGTAGTAGGGTGTTGGAGGATATGCCGCAGGCGCGCCGTAAGGGTGGTACTGACCACACCAGTAGCAGTACCACATACCAACCTCACTTGAGAAGTAAAGAGCCCGATTGCAATACGGGCAGGCGGGTGCGCTCAAAGAAACTCCTCACTGATACTATTCGGTCAGATAAGGCTTATAACGATTTTCATAATGTCTCTCCACTTGTCGACGCCAATACAAGTATTTCACTTAAGAAAGTGTGAGGCCGGAACTATCACAGCCAGCATCGGAGATTATGAGAAGACGCTTATAACTTCGTTTCACGGATTCTCTTCTTGGCAACGCGCTTCAGCCGCCAGTATCCGCTTGCGTCTCTGTAGAATTCAGCGTAATCCATGCTCACGAGCTCACTCAATCAAAGTAAACACGGAACTACTATGTAAACATTAGATACGATGGAACCCTCTGCTGGTGGCATAGAAAAGGTATTGAATAGTTGAAGGCTTCACAGGAATAACTAAAAATGATCGTTCCCATCGCTTCATAGTCAACACAAGTTTGAGGAAAAAATACTCTTGATCACATCTCTCTCAAACGCGAAGATGGCAATTGTCTCCTTTCAGAGAGCGCGTCTTTGATCATTCTGTCTCTATTATGCGTATATCGGGAAAACACGGGATCTTTCTCGAGGGCACTCTTCACCTTCGCTAGTTCATTGAGGCGAATCAATTGATCTGCGTAGACACCTTGCTTCAGCATCGCTCCTCTCTTCTTGTCTTCAATTGTGATAATTCCTTCTGATGAAAGAGAGCCGAGCGCTTTGTTCAGAATCCGAGGTTTTATGACGTTTGGTTCTCCCAGAAACTCTGAGAGTTTCGCTAAATCCAGAAATAGCTCAGTCTTCCAAGACGCTCCTTTATAGACGGTCAGAACCCTAACGATATTCGCTTTCATCTTACTCAGTTCGGTCTGTTTCGAGTCACTAAGCATTCTTTCAATCTTTTCTAGTGTACCTGACATTTTCTATCTAACCATCTACGATGGAACTTCGATATTAACCTGAAGGAGTCCTTCTGGAAAAGATTCCCGTGTGGCGGATACCGAGCGCCTTACTCAAGCAAACTGTTGCTAACCAACCAGCCACGACAGCGACGGTGGCTGGAAAGAACTGTAGTCTAAAGTTTAACTGAACAGCTTCTAAAATCAGAAACATCAGCGAGATCGAAAGGGAACAAGTCAAACCAAGATTCCTCCCCAGCTTCTGATAGGTCTGCAATGAAAGCAGTATCGCGAGAAAAATGTCTCCCAGCCCTATGCCTATCTGGCCCTGAGAGGGAAATGTTGGCAGTATGATCATCAAGGGCAGTTTTAACGCTACGATTTTCATCGTTGAAGTAATCATCAGCTTTGTCCCAAACACCTGAATCACGTCCACGACCGTCAGCAGACCCGCGAACAGGGCAGAGGTCTTCCAGTTGAAGAAACCGTTCAATGCCATAGCCAAGAATACGACAAACGCAAAAGAGAAGATGCTTAACTCGACAAGTGTCCAGTGGTAGAGATATAGCAGTATGAATGCTGCAGGAAGAAGAACAGCGACGTACCATTTAGGCCAGAATGTGTACGCAAAAAGAAACAGTCCCACGGAATATATCGTCACGAAGAACACTTGCAAAGCCAATTGAGGCGCCAAGGCAGTTATCGTGATAACCGTGGAGAAGGCAATTATCAAGAGTATGATATCTTGCGTCTTGAACTTCTCGTGCTTATACAGCGCTTTCATCCGGCCTTCGCAAAGGGGATATGCCGCCATAGCCACTGAGGTCGCAGCGAAGACAATTAGAGGGAGCGATAGATCCAGTCTCATAGCTCGTAACTTCACCTATGGATACGAATAAAAAGATGCTGCATAAGCTGAGATTCAAACTTCAGTCTCCTACCTATGCCGCAAATCCCCGATCTCGTCCGTCTCGTAGGATGCGATCTCGAGCATTAGACGAAAAAAATGTAGTTGAACAACCAAGTTTAAGGACAAACTCGCCATATCGAAGTTCAGAATATGACGACTCCCGAAATATATCGTCTGTCTTAATAATTCATTTATAAACAGAACTCTAATTTTCTAGAGCGGCGAGTGCGAAAACAGATGTCTCCCAATCCAAGATCGAGGAAGAACCGTCAAGGCGGGAAGGGAAGGATAGTGGATCTCGAGAAGGTCACGAATCATATCTGCCCGCGATGTGGCAAGGCAGCTATGAACATATACTATTCTGAAGGCTCTGAAAGGAAGGTTGGAGCTTGGTGTGAGATCTGCGACTTGAAAGGCTTCTTTTCGAATAACAAGCTGTTTTCAGTCGAAGAAATCTATAGTGTTTGAAGAGGCTATAAGCCTGATTCTGGCGAGAATCCTTAACTGAAAAGACGTTTCCCGAAACGATACTGCAGGCACCGAATATTTTTTAGTCATTTCAATCCTAAGCCATTAGGTGCTGCAATTGCAGAAAATTGATAAATCAACTCTCGTTGGGCTTCCGGCATTTGAAGGTGGCTCGGTTCACGAAGGACTCGTCAAACGGGCAATGGCGCTCAGGGTCCAGATCGTAAAACAGTTGGCTCCTTCCGAGATTTCCATTGTAGCTGACTACATGGGTGGTAGATTGGTTGACTGCAAGATTGACGAGGCGACAGCTTGGACTCTTGGGCTGCGTCCTTTTGATAGGTTCGAAATCTACTACTTCCTCCAGAAGTATGCCCCAGAGTTCGAAGATAATATTCACGTGATGTATTCGAGAGACGCGCTGGAAATAGGGCTGCCTGGTGAGGATGTGGCTTCACTCACCATCATATTTGCGAATGCAGTAGTTTATTGTGCGAGGAAGATTCTGGGAAGAGAACTGCCCAAGATCTCTCGCTACATATAGCCGCTTGATAAGGCTGATGCCCCGAAAGAGTTGATATCTATAGTATCAATCGTCCATGTGTGATTAAGTCGCGGAACCCTACAATGCCTACGAGTTCTCCATTTTTTCCTACAACTGGAAGGTGTCTGACCCGACGATTCCTCATCAGGACGTACACGTCAGCAATCT
>Ga0209725_1000711_pt1 | contig 19734 bp, 20 predicted proteins | sample I18A1metaG_FD_184145 | JGI IMG/M metagenome (GOLD analysis project Ga0209725, IMG submission 184145) | Lake sediment bacterial and archeal communities from Gulf of Boni, Indonesia to study Microbial Dark Matter (Phase II) - ​I18A1 metaG... | ecosystem: Environmental > Aquatic > Freshwater > Lake... | reverse complement strand
GAAGCGGATACTTCTTGCCCTCATCAAGGCCTTTTGGGATGAAGACGTATGACCAGAAGACCACAGGATTTCTTGCACCCATCGCAGTAGGATTGGGAACATAGCGAGGAGGAGGACCGGTCATCCTTACTTTGTCAATGTGGGCTACATCTCCCATCCTGTGATACCAGAGAACATCGTCTACAGATTTCATCACAGCATGGAAAGCATGAGTCAGCATCTCTTGTTGGTTTCTCAGCTCGTCAACCAGCTTCTGAACATCCGGGCTTGACATCTCGATCAGCAACTCAATACTACATTTCTTCAGTAAAGTCTTTCCATAACAGTAAAAATGGCAACTGCGATTATCAGCAGTCTGGGTGGATGAAGAGGTTGGGACATTTGGCCACAGGTTCGATTCGAGAGGTTCTGCCAGAAGAGATCTCTGAAGATACTGAAGATTTCTTTGTCGGCATACTAAGGAGCAAGATGAGCTCGTGTGCGAGTATCCTTGTGAAAGTCATTCGGGCACTGGAGCTTGAATATGGTCCCAGAGTCATGGAGATCGCTAGGAGTACACTATTGGCATGCGATCCCAGGCCGACTTCACAGATGGGAAAGCCTGAAGAGGATCTGCGCATTTTCTGCCAACGGCTGGAGAAAGGATGCATAGGATCGCATCGGTGGCAACGCCTAGTTGACAGCCCAGACCGAGTCTGCTACAGGTTCTATCGCTGCTTATGGGCCGAAATCTTCAACGAGCTGAAGGCGCCAGATATCGGGAGATGGCTCTGCCAAGGAGACGAACCAGCCGTAAGATCATTCAACCCCAAGCTCGGGTTCAAGCGAACTAAGACCCTGATGGACAATCAGGGTGAATGCGACCACGTCTTCTACGTCAGGAGTAACGTCTCAGATCAGAGCTAGTCCCGCAATGATCACTACTGCTACATCTATCTCAGCATAAAGCTCGTGTGGTGAGAGCTTGTTGGCTAGCCCAGTCGACGCGTTCACGAGATCAGCACCCTCGCTCGCCGAAACCGCCACTAAACGCTTTTAGGCTAATCAACGTATCTATCGAGAACGGCGGTTTCAATGAGCACAGTTACGATAGAAGAGTTTCAAAGATTGGACCTAAGAGTCGGAAAGGTCCTCAAAGCGGAGAGGATCCCTGAAAAGAAGAAGATCTACAAGCTGCAGATAGATGTGGGCGGGCAACAGATCCAAACGATCGCAGGAGGAGCCGAACACTATTCCCCAGAATATTTCGAAGGGAGAGCAGTAGTAGTCCTGCTGAACCTTCAGTCGAAGATCATAGGAGGAATCGAATCAAAAGGAATGCTGCTTGCGGCTGACTTTCAGGGAAAACCGATTTGGCTGACTGTGGATGATGAGGTCCCGGCGGGGACAAAGGTAAGATAATCGAGCTGATGCAAATCCAGGCACACAAAGGAATTATATAGATGCCTCAGATCACCTTGCAAACCTCAAGAAGACAAGATAGATCCGAGGGCTTCCCGATGATGAAAGCATTGATAGTTGCATGTCTCGTCATATTCATGATCAGCCAGAATCTAGCTTCAGCTTCTGCCTCGACCTTCTCAGCCAGGATCGAACGTGACGCGATCGATGTTCAGATATCATCGACCCTTAGTCAAAACATCACAAGCCTCTTCGAAAGGAGGATAAGCCTATCTGGAGATCCGTTAACCAACGTAACAAGGGCGTTTGAGAAACAGATCAAGGCAAAGTCGCCCGAAGCCACTGTCAGGGATATCTCGGCTAATTGCATATTCACCAACACTACCGTTGAGGTCTCTGTGCGGTTCAAAGTCTTGGGGGTCGTTTCAAGGCGGGAAGAATTCGTTACTGCGAATCTGACTTGGAGGGCGCTCAACATCCTTGACGATTTCTCGGTAGAGAATGTGAGCTACAATCTAGTCGGGAAGGCCTACTTCCGAGGCATCATTCCTCGCTTCGAGAACATGACTGGAGCGCAGTTCTACGAGAATCGTACAATTCCCGTCACTACTTACAGAGCTAAAGATGTTGCAGGAAACATAACGATGCTGCGATTCAAATCCTTGGAAGCCCCCCTTATGAATTGGCAGATGGCATACAACATCACGAAAGGAGATACATGTTACAGGCTCAAATTGGGGCGCGTCGTTGACCTCGCGGTTAAGCGGGAAGTCAACGCTTCAGTAACAGAGCTTGGTGTCTGGATGGATCTTTCAGGTGAGATAGCCACCTCTGGATTCGCCAAGCTCAAGGGAGATTCGATAATGTCCGAGACTGGCGTCGGGACCTCACATGTCCTAATGCTTGTATCTGTTGTCGTACCGTTATTGATTGCTTTCACAGCCCGGATAATCGAGAGGAAGACGATAAGAACCAAGACCGAACTCAAGAGAAGATAGCTATCGTTGGCATAGAAAATCGGAGAATCCTGTCAAACGGATGAGGCCCTCCATGTTGAAGATTTTGATTTCGTTCAACCTTGATGAAGAGCATGTCGAGAGGATTCGTTCCTGTTTGTCTGGCATTGATGTCAAGAAAAGCTCGGATCCAGGCGTACTTCTATCAGAGATCTGCGATGCAGAGGTCCTTCTTGCGGGCAGATTCAACAGTGAGATGTTCAAAGCTGCAAAAAGGCTGAAGTGGGTTCAGGCCATAGCGGCGGGAGTTGACAGGTTCCTTTTCGGTGAGTTTGTATCCTCAGATGTTGTCCTTACGAATGCGAGAGGCGTTCATCCCGCTCAGGTCTCTGATCACGTTCTTGCTCTGATTCTTGCGTTCAGCAGAAAACTCAACATATTCACGAAGTCTCAATATCAACGAAAATGGGCCCGTCTTCAATGCGAAGAACTTCAGGGAAAGGTCCTTGGCATAGTTGGCCTAGGAGCGATTGGAAGAGAGATTGCTCGAAAGGCAAAATGCTTCGGTATGAGAATCTTAGCCGTAGATAGAGACATGGCCGCGGCTCCAACCTCCGTAGACGAATTGCTCAGGCCACAAGCCCTGTCGACCTTGCTAAAGCAATCCGATTTCGTTGTCCTATCAGTACCTCTCACCCGGGAAACTGAAGGGCTGATCGGAGAACCAGAACTGACGACAATGAAGAAAGATGCCATTTTGATCAACGTGAGCCGGGGTAAGATAGTTCAGGAACAAGTGCTTGTCAAGGCTCTGAGAGAAGGCAAGATAGGAGGCGCTGGCCTCGACGTATTCGAAGAAGAACCTTTGCCATTTAGCTCTGAGCTTTGGGACATGGAGAACGTCATTATTACGCCGCATGTAGCTGGCTCAACTCCTCACTACTGGGCCAGGGTCTGCGACATCTTCTGCGAAAACCTGAAGCGTTATACTTCAGGGCAACCACTGATCAATGTTATTGACAAGAAGGCAGGCTATTAGCGCCTAGTCCAACGGAACGCTCCGTGATTCAGAATTCCTCTCCGTATCAGTCGAAGAGATCTTTCATCTTCTCGATCTTCATCACTTTCGTTTTTCTCTCTTGCTTATATTGGACGTGGGTTCATCTCGTTCATGAGGCGTCGTTGTCAGATTCGTTTGTGTGGAAGGGAAAGTGGCCGAGTATATAGAAGTAGCCATTTCAAAGATCAAAGATTCTGTATTCATCGATGAATCCAAACTTGATTTCGACTATATGCCGCCTAGGCTACCGCATAGAGATGCTCAACTTAAACGTCTAGCGCAAGCGTTCCATCTTTTACTAGACAACCCCGGTAGAGCCAGCCCCAAGGCGTTAATCTTTGGGGGGGTCGGTGTAGGTAAGACCGTTCTGGCGAAATATTTTGGCGAGAACCTCGTCAAGGTTGCAAAGAGTCGAGAAGTCAATCTGATTTATGTTTACTTGAACTGCCGAACGGTTGAGAGCAGATGGTCTCTGGTATTGAATTTGGCTGTGAAGATAAACCCGCATGAACTCGCTGCGAGGGGATACGGCCCAAGCCAGATGCTTCGAGGAATCTACGACTACCTGAACGATAACGACCTACACCTGCTTCTAGCATTGGATGAGGTTGACTTCTTCATAAAGAGAACTGGCGAGAACGTGATATACGACTTCACAAGGCTAAGTGAAGAGCTCGCCAACTTCCCAAAGAGAATAGCGGTAATCTTCATTGCCAGAAACCATGGAATATATGAGCTCCCTCAACTTGATCCCAGCACGGTGAGCACCCTTTTCGGCGCGAACACGATTGAGCTCCCACCTTATCAGACCTCAGAGCTGAAGAACATTCTAATTCAGAGGACGATCGAAGCTTTCAAGCCACACACAGTATCCGAAGAGGTCATCGACTTCATAGCCGATATCGCTGGGGAGCAAGGGGATGCAAGATACGCGATTGAGATTCTGGCTTTCGCAGGGAGGTACGCCGACCTTGAAGACACCAAGAGAGTTACTCCAGAACACGTTAGGAAGGCACGGTCGAAGATACATCCACGAATCAGACGAGACGATCTGATCCCTCTCTCCATTCAAGAGAAGGTGATACTTCTCGCTGTGGCACGAGGGTTGAAGCCTGACGAAGCATACATAGATCTCAAAGATGTCAGTAAGGCCTATCAGATATGCTGCGAAGAATATGGCCTCACAAAGATTGGACTTGCCCAGTTGCAGGGTGTCTTAACAGAACTCTCCAAAACTGGACTTATCGACATAAAAAATCTTGAGGGCAGACTCCTAGTAAGCCTTCCAGAGATCCCGATCGAGATCCTTAGAAGAGAGTTGGAGAACATAATCAGAGATGAGAGAAACAGTAAACCTCAGAATAAGAAATGACAACTACGCCTCTGAAATGGAGAGCCTCCTAGGATCCAAGGCGAGGCTTAGGATCCTAAGACTCTTCGCCAAATATCCAAACCATGCCTTCACTAAATACAGAATATGTCAAATAACAGGCTTGAAGCGCCAAGCTGCATCAAAACATATGAGAGAACTACTTGAGTGGAATCTGATTATGTCCAAAGGAGGAGAGATAGTGAGATACTACTTCAACATCAACAATGATCGAGCAGATGTGCTTCGCGAATTCTTCTCGAAGATGTTGCTCACATAACAAGACTGATACTCTTACTGTTCAAGAATCTGTGAGCCCTCAAGATCGCTTTGATCTTCATCGGAAGATAAAGACCCTAAAAATGATTGAAATTATCACCACAGCGAACAGAAGAAGTACAATGGGAAGAAGAGTAGTTTGGAGAGCTGCGATGCTGATCGCCACGTAATCCTTCCAGTCAAGCTTGAGTTTTCCCTTCTGTTTCTCTCGATCCGAAGCACCTGCTTCTCTCTTAGTGTCCATTGTGGCGCCTTCTCACGGAAGACTGATGATCTGCTTATCGTATGCTATAGGTAGCATGCGACCTTACGGCCAGAGCCCACGTCAATCAGTTTTGGATGAGTGTTCTGGCACTTGTCCTTTGCATATTCACATCTTGGGTGGAATTTGCACCCTTTTGGAGGGTTGGTTGGGTTCGGTACCTCCCCGCTCAACACCGTTCTCTCTCTTGCTATGTCTGGATCCGGAATGGGTATGGCGGCGAAGAGAGCCTTGGTATATGGGTGCAACTGTTCCTTGAAGAGATCGCTTTTCGACCCGATCTCTACGATATCTCCTAGATACATCACCCCTATTGTGTCACTCATGTGTCGTATTACACTGAGGTTGTGAGAAATGAACAGATAGGCAAGCCCCATCTCCGCTTGAAGGTCTTTCAACATATTGAGCACTTGGGCCTGAACAGAGACATCAAGCGACGATGTCGGTTCATCAAGTACAATGAGCTCTGGCCTTAACGTCAAAGCCCTTGCGACGCAGATTCTCTGTCTCTGGCCACCACTGAATTCGTGCGCAAACCTGTTCATGTGGTCTTCGCTCAGGCCGACCCTCATCAAAGATTTCAGAACAGTCTGATAGAGTTCCTCACCTTTCGCCAGTCCATTGATCAGGAGAGGCTCTCCGACAATGTCCTTGATCATCCATCTAGGGTTGAGGGATGCATATGGATCTTGAAATACTATCTGCATTTTTCTTCGAAGGTGGCGAAGTTGTTCACCTTTCCACTCTGATATGTCCTCTTTCCTGAAGAATATTCGTCCGTCAGTTGGGTTGATTAGTCTGAGAATGCATCTTCCAACTGTTGTCTTTCCACATCCAGACTCACCTACCAAACCAACAGTTTCTCCTTGTGGAATGTCAAAGCTCACTCCATCAACAGCATAGACGTATCCTACGGTCTTCTTCAGCACGCCCCCACTAATTGGAAAATATTTCTTGAGACCTTCGACTCTAACCAGCACATCCGGCAATTTCCGTCATCTCTTCTATCTGTGACCCGGCCCCGTGTACAGATGGCATGCGACTTTGTGATTCTCTTCAACTGTAATCATCTGAGGTCTTTCCTGCTTGCATGTATCCCAAGCACTGCGGCATCTCGGATGAAATCTACATCCCTCAGGTGGGTAAATGAGATTCGGAACGGTTCCCTCTATGGTCTCCAGTCTGTCTTGCTCCTTCGTCAAAGAAGGTATTGTTCTAAGCAGTCCCTTCGTGTATGGGTGAAGCGGATTCCTGAAAAGCCTCTTCGTATCGGCATATTCGACGACAACTCCCGCATACATCGCTGCAACAGTATCGCACATTTCGGCAACTATCCCCATGTCATGCGTTATTATCATGATCGATGTTTGGAGGCTGCGCTTCAAATCGTTGAGTAAGGCCAGAATCTGGGCTTGAATCGTCACGTCAAGTGAAGTAGTAGCCTCGTCCGCTATCAAAAGCGAGGGCCCACAGGCCAAAGCCATCGCAATTATCGCTCTCTGACGCATCCCTCCACTCAGCTCATGAGGATACTGGTTTACAACCTTCTCAGGGTACGGCATTCTAACAAGCCTTAGAAGATCTGTCGCTTTGCGAAGCGCGATTTTCTTTGTTTCCCGACCTGGCAGCCTTGGAGGGTTACTCATTTGTGCTTCGAGTTCTGTAATCTCGGACTCAATCTGCCTCCGTTGATCAGATGGCGTGTTCTTGAGTTGCTCCTTCAATTCATCTATTCTTATTCGAACTGCTTCCTTTCTAAGATCTTGATGAAGTAGAATGACTTCAGCAACCTGGTCGCCGATCGTCATGACCGGATTTATGTATGTCATAGGATCTTGAAAGATCATTGCGATTTTGTTTCCCCGGATGCTCCTGATTTCTTCATCAGACATCTTGAGCAGGTCTTGTCCTTTGAACAAAACTTCTCCACCAACGATCTTTCCTGGCGGGTCCGGGACAAGTCTCAGAACAGAGAGAGAAGTAACAGATTTCCCGCATCCGGTCTCTCCGACGAGACCTAGAGTCTCTCCCTGCCCTATTGTCAAGTCGACTCCATCAAGCGCCTTGACTATACCCGCATACGTGTAGAAGTAGGTTTTCAAGTCTCGAATTTCAAGCACCGTCTCTGCCATGTCACTTCAGCGCGTCCTTACACCGTTTTTCTTCTCATCTGTGAACTTGATACGACTTCAGAACTAGATGCAGGGGGGTATTTATGCATTGGACGAAAGAGAAGGAAGACCCACATGTCCAGTCAGCTGCCTGTTGTGTTTCTTGATCTAACCTAGTCTTGAGGTCCGCTCAGAGCCTCCGCAATAGAAAGAACGCAGTAAGTCAGAACTGCCAGCGTCAACAAAATGCTAATGAACACAACAAGAAATGCCTGGCCTTGCGTCTGCTCGACGATGCCGAGTTCTCTCAGCCACCAAGGCACCGACTGAAATACGTGACCTCGGAGAAACTCAAGGACGCCTACCAGGGCGACCAAAGTAACCGCTATGAGAAATATCGGGGTTAGGATTTTCCTCCAAGCTGACCTCTTCGATCTTTTTTGCACAACATCCGTCGCAAAGCGTGACGATGAATTCATCTTCGGCTGTGGCGTTGGCAGTACGATTTGCGAGAGTCTTGCTCCTATATCCATCAGCGCGAAAGCAAAATCCTTGATGCTCCAAAGAATGACATCGGCAGTAACCGTGACTGTGTCTGCAAGATACCTTCTGGCAAGAAGGAATACTCCCACTCCTGTCAGCATCCCCGCTGATGCGAGAAACGGAATCTTGTAGCAATTGGCTATCGACACCGTTATGGCTGCGACTCTAATGCCTAGTAGGAGTCCGAAAGCTGTTGCAGCAACATTGCGTGTCCCCCCTTTGAACATGAGACATACCGAGACAAGTATGGACCCGCCCAGTAGTGAACTGACTATCGTGATGAACGACCACAAGGGCAATAGTTCCATTCGATGAAATTGAAGAATGGCAGGATTCAACTCTCCAACTGTGCCGAAGTACTCAAGAGAGATCCAGGTAAGAAGAGCATCCATGACTCCCGTTATAGTCATCAGGTAAACAAGAAGCCTACTTCCTCGACTTCTCTTCCAGGCTCTGAGCAGTAGCGTCGTACACGGTGCTTCGTGATCACGGGTCATTGCAGGATTTCGCCCGAACGCGGTTGCTCTCAGCATAACGCTGGTCCTTCTCTATGATAAAGGTTATCTATGTGAACGCTACTGCAAAAGATCCGAGCAAGAAGATCAACAGAACGTTGAGGTATCTCAACAAAACATGCGCCTGAGAGACTACGTCATAAGGCGGCTAATCCTGCTGTTGCCTGTACTTTTCGGAGTGACCTTGATAGCCTTCACTTTGTCTCACGTCATTGGAGATCCAGTGGCGGCCTATGTGAGTGAGCGTACTCCTGAATGGCAGATTAAGCAGGTGATTGCGCAAAAGGGTCTAGACAAGCCGATCTTCGTGCAGTACGGGATCTATGTCAGCGACCTGCTGAGAGGAGACTGGGGTTTGACGCGTTCCGTGAATGACAGACCAGTGACCGATGTGATCAGGGAATTCTTCCCACCGACGTTCGAGTTGACAGCCGCCTCTCTTGCAATGATAGTCGTCATCGCTATTCCGTTAGGGATTATCTCCGCGACCCACAAGGACAAACCCCTCGACCACGCAACCAGACTCTTCGCCCTGAGCGGGGTTTCCATGCCAGTCTTCTGGCTGGGACTTTTGATGCTATTCGTTTTCTACTACCGATTCGAAATCATGGGGTTGCCAAGTCTTCCCAGCGGCGGACGGATAAGCACGTTTCTTTATCCTCCCTTGACATCGATCACGGGATTCTATCTACTAGATAGCATTCTGCAAGCAAGAGTTGACGCGTTCTTCGATGTCCTCGCTCATCTCATAATGCCCGGGTTTGTCCTTGGATACCACGGTCTCACAATGGTCACAAGAATGATGCGTTCAAGCATGCTAGAAGTGATGCGGCAGGACTACATTATGCTGGCCAGATCGAAAGGATTGCCGGAAAGGATTGTCATCTACAGGCACGCGATGAAGAACGCCATGATTCCGACCGTCACGGTTGTTGGATTGGCTTTTGGTAGCCTTCTGACGGGCGCACCGATTACCGAGACTGTCTTCTCATGGCCAGGATTGGGCAGATGGGCGGCTGGAGCCATACTAAGAACTGACTTCAGTGCAATATCAGGATTCGCGATTGTATCAGCCCTGGTTTACGTAATGGTGAATATGATCGTGGATATTCTCTACGCGTTCATCGACCCGCGGATCAGGTTGGGATGAGGCGTGCCTGCGACCGATCAACAGTCCAGTGTAAGAAGCCGTAGGGAAGCGCAAATCGATGAATTGAAGTTCAGCCTTCATCTACTTCGACAAAGCCCGCTCGTGATTCTTGGCGTCGTACTTATTACTATAACAGTTATGGCCGGGGTTTTCGCACCTCTTATTGCCCCCTACGGTCCGGAAGAGAGACAATGGAATAGAAACCTAGAAGCTCCAAGTCTGGAGCATCTTCTGGGTACGGACGAAATCGGAGGAGACATATTTAGCAGAATCGTTTGGGCCATAAGACTTGATCTTGGACTAGCCTTGCTAATTGTCTCAGGTCAACTAGTGATTTCAATAGTAGTGGGATCTACCTCAGGGTATTTCGGAGGAAAAGTTGACGAAACCTTGATGAGAGTCACAGACGTCTTCCTTGCTTTTCCAGGCCTTATTTTGGCCATGGCGGTCGCCGCCGCTTTGGGAAGAAATCTGTACAATCTGGCTCTGTCTTTGGTTGTGACTGGCTGGGCGGGCGACACAAGACTTGTTCGAGGTGTCATCTTGTCGGAAAGAGAGAAGCTGTACGTGGAAGCGGCCCGTGCGGTCGGGGCCTCCAGAGGAAGAATAGTGTTTCGACACGTGTTGCCGAACGCGATCTACCCCCTTCTGGTCAGTGCGACTCTTGGCTTGGGAGGCACCATCTTGGGATTCGCAGGCCTCAGCTTCATAGGTTTTGGAGCTGGATCAGGAATGGCGGAATTGGGATACATGATTGCGCTGGGGAGAGACTACCTGTATCGTTCCCCATGGGTTGCCGCGTTCCCAGGACTGGCTATCTTCTTCATCGTACTAGGATTCAACCTTGTTGGAGACGGGTTGAGAGACATACTTGATCCTAGGCTGAGAAGATAGCTGTTCGGATCGAAGAGATTTTTCACGTCAAGAGTTGCCCATAAGCTTATTTACCAACTTGCCTGTACAGCTATGAAAGGGAAATAAAATTGACTACACAACAGAAACCCACATTGAACAGGAAAGTCATCATAGGAATAATCGCGATCGTTGTGATTCTCGGCGCTACAAGCGGCTACTACTTCTGGTACCTCCCTGCCATGCAGGCGGAAGAAGCCAGAAAGAAAACCGAAGAAGCTAGGAGGCTTGCCGAAGAAGAGTACAAGAAAAAGCTTGCACTTATCCCCCACGCTGACACATTTGTTCACCAAGTGATTGGAGACCCTCAATTCCTAGATCCGGCAGTAGCCTACGAGACTGCAGGAGGATACATAATCTTGAATGTATACGAAAACTTGATCTTTTTCAAAGGAGCTAGCGCAGCCAAGCTTGAACCGCTGCTGGCACAGGAAATGCCCACGCTGAGCGATGGTGGAAAGACCTACACATTCAAGTTGCGGACAAACGTCAAGTTTCACGATGGAACGCCCTTCAATGCCAAGGCTGTGAAATACTCGCTTGATAGGATGATCATCATCAATGAACCAGACGGCCCCTCTTGGATGTACGACAAGATTCTCGGGGCAGAGAAGTACATGGCCTCCAAGATGACGGAGGCCGATATGAAGGAGTACTTGGCGGCTGGCGGAGTCGAAGTCGTTGACGACTACACAGTGCGTGTGAAACTCAGTAGACCGTACGCGCCGATGTTGTACATATTCGCTTTTTCAGGTGCATGCATCGTTAGCCCAACGGCCGTCGAACAGCATGGCGGAGTAGTGCCAGGAAAGCACAACGAATGGATGGACAAGAACATGGTTGGCACTGGCCCGTATAAGTTCGTGGAATGGGTCCCAAGACAAAGGGTAGTAATCGAGGCTTTCGACGGATATTGGAGGGGACCGGCAAAGATCAAGCGAGCCATCATACAGACCGTACCGGAACTTGGAGCGAGGGAACTCGCACTTTTCACTGGGGAAGCTGAAGCGGCGACCATTGCGGCGGCCAACGTTTTTGACATTCTTCAGAAGGATCCTTGGGTGAAGGAGGGCAAAATAGCTCTGAGAACTGACCTGCAGATGAAGCCTCCCGGAACAAGCATAGCAGTATTTGCTGCATATCCGCAGTTCGCTATAACCTACATCGGAATGAACGTCAGGTTCAAGCCTCTAGACAACATAGACTTCAGGTACGGCATGTCTTATGCATTCGACTACAAGACATTCATCACCGATATACAAAATGGTTTCGGTGAGCTCCCCAAAGGATGCATCCCTAGAGGCATGTTCGGCTACGACGCAAACGTATTCACGTTCAGTCTGGACACCGCAAAGGCCAAGGAATACTTCCTAAAGGCCAAGGCGGCAGGTGCATACCAGGACGGACTAAAACTAGAGTACTACTACAACGCCGGAAACGAGATCCGAAGGAGAGCAGGTCTCCTACTCAAAGACAGCATTGACAAGCTGAACGTTGGGTTCACAATCGACGTCCTAGAGCTCGACTGGCCCACTTTCCTGGCAAAGACGAGGCAGGGCACAGCACCATTATTCTGCGTCGGCTGGGTAGTTGACTACGCTGATCCTCATGACTTTGCGCTGCCATTTGGCCACTCCACTCAGGGAACACTTGCCAAGAGAGTAGGCCTGGATATACCAGGCTTGGACGACAAGATCATGAAGGCATCCGAGATCATAGACCCCTCTGAAAGACAGAAAGCATACACGGAAATCGTGAACATCATGAACAAGGAAGCGCGCTACATATGGCTCGCTCAACCAACTACCTACTTCATATTCCGAGACTGGGTCCAGGTAACGATTGATCCGGAGCTGAAGATACCAGATCAAGCCAACCCGATGTTCTACGGACTCTACCTGTACACAATGTGGAAAGGATACCCCCCACCTTCAACGAAGTGAAGAGGGAACAAACCCCCCAACCTTTTTCCTTTTTTCTTCGTCCAGACAATTGGTCATAGTCGTAGATGTGCTTGTGAAAGAGACTGGAGTTCGATCTGCAGATGGTTTTTTACCCTGCTTCGAGCAATTGGAATATGGTGCCGATGACGACCACGATGTACTGATGATCAACCAAGAATGAGTTCAATCCTGGGGTAGCTGAGGCACCTAGCTTAGGCCCCTGTTGTCTTTCCATTGACGTCGAGATGTCTCAAGACAAAGAGCTGCAAGACAAGTCGTTGTGATTGGCCGGCCTCGCTCCCAGTAGAGCAAAGGATGCATAACACGGGCTATGTTGCTTTCTGTTTCATTATCTCCTCGAACTGTCTCTTGTCGATTGCCCCCATGTCGAACAAGGTCTTCGCAACATCTGTTATCTTGAGGAAGGCGTGAAGCTTCACGCCGGTCGCCTTCAACGCATCAGGACCCCCTTCCTCACGATCAATGAGGACCACAGCATCGTTAACTACGCCCCCTTCACATCTAACAGCATCTATGGCTTCTAGTGTACTCTTCCCTGTAGTTATGAGGTCATCTACCACCAAGACTCGCTCACCCGGTGACAACAATCCCTCAACCCTCCGCTCTCTGCCATGGGTCTTAGCTTCCCTCCTCACGTATAGAAAAGGCTTCTTGGTCCTGAAAGCCAAGACCGCCCCGTACGGAATGCCGGCTGTCGGAAGGCCGGCGATTCTCTCAAAGCTGTCAATTCCAATATCATTCCTCACAGTCGACTCATAGATCCCAGTGACAATATCAAAGGTTTCCGGGAAGCTCGGCAGAACTCTCAGGTCTATGTAATATGGGCTCATCTTTCCGCTAGTCAGCGTGAATGTCCCAAACCTCAGTGCACCTGTCCTAACGAGGATTCTGCAAACATCTTCTCTCGATTTCTTGATCTCCAAGAGTAGCACCTACGTCTTTCCAGACGGGTATATGAGAACCTCTCCCTGCCTAATCACGCGAGACTCTATTTTTGGAGCGACGTTCCCCAGGGCTGTCACAAACTCTTTCTGTCCGTCACCGTGGTAAGGGACAGCCAATTTCGGCTTGACGAGAGCGGCGATCTCGGCGCCAGTCTTCGGAGTTGCCTTCGGAGCGATGCCGATCGTGCACAGGCACACATCAACATCATACTTCTTCCCTATGTCCGCCATCTCCTTGAAAGGCAGGCTGTCGCTCGTGTGATATAGCGTGACGCCATCCTCGCTGGTGATCAGGTAGGTCACTGGTGCTTCTGCAGGATGCAAACTTCTTTCAGCGCATATCGTTGCGTCCTTGATCTGAAATTCGTCCTTTACGTTTGCTGTGGAGAGCTTGCTGGTTGGTATGGCAGCGCTCAGCCGGTCGTACGATGCCTTGTCACATATGACTTGGCAATTGATCTTGGACTGGAGATCGATTACTGTTCCCTCGTCAAGGTGATCGTAGTGCTCATGAGTTATCAGAATGGCATCGACCTGAGTTAAGATCGATTCATCGGCTTCAACGGGGTCGACTAGCACGCCAATGTGAGGGGACTTCATCAATATACCAGAGAATTTGTTGAACCACGTAATCGTTATCTGTCCCCTGCTCAGAGAACTTCTGTCAAATGCCATTCAAGGCACCAGTCATAGGGGTTTCAAGGAGCGTCTTTAACTCTTTTGGTTGGACCCAAGCTAAGCGTTCTTCGATCTGCTTAAATTGCAATCAAGCCTCGACAAAGATTGGTTGAGGCTCATGGTAGAGGTCTGGCTTCCGTACGGAAGAACAGAAGTTTCCGTAAGGATCCCTGATGAAGGGTTCCAGGGCATCGTCGAATCTAAGAATGAGACTTTGACCAGTGACCCGTTACTTGAAATCAGTCGAGCGCTCGAGAACCCAGTAGACTCGAAGCCCTTGGCTTCAATAGTTTCGGCAGGCGAGAAAGTTGCAGTCGTTATAGATGATGCGACTAGGCCTGTGTCAACTCACCTTCTGATGCCCCTCCTCATGGGCCAGCTATCGCAGGCAGGAGTCAAGATGGAAGATGTATCTCTCATCGTTGGCACGGGCATGCATAGGTCGCCTACAAGTGAGGAAATGGCTACGCTTCTCAGCGCAGAGCTTGCTGCACAAGTAAAAGCGGTGAGTCATAACTGCAAGGCTGAGGATCTAACGTATGTGGGCGATACCAACAGCGGAACTAAGGTCTACCTCAACAAGGAGTTCATGACAGCTGACGTAAGGATCCTTACAGGAGATGTTGAGCTGCATTACTTTGCTGGATATGGAGGCGGCCGCAAAAGTGTGCTACCAGGAGTGTCAGGTGCACAAACTATCGCGCATAACCATGCCCTGCTGTTGCATCCAAAAGCGCAGCCAGGTGTCCTTGACGGAAACCCTGTAAACGAAGATATGGCAGAAGCAGCAGAGATGGCCAAAGTGGATTTCATCCTAAACGTAGTCCTCAACAGCAAGAACGAGATAGTGCGAGCGTTCTCAGGAAATCTTCGCAAGGCCTTCATGAGCGGAGTCCAAGTTGTTGACAGTATGTGCAAGGTTCCGTGTGAGGCAAGGGCGGACATCGCAGTGGTGAGTCCGGGAGGAAGCCCAAGAGACACCAATCTATATCAAGCTCTCAAGGCAGTTCATCATGCACTCAATGTTGTGAATGAAGGAGGCGCCATAGTTCTCATCGCAGAATGCCCGGAAGGACACGGCAACGACGTCTTCCGCGATTGGATGATCAAGTTCGGTGAGTTAAGGCAAATGGAACAGGAGATCAAGAAGAGGTTCGTCATCGGAGGGCACAAGGCATACTACCTCACCAAGGCGCTTGAAAAAGTCAAGATCTATCTGCTCTCAACTATGCCAGACCATTACGTCTCGAATCCATTCAGGCTGCGTCCTCATAGGACAGCGAATGCTGCTCTTCAAGCAGCCTTAAGAGCCGTCGGAAAGGACTCAAAGGTCGTTGCTATCCCAAATGGGTCAACAACGCTCCCTACGTTTCCTCAAAGTGATCATGTCTAGCGGATGCATTTTGAAACAGGCAGGTTGGAGGCTACGGGACCATGGGTTTCTCAATTGGAGAGGCTCTACAGATTCCAATTGAATGGGAACTGTGACGAAACTCCACGTGTCTGATGCATCCAATGTCAGCAAGAACAACCCCTAATCGCAGTGGCCTAGCGTAAGCATCTGCAGAAAATAACTCTCTTCTCTGAAGTTGCCAGGGGCTCCTGTGACCTACAGCTTGACAAAAAGGATTATGATCATGACTATGACGATTCCATAGAGAAGTTTCCTTGAAGTAGAGACAGGCGACCAATCGTCAAGAGGCGCCACTCCAGACAGCCCTCTGCCGCTTGCAAACATCATTATTGAAAGAAGTAAGGCAAATGCCCAGAAGCCTGAGATCACCATCACCGCCAGTCCAAGGTAACTTGTGATCTTGTGCCCTTTTGGTCCGAAGAGCGCCCTAGAAAGGTGCCCCCCATCCAGCTGCCATATAGGTAGCAGGTTCAGGTAACTTATCAGGCTGCCCACCCAAGCAGCAAACTCTATCTGCGTGAAAAAAAGTGCGAACCCTTGAGGATAGGGTCTTACGATCGGGATGAGCAAGTCGAAAAGGAATGGATATTCAGGCCATGACGCTGGCTGAGCAAGGTTTAGTCGATTCCAGAGTATCGCCTGCCCTATGGGCACAAGATAGGCAGCTTGAATGCTCAGAACCGTCACTATTAGCAACGATACGAAAGCTACCAAGGGGCCACTTACGCCAAGATCGAAGAGGGCGTCCCTGTTATGGGGAGGGCTCTTCAGAGAGATCAAGGCGCCAAATGTACCTGTCGGCGGAATTCCCGGCACGAAGTACGGCATCGTTGAGTCCATGCCGTGAATTTCGCATGCGATCTTGTGGCCTATCTCATGGAGCCCCACTATTCCTAGAAGTGACAGCACGAAGAGGCCGGCTTGAACATAGACATTGGCTTCAGGCATAAGCACTTCTTTTTGCACGATGGATGCGTCCCAAAGAACGAATCCCGTCACGAAAACTGTGATAATCGTAGCAGCGAAAAGGGCGAGGTTCAGGAGCGGCTTCGTCGGTTTCGGTTTCGGCTTCAGAAATACTCTTATCAGGAGGTTTCCTTCTTCGAATCGGAGGGTGGGAACCAAGCCTTTACTGGACAGCTTCGCGACTAGATCTTCAAACTTTGTTTTGGCTGGTTCAGGAACCACGACGAAGGTCGGGATATTTTGAGGGTCTACATAGGCGTCTGTAATTGTGAACATCGACGACACGAACGTCTTAGTCTCTGAGAAAGAGATAGTCTCCTGTGCATCGCCTTGGGGCATCTCTGGCATTTGCGTGCTCCCGACTTGATCACGTATCGAGCAGGCAAACGTCATATAAACCCATTGCATGAGCTTCGGAAGCCCATTAAACGAATCTTCATGCTCCGACAAGATCTTATATCCGCTCCTTGAGAAACAGAAGCCGACCCTGCCTTGGAGGCAAGTCCGGAATTCGTAATTCGAAGATTCGAGCAGAAGGACCTAGGAAGCATAATGGAAATCAACAGAACGTGCTTGCCCGAGAATTATAGCGCCTCCTTCTTCCTAGATATCCACATGAAGTGCCCTGAGGGATTTCTTGTCGCCTTGAAAGGCGATCAAGTAGTTGGGTACATCATGTGCAGATTAGAACGGAGTTTCTCAGAGATAAGCAGATTTAGACTTGCGAAGAAAGGGCACATAGTCTCAATTGCTGTGCTTCCAGAGCATAGAAGAAAGGGATTGGCCACCAGACTAGTTAGCGAAGCCACGAAAGGACTGATCGACCGAGAAGCCGAAGAATGCTTTCTGGAGGTTAGAATCTCAAACAGGCCAGCTCAAGAGCTATACAAAAGGCTCGGGTTCCAGGAATCGAGAAGGATACCGTTTTACTATCACAATGGCGAAGGCGCTACTGTCATGAGCAAAGCGCTCAAATGATTGCCGGACTTGTCCGAGCAACGATTTCGAGCCAGTCAGACGTATCTTCTGTGATCGGATCGCCATTACAGGGCGCCTGTATCTTCTATTAACTCAGATATCGTGCAAAAGCTGTGGCTTCTGAGCAGATATTCGAACGCCCGATCGCAGGGAAGATTGTACGGGAGCATTCCTATTCGAGATAGACCCCTCTGCCAAGATGGATCGGACGGTTTTCTATACAGTTGCCAAGGGTGAAGAGAAAGTATTGCAGGCATACCCCTTAGGTTGGATTTCCTAACGAAGTAGCTTACCAATGTTGGGCTCACAAGGGAGAAGAACGATACAAGGTAGCCTGATCCAAATGGTATCTCAAGGTTCCTCAGGAGGGCAAACGGCAGAGGTCTCGGAAGAGCTAACGTCTTCTCCCCACATGGAGCATAAGTAGAAATCGGGATCTCGAGAATTCCCGATATCTTCGCCGATGCGCTATACGGCCCATAGGTCGAACTGTCGTAAACGAACCCGCATCTTGCCAGTTCGCTTAGGCATTCAGGCCTTATCCACACCCGAGGCGCTCTAAATCCTTTAGGCCTAAAGGTCTCGATCAGCTTCCTGGATTTCCGAAGCTCCTTGTTCAGAGAATCAACTGTTCTGATCGGGGTATGCGTATGAGAATGGTAAGCCAGTTCATGTCCTTGTTCACTTATCTCTTCTATAAGGTCAGAATGCCAATCATATACTTCGCCAACAACAAAGAAGGTTGCCTTGTGCCCGTGTTCTCTGAGAGCATTCAACATCCTTCTTGTGGATGAGGCTACAGAGCCGCCGTCCAGTGCTCTCCTATTCTCCTCGGTCTCGATGCTTCTTCTTCCGGGTTCGGACAGGTGTCTCCTCTCAGTTACATATCTGTGCGAGATCGATTCCAAGTCGATGGTGAGGCAGTTCCTCAATCGGATCGGCGACAGGTACTACGCATCCCCGCCACGTGATTGTGAAGACTGGGATCTTTCCTCAATATGCCTAAAAAACCTAGGGGGGGCTGTGTGACACCTTTCAGGGCAAAGAGCTAAAGATCTAACGGGGCATAGTATGGGGAGCTCCCAGCATACAGACAGGCTCCACTTACCGTGGGTATCCAGCATGCAAGAGCAATTGGCAGACCCGAAGGTTGGAGGATTATCAGGCGCATCGCCGGGGCGACCGATATCCGCCAACGCGCTAAGGATCTCCGTGGTTCTCCCAACAATGAACGAAGAGAAGAACGCGGCCCAGGTCTGCCAGAAGTTGTACGACCTTAGACTGCGCTATTCCGCATTGACTGAGGCCATGTTTGTTCTCAACAATACAACAGACGACACAGAGAAAGTACTTACGACCATCTCAAAACGGCCCGGGTGTGGATTCATCAAAGTTACACATTCGGAAGGTGCCCGAGGAAGCGCAATAAGAAGAGGGGTAGAAATGGCACAGGGCAACATTGTTGTGGTTATGGATTCTGATGGTCAATACGACCCGGCAGAAATTCCAAAACTAGTAGAAACCATGACTCGCGGGGAATACTGCGTTGCTATTGGAAGGAACCATGGATCAGCTAGTTTCCTTCGTCGCCTCATTTCCGAAACCTACAAGAAACTGACGAAGATATTGCTGGGGCTAGAATACGTTCAAACGGGGATCAAAGCTGGTATCAGGGAAGTTCTTCTTGAAACGATTCCAAGAGGAGTTCCAGGCTTGGACATAGATGTGCGATGGATGAACAACATCGTCAGAATGGGTTATGGGGATAGGCTTTCAGACAATGTGGAAGTAAGATTTCATCCGAGATTGCACGGCAAATCCACATTCAACCCATTCAAGCTTTCCCTCGGTCTGCTGTACACAACTCTCAGCCTCAGCATAGAGCGTAGGACCGGCCGAGAACTCCCTTTTCCGCAGATATTGAAGAGACTTACACTACGTCCTAAGACCTGAAATGTTGCAGGAAAGGAAACGATTAGCGATAGATCCACATCCTCTAGTGAACGTCAAGATGTCTCTTGATCACCCCGCGGATCTGCCCAATCAGCTATGGCCCGTTGGCCTTGCCTTGATCACATACAGGAACGAGGTAGGCCTCTCTACCTTCTCGATCCTGAAACCTGCCTGACCGAGTAGCGACGTGATACGATTAAGTGAAAACAAGTTTATCTGGAAACCGTGGCACATGTGATACAGCTTATACACCATGCCGAAGACTGACATATTGAGAAC
>Ga0209725_1000710_pt1 | contig 19741 bp, 17 predicted proteins | sample I18A1metaG_FD_184145 | JGI IMG/M metagenome (GOLD analysis project Ga0209725, IMG submission 184145) | Lake sediment bacterial and archeal communities from Gulf of Boni, Indonesia to study Microbial Dark Matter (Phase II) - ​I18A1 metaG... | ecosystem: Environmental > Aquatic > Freshwater > Lake... | reverse complement strand
CAATCTACATTGCAGTGCATGCAAATGTCGGGCAGTTCGCCTGGGGCGACTGGGATTCCAATCCAGCCACCCCGGAGACATATGGACTGGCTCTAGAGATTACGTCGTGGGGTCAAGGCACGCCCTTCCCTGGCGCCAGCGACCCAGCTATGTACTTCACGTGTGTACTTCCAAGTTGAAGTAGTGTGAGGATAGGACCGGCCCCGGAATCAATCCCGCATTCGTGAATTGAGTTCCAAGGTTGATCTTTCTTCAGGCTATTCAATTGGATTATTTCGGTTTCGGCCCATTGCCCGCAATGCACTTTCTGAGGGCAGATATATTGCGATTCTGCAAACCTCGCCTCCGTCAAGCACAGTCTCCAGCACCTCTACGCCCACAGGCCGTTGCAGTATCTTTTCCCAGATGTCTTTGTAGAAACCAGCTCCGCAATAGCAGTATGTCGTGGATAATCTTGGGTTGGAGGATTTTACGGCTTCTCGGATTCTTGGGCAGTGGCAGTAGTAGTACCGCTTCTCCTTCGGATCTCTGGCCTCGAGATGTTTCCTGAGCTGAAACGGCATCTTTGTGGCGACGATCAAGTTCCCCTTCTTGACCCCTGCCACACCCCAGCCCCATCTCAATATGTCAGCGATGAGTCGATCGTCTAGTTTGAGGACATTCTTGAGGTCGGATATGAATAGCTCCCGCAGCATTCCATGAACAGTATCCAAGTCTTTACTCTCCTCATACTTCGCTCTGAGTGGGACTAGGCGTTGCTCAGGGAAGTGGCAGGCGCACGCGGTCATGATCCTCTTTCGGCCTTCCTCGTCAACTAGGTTATCTAGCAGACCTATTGCTCGTCTTGTCCAATCGATTATCTCTTCTTGATTTGTGGATGCCGCGAGCTCCTCGCTTCCCTCCAGGACCCTCTCTCTGATCTCCCTGCCAACAGTCGCGTCCAGAGCCTGGGAGAGCTTCGCCAACCATTGGTCCTCAAAGGCCTTGCTCGGTTTCTCTACCCCTTTCACGAATTCAGAAGTCTCCTTCTCGGGCATATTCAATACCTCTAATGATCTTCTGGCGAGTTCCGTCTAATCGTCACTTTTGTCGCTTTCGAGACGATCTGTCGCCCTTTGTTCTTATCGAGAGTAGAAAATGCCTCAGCTCTCTAGTGAGCTCAAGCGATTTCTCAAACCCTTGATCGGTCATTTCCATCATGCTTCGGTATTGAAGGATTCGTTCCAGCAAGACAGGATTCATTGGCCCGAGCTTCATGAAGTATCCTGAGAATCCGCAAGATGAACAGAGATCACGCGCGACTGGAGACGCGGTGAGCAGTCTGATCCGTTCTTCATGGAGCTTAGAGAGCTTGTTCGCGTTCTCTATGCTAACCTCAACCCCCGCCCCGATCTCATTCAATCCATTCAGTATGTCAATGAAGCTCTGAGTGCTCTTCTCGACTATCTCATCACTGTGGTAAACGAATGTGTCTGCTGTGACAGTGTAGTAGCTTTCGATCAGATGCCCAGACCGCTTCTCCTCAGTCACCTTGACGAGGCCGGCATCCTGGAGCTTCTTTATGTGGTGATAAATGTTCTGCGCTGTAAGGTTGAGCCTAGAAGCAATCTCTCTAACGGTCAGCTCATTCTCTCGCAGAAGGAAAACAATCTTCCTCCTAGTTTCGTCTTGCAGCAACCTGAAGGCTTCCTCATTGATCGACTTGAGGAACCTCGATCTCTCTGACTTGACGGCTTGTGGCATGGCGATTCGCATATTCATACCGAAGGGACTTATTTAAATGTCATTTGGTTAACCAAAAGCAATCATTATATCGATCGCTCGACACATCTCATGTCAGGGGATATGTATGGACTCCAAGGGCAAGAACGAAACCTATCTCATCGTTGACATAGACGACTCGCTGACGAAGGCCGTTCTGATCGACAGGATCGGTGAAGACTACAAGATAATGGGGATCAGCGAGGCACCGACGACAGTTGATCCCCCCACTCTCGATGTCACCGTTGGAGTTGAGAGAGCCTCCAACGATCTAGGCCGGAAGACAAGCAAGCAGATCTGGGAAGCCAAGAGGCCTTCCAGGGTCCAGAGATTCCTCTGCTCAAGCAACACTGGCGGAGGCCTCTACATGATGGTGGCGGGAGTCACAGGGATGATCTCCGCAGAAAGCGCTCAGAGAGCCGCCCTAGGGGCAGGGGCATTGCTGATCGATGTCTTCTCATTCTCCGACCCACGCCCCGATTTCGAGATGATAGAGACGATGAGAAGCATGAAGCCTGACATGTTCCTGGTTGCCGGGGGAATTGATGGTGGAGCAGTCAACCAAGTTCTGGAGATGGCGCATCTGATCGGCGCGGCGGACATGAAGCCCAGATTCGGCGCTCAGTTCCAGCTGCCCGCGATCTTCGCAGGGAACATAGAGGCTAGAAAGAGAGTTTTGGACGTCCTGTCTGAGAGGAAGTACGCGGTTCAGGCTGTCGACAATGTCCGTCCGGCTATTGAGAGAGAGAACCTTGGACCGGCCAAGGAGGCCATCTACGATTCCTTCAGACAACATGTGATCATCCATTCTCCAGGATACGAGAAGCTTGCCAGCTGGGTCGATGAACCCTTAGTGCCAACTCAAGCCGCGATAGGGAATATACTCTATTCCTACTCCATGGAGAGGAAAGCGAACCTGCTGGCAGTGGACGTTGGCGGAACCACGACCGACATCTACTCAGTCTATAACGGCGTCTTCAACAGATCACTGAACGCGGACATCGGGCTGACATATGGAATCAGCAACATCATGAAAATGGCGGGAGTCGAGAAGATAATGCGTTGGATCCCGAAGGAGATGGGTGAGAGAGAGGTTCGGAATATCATCGGGAACATGATGGTTCTGCAACCCGCTTCCCTGACGCCTGATGAGGTTCTCGTTCAGCAAGCTGCAGCCAGAGAAGCGATCAGATTGGCGGTTGAGAACCATGAGGGGATTGCAAGCAGACTAAAGGGCGTCAAGATCGTGCGAACTATAGCCGACATTTTCGGCCAGACTCTAGAACCGACATACTTGGATCTGATGAAGACCAGAGTAATCATAGGCAGAGGCAAGATCTTCACTCAAGACCAGGTCTCGGACGCGGCTATTGTACTTCTCGATGCCCTTCAACCTGAGGGAGTCACCGAGATAATGGTTGACAAACTCGACGTGATGCCTCACCTCGGGATGCTCCTCAAGACGAACCCTGAGGCAGCCAAGCAGATACTCCTGAGAGAGGGACTCTCCAGACTCGCGACATGTGTGGCTTTCAGAGGTAGATCGACCAAGGGACAGGTCACGATGAAGGTTAAGATAACGAGAAGCGACGGAGCCACATCGGGATGTGAAGTGCGATTCGGGGAGCTGAAGACGATTGCTCTTGGCAGGGGAGAAAAGGCCATGCTTGAGGTGATACCGAGAAGAGGACTTGATCTCGGAATGGGAAGAGGAAGAACATTGGAAACTGAGGTAATCGGAGGCAAGCTTGGCCTAATACTTGACGCCCGAGGAAGACCTCTCAATGTGCCAGCGGAGAAAGACATCTTGGTGAGATGGAGGAGCTCACTCACGGGGGAACAGCAACCATCATCGTGAGCGTGATCTGAGATGTCTGAAATGGAGAAGAGTAGATTCGAAAGAGACACGTGGATCAGGAAGACCAGGCGAATATCTACTCAAGGACAGGTTCTCGTGAAGACTGGAGATCTAGTTAAGCCTGAAACGGTCGTGGCCAAAGGTACAGTCGTGAACCCTGATGTTCGGAAGGTCATTATCTACGGCCAGCTCGACATCGACCCAGACGAAGTGGAGAGGTACATGCTGAAGGAAGAGGGAGACGAAGTCAAGAAGGACGAAGTTATCGCAATTCACAGATCGTTCTTCGGTCGCTCAACGAGAGTCTGCAGGTCACCTATCGACGGAACGATAATGTCCTTCTCGAAATCCTCAGGGTCAGTCTTGATCAGAGGAATGCCGATAGCAGTCGAAGTCAAGGCTCACGTGCCAGGCAAAGTGGTGGAGACGATTCCAGGCGAGGGCGCAGTGGTCGAGTCCAAGGGCACTCTTATACAAGGGAGATTTGGCGTTGGAGGAGAAACGGTCGGAGAACTAGTGATAGCCGTGGCTCGACGAGATGAAGCCCTAACGGAGGAACTGATTACGAACGAGCTCAAAGGAAAGATCATAGTCGGAGGATCAATTGTAACCATTGACGCGCTCAGAAGAGCCGCAAGCCTCGGCGTAAACGGAATAGTCGTCGGCGGACTAGATCAGAAGGATCTTACAGATTTCCTAGGCTATGAAATTGGATTGGGAGTGACAGGGAAGGAGGAGACCGGGCTCACAGTGATCACAACAGAGGGATTCGGCCCTCACTCAATGGAAGAAGAGACCTTCCACCTGCTAAAGTCGTACGAAGGAAAACAGGTAAGCATCGACGGCTCAACTCAGATCCGGACAAGGATGCTGCGCCCAGAAGTGATCATTCCATCATGACTAGCTGAGCGCAGGGATTCTCTTCTTTAGAACCGAGTCGCTATTGGGCTAAGCCTGGTTCGAGCACCTTGAGCTCTGAGAAAGAGTGATATCTTAGCCCTACACGCAGCTCAGGATTCTGAGATCGGCCACCGCATAGATAAGTGGCTTGGCCTATCAAAAAAGAGTAACCACTCTGTAGAGAATAAACGAAAATAGAGCAGGCACTGGTACCGATAGTACCCATGCAAATACGATTCTTCTGCTGGTGACCCATTTGACTGACTTAGCCCTGTGGGCGAGACCAGTACCCATTATTGCTCCCCCAGTCACATGCGTGGAACTCACCGGCAGCCCAAGTAGCGCCGTTGAACCGAGTATCAGAGCGCTACCAGCCTCTGCAGAAAAGCCTTGATAGGGCCGTATCTTAGTTATCCTGGTTGCCATCGTCTTCACGATTCTCCATCCGCCCAGAAACGTTCCCATCGAGAGCGTCGCATAGGATGTCATCATGACCCAGGCAGGAACCGCGAATTCAGACAGGTGTCCATAGTACATTAGGAGGACTGTCGCAATTCCCATTGTTTTCTGAGCATCGTTCGTCCCGTCCGTAGCGGATAGAATCAATGAGGTGAGTATCTGCAGTCTTCTGAAGTATCTGTTTGCTCTCGGAGCCGCCATCTTCCTGGAAGCACGGATTATAACCAGTGTGATCATGAACACTATCGCTATGGATGCGGGAGGCGCAATAATCATCGGTACGACTATTTTGCTGAATATGTCGAGTAGCCTGATGGCTTCCAGGCCGCCCGCTGCGAACCCGCTCCCGATCAAACCACCTACTAAGACATGCGTCTCCGATATGGGTAATGCCAGACCCCATGAGAATATCACGTCGAAGACGAGAGCACCCACCATGGCCGTGAGGATTACTTCTCCTGATGCCACTGATTCTGATACTATCCCGGTCCCCATAGTGAAAGCGACTGCCGACCCGAAGATCATGCCTACGAAGTTGCCTGTAGTGGCCAGACAGACTGCGAAGATCGGTTTGAGTGTTCGTGTGCCTATGACGGTTGAGATCGCATACGCCGCGTCGGTAAAGCCCATCCAGAATGAGAGGAAGAAGGTTAGTACCATTGCACTAACAAGATAGAACAGCATCCCAGCGGACCATTCCTACGCGTTCTTGATCACTATATCCTGAATAACCAACGCAACATCCTGACACTTGTCTGCAATCCCCTCCAGCTGCTCATATATGTCCTTCATAATCATGATCTTCTTGAGATCATTTTCTTCGAAGAGAGCAGGAATCACACTGTCAAAGAGATCATCTGACTTGTTCTCGAGAACGTGGATCTTTTCAAGGCTCTCTCTAATCTGGCGATAGTTGATCTTCCTCATCTGCCTTATCGTGACGTCTATCTCCTCAACAGCTTCCGCTATGATGCTTACAAAGCGCTTGACCTCGTTACTCGGCTCGACAGTCTTGAACATACGCATCCTGACAGCGATGCCCTCAATGTAGTCGAGAACGTCGTCATAGGTTGTGGACAAGGTCGATATGTCTTCGTGGTCTATCGGTGTGACGAAGGTCCGGTTCAACCTATAGAATGTCTCTTCCACCACCTCATCGGATTGCTTTTCCAGCTTTCTGATTTCGTCAACCTTCTCATCGAGACCGCCAGGATCGCTAACAATGCTAAGAAGAAGATTAGCGGCCCGCAAAACTATATCAGATTCTTTCTCAAGAAGAGAGAAGAACACTCTATCCTGAGGAATTATCCACTCCTTCAGACCCATGCCGCTACATTCCCCAATCTGTAGTCGCTCCTGATCAAGCCAGCAATCGCTCTTATAACCACTATAGTTGTCAGAGCAAGCGCGTAACGATGAAGGACAGGAAGAGTCATAGCCACAAAGAATTACTAACAGCATAGAAGCACGCAGAGATTCACCGGTACATTCGTGCGCGAATCTCTCCACGATGTCATCCTAGGCTAGATTTACAGCAGTTATCCGTGAATCTGCCGCATCCTTGCTCTGTGCTCACTTCAACTCATCGGCGGCAATCTATCTCGGTGGATAGAAGGTTAAGAAGGCCAGAGAGTCCATAATCTTATTCATGGAAGCACCTGTCCGAGTCTTTGGGAAGAGTGTCTGAACTCTGGTCTGATATCTACTAGGGAATTTGAGGGTACGGCGCCGCTGAAAAGGTCTTTATTCTCAACGGGATAGTCCTACCTGAGGTTGTGATTATGCCTGACAGACTTGAGGTGGGAAACGTTGTCGCGAAGAGAGGAGAGCTGGGAAGAGGAGTCATCAGAGGCGTCGAACTCGTCAATGCTGGTAGCGTAGACATACCGGTCATAGTGATGAATGGGGCCGAAGAAGGGCCGACGCTCCTGCTGATGTCGACTCAACATGGCACCGAGATCCAGGGGATCGAGGTCATCCGGAGAGTTATGAGGGAAAAGCTCAACCTAAGGAGCCTGAGAGGAGCTGTCATCGGGATTCCTGTGGGAAACCCGCTGGCCTTCATGCACCATCAGTACCTCTCATGGATCGATAACCTAGATGTCGGTACCGTGAAGGCAGACAGCGCGAACGGCAACACGACGGAACGGTTGGCATACGCGTTATGGACCGAGGCGTGGAGCAAATCAGACTTGATAGTCAACATTCACTGTAACACGAGGCCTGACTCTCTCATCTATCAATCGTTCAATGTGAGCAATCCAAAGACGAGAGAGAAACTAGAGCGGATGGCTGGGGCGTTCGGAGTCACCACTATTGTCTCCGACGAGCAAACCGGCGATGAAGCGCCTCCAACGGTCGGCAACCTGGCCGCGAAGAAAGGGATACCAGTAATCCTTGAAGAATTGATAGATGGGAGATGGATCTCTGAGCCATCCACGACCGTTGGCGTCAGAGGAGTCCTGAATATCATGAAGGTCTTCAACATGATTGACGGCAAGACTGAACCTCAGACAGGGATCCCAATCGTACCCGGCACCAACAGGTTCGCCGGGATCGTCCGTGCCAACCGAGGAGGCTTGATACGCTTCCTCAGGAAGCCAGGCGAGCTAATAGCACAGGGCGAAGCATTCGCTGAGATCTATGATCTGTACGGGGACATCATCGAAGAGGTCAAGATGCCAGTAGAGGGATATGTCTGGGCATTCCCATGTGGCCAATCTCTGGGCACATCAGGCTGCCTTCAAGCCGTCCAGACGGGCGCTAACGTCGCATACACGTTCACACACGAACGAGATTAGCGTCATTACATGCCTAAGATACGCTCGTGCAGCTCAAGACGATTGCCGTCAGGATCCTCGAATTGTGCCACCTTGACTCTCTCGAAAATCAAGATGTCTGTGGTGAAGTGGACTCCTTTGGTTTCAAGATCAGTCTTTGCCTGGTCTATCTTATCAACTCGAAAACTCACAACAGCACCTCCCCATGGAGGCTTATGCGAAGCGCCTCTTTTGCGGACTTCTTCTAAGCCGAGAATGACACTTCCCACTTGGAACTCTGCCCACTGACTGGGCGCATCAAGCCAAAGGTCCAAGCACTTCAGCCCTAACTTATCCCTGTAGAACTCAAGAGCACGGTTCATATCACTGACGTAGTAGTAAACCACTCCTATACGCATTTGTCTGACTACCTACTGACTTTCTTGAACCAGTCTTGATTCTCAATCCGCCTGCAACGTCATAAAGAGTATATCGGAGAGGAGAACCTTGCTAGACTTTGGGTACCTGTATAGGGGGTGGGTCCCTTGAGCGACGCCGGTTCCAAGCCTAGTCTGATCCGCAGAGCGGCCTCATGGCTGATGATGGCCCTGGAGTATTTGGCATCTTTCGAGGGTAGAAGAAAGGCGTTTGTTCTCAGCACGTCTCTCGGCTTCTCGGGTCAGACGGAGCTGCAGATGTATCTCTATGGAGCCTCAAGGTCGCCTGTCTCTCTGCCGCATCCGACCGAAGATAGATACCCTGCCAAGGATATTCAAGCGATCATCCGAGATGAAGCACATAGCAAGGCTCAGAGGAAATGCTGAAGGCCTCGCAAATGCTGAAGGCCTCGCACCTTTGGCATATTTCCCCCCCCCCGCCCGGCGCGAGAGTCCTCAGCTGAACATAGGCACATAACCGGAACTTCGATCGCTCTTGCTGGTCAATCTGGGGCTCACTCACCTCTCTCAAAGAGCAGGTAATGATTGATCATAACGTCACGACCGATCGCTTGATAGGTATGGAGACGCCAGCCCTTACTCTCGTATTCCTGAATTGTCTTGGCGACATCCTTGTGGTGCCCGACTTCAACACATTCATATTCCTTCAGAATACCTCACCTCCCACGAATGCATTTTGCCAAGGCAGATACTAGACGTGAACCAATATGCACAGCAAAACAGCAGTGCAACACCTCCAGAATGAAATCCAAGAGCGCCCGGTCTCGCTTTCAAGGCACTCGCACGAAGAGACATCATCGTTGGCGCTGTTTGGCCGCTGCGGTCCTCCACACAAACCCGGCTCCCACACATGCCACAATGCCCATTATGATTGGATAGAGGAATGCAATTCGAAATGTAAATTGGTCGGACAGAAATCCGATCAAAGCAGGCGATACGGTTCCGCCGATAAGCGATGCGACCGTATTGGTCAGTCCGATTATCCTCGCTCTGTTGAACCGATCCGTTATGTCTGATACCATGGCGAAGAATATCGGGAAGAAGGCGGAGCCCACAATTCCTTGGAAGAACAGCCCCACGAGGTAGGAGGTACTGAAAGGCACTGAGGTAATCCAGATCGTGGCTACCGAGACCATCACCACTGTCAATAAGAGAACTCTTGCCCTTCCAACTCTATCCGAAAAATACCCTCCAGTCAGCTGTCCCAATGTACCAGTCATACGTGAAGCACCAAGCACGAAGGCGACATACGAGACATCGAGAAGATATGTCTGAGTTAGGTACACAGGCACCATCGAGAGTAAACCGAGGTTGCACGACCAGACAGCCGCTTGCACAATAACCATTGAAAGAAGCAGAGAAGCAGGCAGCCCCCGACTCTTTTGACTTAATTGTGGTGTGACGGCCTGTGGTCTTCTGGGAACCAGAAACAGAATCAGGACGAAGATGATAAGCGAGTAGATACCCCATGCCTGCAGGCAACCTGACCAACCCAAGGTCCCAATCGTCGACCAGACAAACAGTGGGCCCAAAGTCTGACCGATAGGCGCTGCCGTTTCATGTAAACCCATTACAGACCCTACTCGTTCTGCCGGATACTCGCTTGATAAAAGAGAAAGCCCATGCGGAACGTAGGCGCCGAGGCCGATTCCAGCGACAAAAACCAGCACGACAAGGTCGACAAAGGACTTTGTCACTGAGAAAATCAACAAGGATATCGTCGTCAATGCTACCCCTCCACACATGACCCACCTCTCAGAAAGTTTACCTGACATCAAGGAGGATGGATAGGATGAGGTGGCGTATCCTAGGGACAGGGATCCTACCAACAACCCCACAGCCTGGTTGGAAAGGTTCATTGAGGATTGTAGCGCAGGCATTATCGCCGTGAACATCATCCGATACGAAAAATTCCACAGCCAAGTTGCCCACAGCAAGGGAAGGATCAACTTGTTCGACATTGCTACTCTACTGCAGTATCCCCGGAAGCAGGGATAATCATTAATATCCTTAACGGCGAACCTTCAGTCGGGAGTAGAATTGATAACGGAATTCGCATCTGTAGCGGTTCTCGTATCCAACGGAGAGAGATCGAAGGAATGGTACAAGGACAAGCTTGGCTTTGAAGTTAGGGAGGACGGAGAACACTGGATAGTTGTTGCACCTCGAGGCTCCAGAACAGGCATTCATCTCTGTGAGGCAAAGGAGCTTGAGCCCGGCAACCAAGGAATACTCTTCTACGCTGATGATGTGGACGCAACCTGCAAGGAACTGCAGGAGAATGGTGTCGAATTCACCAGACCTCTCGGAAAGGCTGAGTGGAACAAGAGCATGAGATATGCCATGTTTAAGGACCCTGACGGAAACGAGTACTGGCTAATGCCGAAAATGTAGCCAGCGTTTCCCCGTTCAGACTGAAAGGCAACTACTACTTCATACTCCAAGTGGAAATACGCTAGACTCTCTTGAGCCATTCTCTTTGAAAGACATCCGAAACAGTGTAGCTTTCATCTTCTCTTTCAAGAAGGCCTCTTTCAACGAGATATCGTACCGCCTTTTGAACACTTGAGGGTGCTCCAAGCGAATGCTTTGCGATAAACTCCTTCGAGAAAATTTTGGCACCACCACTAAGAGCTATTCCTCTAAGTAGGGCTCGCTGAATCGGTGGCAAGGATTCCCAGATGGTCGTGAACGCGTAGTTCTGGGCTACGAGTACATTTTGGACCGCGTCTCGGACATAAGATGCGTTGACTTCTGTTCCGGGACGCAGTAGATTCCAGACTTCGTGGCAAAGTTGCTGCGTGTAGTATGGATGGCATCCTGTGATCGACATTATCTCATGTGCGATTTCCTGAGAGAGGCGCATCCCACCTAACTCGAATTTCTTCCTTATGAAGCTCACAAAGTCGTTAGCTGGTATCGGACCCAAGTATAGTGGTTTCCCGATTCGATAAAGCGGTCTAGTCTTGTCAGCGAATATTTTGTCTAGAAGGTGCTTGCGACTTCCCGCGAAGACGTATGCTACTTTCTCATGATGTTGGATCTTACTTCGAATCTCCCTTTGCATGTGTTCGCCGTCTAAGCTCTCGATCTCTTGGAACTCGTCAAAAGCCACGGCGACTGCCTTCTTCTTCCTATCCGCTAGTCTTTGGGGCGCATCAAGGATCGAACTCATCAGAGACTCGAGCTCTTTGCGGGTTCGACTTAACTCAATCTCGATCCCAGGCGTTCCTTCAGGTCTAATCACTACTTTCGGCGTCGGAATTACTTCTCTTAGAAACGCGATCGCATCCTCAAGTCTGCCTCTCTCAGCCTGAGAAAGCGCAGCAGCGTACACCTCAATGAACCTAGTTCGAGACGTTACAGGAAACAAATCCACATAGATCGTCAGAACCTCTCTAGTCCGAATTCGTCTAAATACCTCAAGGATTAGCGAAGTCTTTCCATATCTTCTTGGAGAAGCTATGATGACGTTTGTTTGGCTCAGAACAGCCTGTGTGAGCGCCTCTATCTCACGCTGCCGGTCTGCAAAGTCATCCCTTAAGACTATTGTACCGAACGTGAATGGGTTCTGCATTAAATACGCCTCTAAGCGTAACGCTAACTGGCGTAATGGTTTTTATACCTTTTGGCGTAACGCCTTCAAGCGTAACAATTTCACATCAAAGCCTCTTTCGGCCAACCTCCGAACAATGCCCGATCGCCGCCAGATCCTCGTCGACCACATCACCTCAGGATCGCAACTGCCACAACACCATTCGAACGCCCTTCCTTTCGAAGGACCCACAAAGCAATTCGCTCTCTTGCAATCCAGCCATACGAGAGGTACAGCATTAGCCGAAGGCTTTTATATATGAAAGAATGTTCATATGTTCATGGCAACATCTGCAGCGGATCTCATCAGAAAACTAGCCCAGATATTTCAAGTGCTCTCAGATGAAACAAGGCTGAGAATCATCAGAGCTCTAGAGAAGCAAGAAATGTGCGTCTCGGACATAGTCAAGAAGACTGGAGTTTCACAGTCTGCCGTTTCCCATCAGTTAAGAATTCTCCGTCAGATAGACTTGGTCCGGTCGCAAAGAAGAGGGAAGAACATCTACTACAGGATCGCCGACGGACACGTCTTCTCGGTAATCAAAGATGGGCTGGAACATGTAACGGAGGTAAGATAGTGCCAACAAGGCAGCTTGAGGCAAAGATTGAAGGAATGGATTGCCCCACTTGCGCTGCAAAGATCAAGGAAGCCCTAGCAGGGCTTGAGGGCGTTCTGGATGCCGACGTTGTTTTCAGCGCTGGAAAGGCAAGAGTAACCTATGATGCAGACAGAGTCGATGAGAAGAGAATAAGGCAGGAGGTCAGCAGGCTCGGCTATGAGCTGACAAGTGACGAAGGATTGGAAAAGAGGCGAAAGCGCAGACTAGAACTCCTGTATCTGTCAGTTGTGGGTGGCGGGATACTAGTATGTTGGTCCGGCATTCTTCACCGCTTCACTTCGATTGATCTTGATGGAATAGTACTCGTAGTCCTCACGGGAATTCCTATTCTAAGGTCAACGTTCCGAGCGTTGAGGGCGAAATCGGTAACGGCGGAAGTCGCGATGGCGACGGGTATGGCTGCCTCCATTGCCATAGGGCAGCTCCTGTCTGCGGCCGTAATTGGATTCTTCATGCTCATCGCAGAATTCATCGACGAACTCACGACTGACAAGGCGAGATCGGCGATTGAAAGCCTGATTCGAATCTCTCCAAAGAAAGCCTTGGTCAAGCGAGAAGGCCGCCAGATCGAAATCAACATCAACGATGTTGTCCACGGAGACATCGTTGTCGTGAGAACCGGTGAACGAATACCCGTAGACGGCGTTGCCGTCGCGGGACAGGCCTCAATCGATCAAGCTCCGATAACAGGTGAATCTATTCCCGTGGAGAAAAGAATCGGCGACAGCGTCTTCGCCGGGACGATCAATCAACTTGGCACACTAGAAGTGAAAGTCACCAAGGTCGGAAAAGATACAACCTTGTCTCGGATCATCCAACATGTCGAGGAAGCAGAATCAGCAAAGGCTCCGATACAGAAGGTGGCTGACCGCTTCTCATCAAAGTTCCTCCCAGTAGTCTTCCTTGCCGCAGCCCTGACTCTTCTCTTCACAAGGAACGTTTCCTACGGGATCTCAGTGATTGTGGTGGCGTGTCCCTGCGCAATCGCCCTAGCGACTCCTCTCGCAGTCATAGCAAGCGCAGGCAAGGCCGCAAAGAAGGGGATAGTCATCAAAGGCGGAATCTACCTCGAAGAATTGGGAAAAGCAGACACAATAGTGATCGACAAGACGGGCACTCTGACGATAGGTGAACCAAAAGTCGTAAACATCAAGGCGTTTGACAAGCATGAGGAGAAGGAGGTAGTCGCTCTCGCAGCCATCACCGAAACCCACTGCGAACACCCTCTCGCAGGAGCCATACTCAGCAAAGCTGAGCAGTATGGGATAGACTTGCCTGAACACAGTTCATGCAGCGTAATACCCGGCAGAGGAGTGACTGCGACCCATGAAAACCAGACCATACTCTTCGGGAATAGAGAACTATTGAATGAAGAAGACATCGCGATTCCAAAGGAAATCCAACAACACATGGAAGCTGAGGAGAAAGAGGGAAGAACAGCAATGGCAGTCGCTCACGATGGCACAGTATGCGGGGTCATCTCAGTAGCCGACATTGTGAAGGACAATGCAAGAGAGACAATAAAGGCATTGAAGGAGGGGGGACTGGACGTGATCATGCTCACAGGAGACAATCCTAGTACTGCCAGAGCAATCGCCCAACAGCTTGGGATCACACAGGTTTTCGCTCAGATGCTCCCGGAACAGAAGGTCCAGAAGATCAAGGAGTTGAGGAGGCAGGGAAGAAAGGTTCTGATGGTAGGTGACGGCATAAATGATGCGCCCGCCCTAGCCGAAGCCGACGTCGGAATAGCCATGGGCACCGCTGGTAGCGACGTTGCAATAGAGGCGTCTGACATAGCCTTGATGACGGATGACCTTTCAAAGATCGGCGAGATCATCAATATCAGCAGAAGGACCTTCAGCGTGATCAAGCAGAACCTGATCAGCAGTTTGGTCTTCAATGTCCTAGGAATTGCCTTGGCTTCAGCGGGCATATTGAACCCGCTGATGGCGGCTTTGGCACACTCCTTGCCGGATTTTGTACTCTTCATAAATTCCTCAAGGCTACTCAGGTAGCCAGCGTGCCCAAGGAACACGGAGGAACCCAGACTGGAACCCTTACCCGCTAAGACGGATAGACAAAGTCTGAGCACGCCTGCTACTCTAAAGATAGACACCGAGCTGTCGGTTCCATACCTTGGTGACCTTCTGAGATTCATCTATCACAACTATCTGCTTCCAAACCGAGAGTTCTTCACGGAAATCCGGAGGACATCCATAGAAGAGACTCGAAAGCTCTCATTCAGAGCTGTTGACAGAGAAGGCGCATGGCATGTTGACGTTGAGATAGTTGCTCAGAGGCCCATCCTAGCGACAATTGATCCCAGTGGAGGCGCCGTGCCCTCAGATGTTCTTGATCGGATAAGAGAGGATCTCGTGGTCAACGTTCAGCTTTTCGAAGAGAGGGTTAGGAGAACCACGCTCTACTTGGCCTATGTTAAAGGCCAGCAGATAATGCCTGAGAAAGCCCCGTCAATGGCAAAGAGGGAAGCAGAGAGGCTCCTTACGGGCAACATGCTCTTCCTTTATGTTCTAATGATTGGGTTCAGCATACTAATCTTCAGTTTCTTAGGCGCCTTCGCACCAATAGGGATCATAGCCTTCCAATTGCTGTTCGTGCTGTTCTCAGACAAGATAGTCATGAAGCTAGGTGAATGGACAATCACGCAAGACAATCCGAACGTGTACCTTGTACAGTATCAGATCCCGATGGAGGAATACAAACGGTTTCGCGCCAACTACGGAAAAGACATAGTCCTAGAGATGAAGAAGGAGATGTACGATAAGACGCTCGCCACTGGACGAGAACCCACATGTGAGATAGCTGATGAGATCTTCCGGAAGTACGGCATGGTCTGTGATCCGAATCGTATGTCCACGAAGCGTGTCAACCTCTACACTCTCATCGAGAAAGCAGCGGGCTTATTCAAAGTCCCAATGCCAAAGGTGATCGTTTCCAACAGCATGATACCTAATGCAGCTGCCACGGGACCAGCTCCCAGTCGAGGCGTACTCTTGGTGACGACTGGGCTGCTCGTTCAGTTAGAGGAAGATGAAATATTCAGCGTCTTAGGCCATGAACTGGGACACCTGAAGGGAAGAGATCCAATAATTCTCTTCACCCTGATGGCATCCGAATACCTACTACGTGTGTATGTCTTCTGGCCGTTCCTCTTCTTTTCGCCACTCCTATATCTCATGATTGCGATGACCTTGGTCTACTTCGTAGCGAAGTTCTTTGAGGCTAGAGCTGACCTGCAATCAGCGATCAGGATAGGCAAACCTGAAGTCCTAGCCAGTGCGCTTCAGAAAATCGGGTTCCGCAAACTGCAATTCGAACGTGTCCCGGCTTACCGTATTCAGAGCTGGTTGAGTTGGGATCCCCATCCGCCAACCTATTTCCGGATCAGCCGACTTCAGAAGCTTCGCGACCCTGCACAGGTGAAGCATCCGCTCATCCAGTCGGCCAGGGATGTCGTGAGTGGGTTTCGCGCAGCACTTAGATGGTAGTTCCTGTGCCGCTTCTGGACAAAGCCACCTCAACCAATTTGGTTCGCGTTTCTTCCCTACTTTACTGGGATTCTTAGCCATGGCCTACGAATTCATGCGTTAGAGACATGGGCCGGCGTGGGCACCACAGCGGGTCTCACCCCTTCACTCTTGTGGCGACAGACTTACCAAATTCGAAACACTTCTTCAGCTCTTCATCAGTCGGAACGTACTGTACACTCAAACTGTCTTCAAAAACATCAAATCCAGCTTTCTTGAGCTCTTCTCTCACTATCTGCCCCGCGCCGCCTCCCCATCCGTAGGAGCCGAAAACAGCGGCTTTCTTCCTCTGTGGACGTATGCCTCTCAGGAATGCTAGGAAGCCGCCAATGCTTGGATAGACATCACGGTTAAGCGTCGGAGAGCCCACAACTATCACTTTTGAGTCGAGTATCTCTTTCATGATCTCGCTGAGATCGCTGTTCCGAATATTGAAAACTCGCACTTCCACGTCTTCGCTTTCTATTCCTCTTGCGATCTCACGCGCCATCCGTCCAGTGCTTCCCCACATCGTGTCAAATACAACGGTGGCCTTAAGATCCGACTCCCCGCTGCTCCAACGTTTGTAAGCCTCAACTATCTTAGCTGGGTCTCTCCAGATCACGCCGTGAGCGGGAGCTATCATATCGACTCTTATCCCCATTCCTTCGATCTCAGCGATCTTCCTCTGAACAAGGGACGAGTACGGGCTGACAATCACTGCGAAATACTTCGCGGCTTCATCCATTGCTGCAGCGCCGACTTGGTCTTCAAAGCGTTGCCTTGTCGCGATGTGCTGCCCGAAAGCGTCGTTTGGCATGAGGATCCTATCTTCTTTCAAGTAGACGAACAGATTATCAGGCCAGTGAAGCATCGGAGCCTCTATGAACATGAGGCTCTTGCTTCCAATGCTCAGTTCATCGCCAGTCTTCACAACTGTCGAGTTCCAGTCAGTGCCGTAATGCTTTTGCAAGCCAACCTTGCCCGCTTTTGACGATATCACCTTGGCATGTTTGGCTATTTCCATTAGCTTCGGCATGGCTCCACTATGATCAAACTCAGAATGATTGCAGATCACATAGTCGATCTCGACTGGATCAACTATCTCCCTAATCCTCTCAAGCATCTCGCGCTCAAAGCCCGTCTTCACAGTATCCACGAGCACAATCTTGTCGCCGACCACCAAGTACGCATTGTATGTTGTGCCGCGAGGCGTACTGTATGACCCACAAAAGCGCAGGTCCCAGTCGATCGCCCCAACCCAGTGTACCCCTTCGGCTAACATGACTTTCACCAACTTCATCCCTCCAGCATAATCTTCAGCTAACATTATTCATTCAAGCCGTAAGCGCTATTAAGGAAGCGATCTGCCGGACTGACAGATTCCCGACCGATTAAGACTTAATACCGCACCCTCCGAATGGTACGCGTGGTAGCTTGAAAATGCAATTGAACGATCAGGAACTTTTGTGTCCAAGGTGCCGCAACTTTATTGATGATTGCACTTGCCGATGCCCTTACTGCGGAGAATCAGCTCACTGCAACTGTTGCTGCGGGAGAAGTTCCGTCACTGGGGGATGAAAACCCCAGCGTCAAGAGACGAGAGAGGCTCTGAAAGAACTCGGTGACGATTATGATTAGGAATGATTTTGCTTGGATGGCTGGTGGTCCTCAGGGGGCTGGAGTAGACGCAGCGGCGAACATTTTCGCGCGGGCTTGTTGTTATGGTGGGCTACACGTCTATGGAAAGAGAGAGTATCACTCGAACATAAAGGGGCTTCACAGTTACTTCCATATCCGGGTATCGCGACAGAAGGTTGCAGCAGATGTTGAACGAGTCGACATGCTCTGTGCCTTTGATGCGGAAACTGTTGTCCGACACATGTGGGAGGTCCCGCCGAAGGGGGGCATAGTCTGCGACGCTGACACCCTAGGAACGAAACTATCCGAAATTGCCACTTTGCCACCCCCATTCTGGACGGAACTCAGAAAGAAACTTGTGATGAAAGGAATAGAACCAGAGACTCTAGGCGAACTCCTGAGCGAAGCCGAGAAGAGCGATGTCAACATCTACGCCGTCCCCTATCTGGAGTTGCTGAGGGATGTAGCCAAAAGAATAGGGGAAGAGAAACTTAGCAGACTAACACGTATGATGAATGTTCTTGCGCTGGGAGTGTGCTCCAAACTAGTCAACTATGATAAATCTCTACTGGAGAAGGCGATCTCAGCGATCTTCCGAGGCAGAGAGAAGATAGTCGATATGAACCTTGAGGCGCTTGGCGTCGCATATGACTACGCGGCAAGATTCCCCGATTTCGGATACAAACTCGAGAGAGTCCAAACAGATCAAAGAAGAATATTTCTTCAAGGAACCCAGGCTGTTGCTCTCGGCAAGATAGTCGGGGGTTGCCGTCTGCAAACCTACTACCCAATAACCCCGGCGGCGGATGAGAGCGAATACCTAGAGGAGAATGAACTGCTTGAGACTGTATCACAAGGCGACGATGGCGCGATCCTCGTCATGCAAGCCGAAGACGAGATCGCAGCCGTCAACATGGCTTCGGGCGCAGCACTTACTGGCGCAAGGACCGCGACTAGTACGTCTGGACCCGGGTTCTCACTGATGGTTGAAGGTCTAGGTTGGGCTGGTAACTGCGAGGTTCCCTTGGTTATCAACTATTACCAACGTGGTGCGCCAGCAACCGGGCTGCCCACCAGGCATGGGCAAGACGATCTCAGATTCGCAATACATGCGGCACACGGAGAGTTTCCCAGAATCGTGCTATGCTCAGGAGATATTGAGGAATGCTTCTACGATGCTGTTGAAGCCTTCAACTACGCAGAACGATACCAAACCCCTGTCATACATATGATCGACAAGGCCCTAGCCAATAGCAGCGAGAGCTGCAGGTTCTTCGATCTAGGCAAGATCAGAATAGAGCGAGGTCAACTCTGGAACGAAGCCGACGTGAAAGGGCGCGAGTACAAGAGATTTCAATTCACGGAGTCTGGAATCTCGCCGAGGGTGCCGTTGGGGACTCCAAACGCCGTGCTATGGTATACAGGTGACGAGCACGACGAGTTTGGTCACATCAGCGAAGAGCCCATCAACCGAACGAAGATGGTGGAGAAGCGAATGAAAAAGCTGGAAATCGCTGACAAAGAGATTCCTATACAGAAGAAAGTCAATTTCTTCGGCGACTCTGATGCTACACATACCATTGTGAGCTGGGGCTCACCAAAGGGTGCCATCCTGGAAGCGATGGGAAGGCTGCGTGAAGAAAGATACCGCATGAACTTCCTACAAGTTCGCATGCCTCATCCATTACCCAGCGAATACATAGCGGAGGTTCTGGGAAAGGCAGGAAAACTGATCGCCGTGGAAGGAAACTACTCCGCACAGTTGGCCGGACTGATCAGGGAGAAAACTGGCATAGCGATGAATTTCTTCGTGCTAAAATGGAGTGGAAGACCGATGTCAACGGACGAAGTCTACGAAGCGCTAACACGAATTTTGCAGAACAAAGCACCCAAAAGGCAGGTGTTAACGAGTGGCAACTAGAATCTCAGACTACAAGACGCCCGTATTTGTAGACTGGTGCGCGGGCTGCGGGGATTTCGGTATACTTGCGGCGCTGCAGATCGCCCTTAAGGAACTAGAATTGCCTCCATCAAAGATTGCCATCTTCTCCGGGATAGGCTGCCACGCAAAACTTCCCCACTTCGTAAATGCGTGTGGAGTTCATACCTTGCATGGCAGAAGCCTGCCATTCGCTGTGGGGGCCAAACTGGCAAACCCCAA
>Ga0209725_1000708_pt1 | contig 19764 bp, 18 predicted proteins | sample I18A1metaG_FD_184145 | JGI IMG/M metagenome (GOLD analysis project Ga0209725, IMG submission 184145) | Lake sediment bacterial and archeal communities from Gulf of Boni, Indonesia to study Microbial Dark Matter (Phase II) - ​I18A1 metaG... | ecosystem: Environmental > Aquatic > Freshwater > Lake... | reverse complement strand
CGTGATGGAGCCGATAGCTGGCGGAAAACTGGCAGTCAACCCTCCGGCCGCGGTTCAAGATCTCTGGGAACGGTCAGGGGTCAAGAGTACGCGAGCCGCTCTCGCGCTTAGATGGGTCTGGAATCATTCGGAGGTTTCGCTTGCACTGAGCGGGATGAGCACAATGGAGCAAGTCATGGAAAACGTCATGACTGCCGAAAACTCTGGGCCGGGCAATCTAACAGCGCAAGAGTTGAACCTGACCAGCCAGCTCGCTCAGAAGTATAGAGAGGTGGGATACGTTGGCTGCACAGGCTGCAGGTACTGTATCCCCTGCCCTCAAGGAGTGGCCATACCGGAGATCTTCAGCCTATTCAACGAGTTCTACATCAAAGGTCACGACGACGAGGTCAAGAGGAAATACTGGGAGCACATAACCCCTGAAAGTCAGGCCAAGAGGTGCGCAAGGTGCAAAACATGCGAGAGCCTCTGCCCGCAGCAGCTGCCCATAAGCGAGATAATGAGTAGAGCAACATTCATTTTCGAACAGAACCGTTAGAATGACCCTATCCTATCCCATTCGACATGCGGAATGCAAAAAGATGGCCCGGACAACGCTTCTATGTCACGTTGAAGCAAAGAAGTTGGTTGGTCGAAGAGTTGTAGCCGAGATTTCGATAGCCTAGGCTAGGCGCGACTCTCTTCCGAAGCGGCAACCTCTTTTAGCCTGGTGTAGACTAGGGAGAAGATCGAGTTTGCGTCACGGACAAATTGTTGTTCAAATCGGAGATGAAATCGTTTGCAGAGTTCTGAACAGAGGATCGTGAAGGCCGAGCGCCTGAAGGAATTCTGTGCCGATGTTTTGAGGAAGCTCAAGGTTCCACGCGAGGAAGCGGAGATAACTGCGGATGTTCTTGTTTCAGCGGATCTAAGGGGGATCGAGTCGCATGGAGTCTCGCGACTGCCTAGGTATGCGAGAAGGTTGATGAATGGGTGGATTCGGCCTGAGGCTAGGATTACTGTAAGAAGGGAAACTCCCGTAAGCCTGCTGATAGATGCGGAGAACAGCCTAGGACAAGTGGTTGCTTACAGGGCAATGGAGCGATGTATCGAGAAAGCTGAGCGATCTCATGTCGGGTTCGCGTCTGTGACGAATGGCAATCACATCGGGATTGCTGGATACTATGCCATGATGGCTCTGAAAGAGAATATGATTGGGCTTTGCATGACTAACGCTTGGCCTCTCGTCGTTCCAACTTTCGGCATGGAGCCAATACTTGGGACTAACCCGATCGCCTTCGCTATACCAGCCAAACATGAGCGTCCCTTCGTCTTGGATATGGCTGCGAGTGTCGTACCGATCGGAAAGATGGAGGTGTACAGAAGGCACGGGAAACCCGTGCCGGTGGGCTGGGCGATTGACGAGAACGGTGACCCTGCACTTGACGCGGAAACCGTCATGCGTTGCGTGTATAAATCAAAGCGCGGTGGACTCTTGCCACTCGGAGGACTGGAGGAGACAGCGGGATACAAGGGCTACGGTTTGTCCCTACTTGTCGACATACTTGCAGGCATATTGCCCGGCGCCGCTTACGGGCCTCATGTTGGAACCCCTGAGGATCCCAAACCTTCCAACATCGGGGTCTTCGTTGGCGCGATCGATATCAACGCCTTCACCCCTCTACACGAGTTCAGAGAACGAATGGACATCATGATCAAATTTATCAAGGCATCAATCAAAGCCAAGGGTCAAGACAGAATCTATATTCATGGAGAAAAGGAATGGGAACTCGAGGAACTGCACAGGAAAACTGGCATACCATTGTACATCCAAGTCTGGGAGAGCCTGCGAGATCTGGCCAAGCAGGTTAATGTAGAATTCGCTCTGTAGCATCTACGTAGCCGGCGGGTTGCTATACTATTCCTTTGATCCAGCCGCCATCAACTTGGAGTGTTGCTCCGGTTATGAAGCTGGCCCTTTCCGACGCCAAGAAGACCACCAGATTTGCGATTTCTCTTGGTTGAGCCATTCGTCGAAGCGGGATTGTCTTCGCCCAGTCTTGAACTATCTCGCTGGTCTCCTTCCCCGTTCGCTGACTTTCCGTCTGAGCGAGTTCTTGGACTCGTTCTGTCAATGTGTAGCCAGGGCAGACACAGTTGACTAGGACATTGTCTTCAGCCAGCTCGTTGCTTAGAGTCTTCGTCAGCCCTATGATGCCGGATCTTAGTGAGTTTGATAGCACGAGGTTCTCTAGAGGCTGTTTTGCAGCCATTGATGCCATATTGATGATTCGGCCCCAATGCTGCCTCTTCATGTAAGGGGCAACTTCGTGGCAAGTAGAGACGACGCTCATGAAGAGTTGGTCGAAGGCGCGCCTCCAATCGTCCTCCGAAGTTGCCATGAAGATGGCCGGCGCCGGTCCTCCCGTATTATTGACAAGGATATCGATTCTCCGAAATGCCTTGTAGGTTTCGTCCACAAGGATCTTTATGTCCTCGGCACGGTTCAGATCTGTTCTAAGCCCCAAGAGGTCTGCTCCCGTAGCACGTTCAATCTCTCGCTCAGCCACTTTGACGCGGGCCTCGTTTCTTGCGCATATGGTGACCTTTGCTCCTTCCTCGGCCAGCCCAAGTGCTATCGCATTGCCTATCCCCCGGCTAGATCCAGTAACGATAGCAACTCGGCCTTTGAGCCCAAGATCCATTCTTCCCCATCCCCTTCACAGGCAATGATCCTACTTCTATTCTGAAAACCCTGTTACTTGTAGCTCATTGAGCATCTTGATGATGCTTGCGGTGGGGACTCCGTCCTTATCGCTTATCACTTGTTTGCTCGGTGGCTTCTCCAAATATCCCGGGATTCTCTGAGATATTCTATCTTGGTACGTGGGTACCAGCTCATTCTTGTAGAACACTCCAATCGGGATTCTGTCTCCCCATTCCTGAGCCTTCATTAGGGCAGCTGCCTGCTTTGTTAACGCCTCTTCTCGACTGTGCACGGCCCCATCATAACCAGTCTCTTCAAGCTTGTAGAATCTTGAGGTAGGCTTGCCAGTTTTCGGATCAATCCGATCTTCACCGGCATACCATTCCTTAGTGTTGATGTCGTTGTATGTTGGGCAAGGTTGCTGAACTACCACCAGTGCAAGTCCTCGATGTCTGATGGCCGTCTTTATCGTTTCCTTCAGGTGAAGAACATCGTACGCATAGCTTCGTGCCACGAACGTATATCCTGCGGCCACAGCTAAGACTAAGGGGTTTACGCCCTCATTGATGTTCGGCTTTGGAAGCGACTTCGTTCTCAAACCTAGCCTAAGCGTCGGAGAAGCTTGTCCTTTAGTCAATCCGTAGACGCCGTTGTCATGGACCAAGACAACGATGTCTATGTTTCGTCTACCGGTATTGACGAAGTGGCCCGCCCCTATCCCTAGGCCGTCTCCATCTCCCATGACTGCTATAACTTCTAGACTGGGATTCGCCAGCTTGGCTCCTACAGCAAACGGTAAGCTTCTACCATGCAAGGTATGAACCCCGCAGGCATTCACGAAGTGTGGAAGTTTTGCGTGGCATCCTATTCCTGAGAATATCGCAACGTTTGAAGAAGCCAGTTCCAGTTCGGCCAGAGCCATCTGCACCGCTGTCAGGATCCCGAAGTCTCCGCATCCTGGGCACCAATCCACGAATACAGGCGTCTTGTATTCTGAGATTCTAGTTGCCATGCATCAACACCTGCCTTCTGGGCGCTTTGTTCTGCATGATCCGCTTAAGCGCTTCATAGACTTCGTCCGATGAAATCGGTCTGCCATTCCACTTAAGCACAAAATGGTCCATGGCTACGCCAGTCTTCTCTCTGATCAGTCCGGCTAGCTGCGCAGAGTAGTTTCCTTCGACGACAATTCTCTTCTCCGCCTCTCCCAAGATCCTTGCTACATACTCGCTAGGTAGTGGATGAACCATCCGCACTTGCAGGAAGTTCACTCGATGTCTCTCCTCACGCAGTCTTTCCATCGCTTCTAGAATCGCGCCCTTTGGTGAGCCCCAGCTCACAATCGTGTGCGTTGCGTCAGAGTCGCCGAAGAAATTGACTCTCTTCTGAATGGGGATTTCCTTGTCGGCGATCTCCAGCTTTTTCATTCGCCTCTCCACCATCATCGTTCGATTGTCAGGTTCTTCACTGATGTGACCCAGCTCATCGTGCTCGTCACCTGTATACCACAGGACTGCGCTTGGAGTCCCTAGCGGCACCCTTGGAGAAATGTTAGACTCAGTGAACCGGAACCTCTTGTATTCCCGCCCTCTCACATCGGCTTCGTTCCAGAGCTGGCCTCGCTCTATTCTGATCTTGCTCAGGTCGAAGAACTTGCAACTCTTGCTGCTATTGGCCAAAGCCTTGTCGATCAGATGGATGACGGGGGTTTGGTATCGTTCTGCGTAGTTGAAAGCTTCAATGGCATCGTAGAAGCATTCCTCGATATCTCCCGAGCATAGGACGATTCGGGGAAACTCGCCGTGTGCCGCATGGATTGCGAATCTAAGATCATCCTGCCCATGCCTTGTTGGTAACCCAGTTGCTGGAGCGCCACGTTGGTAATAGTTGATCACTACGGGAACCTCGCAATTGCCAGCCCAACCAAGACCTTCAACCATCAGTGAAAACCCAGGTCCAGATGTACTAGTCGCAGTCCTTGCGCCAGTAAGCGCCGCACCCGAAGCCATGTTGATAGCTGCGATCTCGTCTTCAGCTTGCATGACGAGAATCGAGCCACCGTCTCGTTGTGACATGTTTTCCAGCAGTTCATTCTCTTCTAGGTATTCGCTCTCATCCGCGGCTGGAGTTATCGGGTAATAGGTCTGCAAGCGGCAGCCCCCAACTATCTTGCCCAAAGCGACAGCTTGGGTTCCCTGAAGAAACGTTCTCCTTTCATCTGTTTGAATGCTCTCAAGTCTGTGTTCGAAGCCAGCGAATCTTCCTGCATAGTCGTATGCGACGCTGAGGGCATGAAGGTTCATGTCGATTATCTTCTGTCTGCCTCTGAATATTGTTGAGATCGCCCTCTCCACTAGAGATATATCATAGTTGACTAGTTTGGAGCATACTCCCAGAGCAAGAACGTTTACCATACGTGTTAGTCTGCTGAGTTTTTCTTCCCCTATTCTCTGGCCTACATCCTTCAGTAACTGCAAGTAAGGGACTGGGTACACGCTGGTGTTGCTCTTCTTGGCTTCGTTCAGGATATCGCCGAGATTTTCTGGCTCTATTCCCTTCTGCGCGAGTTTCTTGTTGAACTCAGTCCAGAACGGAGGTGGCAGAGTGGGGATGTCAGATAGCTTTGTTCCAAGAGTGTCTGCGTCAAGTACTATGCCTCCCTTCGCTGCAACTTCCCATATGTGTCGGACAACCGTTTCAGCGTCGAAGGCGCAGAGCAAATCGACTCGATCAACATCCGCTCCCACTTCTTGTCGAGATATCCTGATGTGGAAGTAACTGTGAAGCCCCTTTATGTTTGAGTGATACTCTCTCTTCCCATAGACATGTAGCCCGCCATAGCAGCAAGCCCGTGCGAAAATGTTCGCTGCAGCATCTACTCCAGCTCCTTGAGGACCACCGGCCATCCAAGCAAAATCATTCTTGCTCATCATTCTTCACCACGATCTTCAGAGCCTACCTGCTCTCTTGGTGCTTGGGTCTTCACCCTCCGGTGGCCGCATCTCTCCCGCAGCAACAGTTGCAGTGAACCGATTCTCCGCAGTATGGGCATTGGCAGATGCAATCGTCAACAAACTTGTGGCATCTTGGACACAGAGGTTCCTGATCATATGCGTTCATTCTTCAAACTTCCGAGTGTATCATTTGGAAGGTGTGGTATTAAATCTTGAATGGAGAGCAATCGTCGTCAATGCAGGAAGCGTCTTGGGTGTTAGCTTTTCCTTAATAGCTTCTTACGCTTCAAGAGGGCATGGTCGAAGAAGTATACTGGAGGAATGAAGTTGACGGGAGTCAAGCTGTCCGAAGGGGTATACTGGGTTGGCGCGATTGATTGGGACCTACGTTTCTGCGGCTCCTACAATACGCCTCGCGGGACAACATATAACGCGTACTTGGTGGTTGGCGACAAGACTGCTCTTGTGGATACTGTCAAGACGGGCTTTGAACGTGAGATGCTTGAGAGGATCAAGGAGATAGTCAGTCCAGTTGAGATCGACTACGTGATCTGCAATCATTCCGAGATTGATCACAGTGGAGCGATGGCAACGCTGATGGAAATCGCCAAACACGCCAAGGTGATAGCGTCAAGAGCAGGCAACGCAGGCTTACACAAGCATTACGGCACTGACTGGAACTCATCGATCGTGAAGACTGGCGACGAACTAAGCATTGGAAGCAAGAGCCTCATGTTCATAGAAGCTCCGATGCTCCATTGGCCTGATAACCTCTTCGTCTATCTGAAAGAAGACAGGATTCTCATGTCGAACGATGCTTTTGGACAGCACATCGCGACACGGCAACGCTTCGAAGACGAGGTCGGCCCTGTGGTAATGGATGAAGCAAAGAAGTATTTCGCGGTGATCGTCAGTCCCTACTCATCTCTCGTTCAGAAAAAGATCACCGAGCTGGAAGGAATGAAGATAAGAATCGACGCGATAGCTCCCGCTCACGGCGCGATCTGGAGAGACCCAACCAAGATAGTTGAGGCTTACAAACGTTGGAGCAGCGGGGAATCGGATCTCAAGGTCACCGTTGTCTTTGACACGATGTGGGGGAGCACCGGGCGGATGGCACGTGAGATTGCGAGAGGCATAGGAAGCGAAAATGTTGAGGTGAAAGTTTTCGATCTCCGGAACAGCGAACTCAGCGAGATCGTGAAAGAGATACTCGACTCGAAAGTGATAGTTGTGGGTTCTCCGACACTCAACCGGGATGTCTACCCAACCGTTGGCGGCTTCTTGGCCTTCCTGAGAGGGATACGATTGCAGAAGAAGAAGGCAGCTGTGTTCGGCTCGTACGGGTGGGGAGGTGGAGCAACGCAGATAATGACAGAAGAGCTCAAAAGGACTGGATTTGATGTCCTCGAAGACAGCGTGAGTGTACAGTATGTTCCAACCGATGAAGAGCTGAAGAAATGTTTTGAATTTGGCAAGGCCATCGCTGGGAGAGCAAAGACATGAAGTCGGCTCTGCTGCCTATCTTTCCTCGATAACCTTCCGATCCTTCCTTGCGAATCACTCTACCATATGCCGAACCTGCTGACGCTAGAGCCATCCGAGAAGCCGACCTAGTACTCCCTAGCCAGTTACTCGGATATCCATCTTGCCCGGCTGAACACTTAAGCGCTAGCCATTCGCATTAAGCATGGTCACACATGAGTGAGTGGTACCATCAGTTTGTTGATTTGAAATACAAGCCTTCGCCAACCGATCTACTCTGCCTTTTCAAAGTACAACCCGCATCAGGATTCACGATCAAGGATGCGGCTGGTAGAGTAGCGTCTGAGTCGTCAGTCGGCACTTGGACCGAGGTGACGACCATGAGACCACGAATCCGAAAACTAATGGCTAAGACGTGCAGAATTGACCGAAGCCTACTGACAGTCGCTTATCCGATTCGTCTATTTGAGCTAGGAAACATGCCACAGATAATCAGCTCGATAGCTGGAAACATCTTCGGGATGAAAGCAATACGAAACTTGAGACTCGAAGATATACATTGGCCGAAGAAGCTTGCTGAATCCTTTCGAGGACCAATGTTCGGGACTAGAGGTATTCGACGGATTCTGCGTGTCGAGAAGAGGCCCCTTACCGCTACAGTGCTGAAGCCGAAACTCGGACTCACAGCCAAAGAGCATGCTAAGGTGGGCTACGACGCGTGGGTCGGTGGAATAGACCTTCTGAAGGATGATGAGAACCTCTCCTCACAGACTTTCAATCGATTCAGGGAACGTTTGAAGGAGTGCTTCAGATTGCGGGACAGAGCTGAGAAGGAGACAGGGGAGCGCAAGAGCTACCTGATCAATGTGACGGCTGAAGCCCGCGAGATGCTTCGAAGGGCAAAGGCCGTTGCAGAGGCTGGTGGAGAGTACGTGATGGTGGACATCCTCACGGTCGGCTGGTCTGCTCTCCAGACTTTGCGTGAGGAGTGCCAAGATCTAAAGCTGGCTATCCACGCGCACAGGGCATTTCACGCCGCCTTCACACGGAACAGCCTCCACGGCATGTCTATGCTAGCCGTTTCTGATGTCGCAAGATTGATCGGAGTCGACCAACTTCACATAGGCACAGTAGTAGGAAAATTGGAGTCGCCTCGCGAAGAAGTCATCGCTCTGAGAGACAACCTCCAACGCAAGAAGACAAACAGCAATGCATCATCCCTAGGCCAAGACTGGGGCAGAATCAAGCCTGTTTATCCCACATGCTCAGGAGGGCTGCATCCCGGACTGGTTCCAAAGCTGATCAGGATAGTTGGAACAGACATCATAGTGCAGGCCGGAGGCGGAGTATGGGGGCACCCTGATGGAGGCAGAGCAGGCGCAATAGCGCTTAGACAGGCGATTGAGGCGGCGATGAGCGGTGAGAGCCTCAAAAGCTGTGCACGGGATCACAGGGAACTTCGCAGGGCTTTGGAGACCTGGGGACTCGCGACCTTCAGATAGTTCCAACCGTCTTCGCGATAGAATGAGATGGTCGGCTTCTTCCTCTCCAAGGCTTCATTCACCTAAGATCAAGGTTCAGTCAAGATATTCCTGAACCTGTTCTCATGTTTCTCGTAGGTTATGAGTGGGTATATCTCCCGCTGGCTGTCGAAGAAGAGCGGGTCGTCTCCGACTATGGCCGAGAGCTCCTCTTCTGACGCCACATCGCATATCATCATGTGGCCTTCCTGCCCTATGAGATGGTAGTAGACATCTATCTTCCTCTTCTCGATCAGTTCACGTATGTACTTCATGTGGGTAGGCGTCAGCTTGACCAAACGTTGAACGGAAGTCCCACAATTCACCTTCTGGACGATCAAGAACTTCAAGATCAAACCCTCAAGAGAGACTCTCCTGAGCAGCATATTTCTCTTGCTACAGGAGTCCACTGTCATCATGCTCGCGCGATGATTTGAACTCGGAACCTGTCCGTTCGGAGAAATCTGAACCTAGCCCGTCTGAGCTCCCTCAACAAAATCCCCAATGTGAGTCTTGAGTTCACTTTAGTAACGTTATTGTGGCGGGCCCGAGGGGATATTGACCAGCGATAACGCATGGGTTAGAGTGAAAATCACAGGCGGGCCGCTGCTTTGCTCCATCTCAAGTAGCAACAACGAAGCTCTGGTAAGCATAGAAACCAAGCTTTCTTCTGAAGAGTGTTGCTCTTTCGTGTCTCATAATACTGAAACTTGCTTGATCCGGAGTTCTTCTTTCGAATTTTACGATCCCATAGCTTTGATGATCTAAAGTTTTCTTATCTAAAAACCCGTTTAGGAATACGGCATCTGCATCAGATTTCATAATCAGCTCCATACTTTTTCGTATGAGTTCTGCTTGTTCTTCCTGACTATAGGTTTGATTCGTGTAGTGAGCATACGCATCACCACCCCATTCGCCACATCCCTCATATGTTGCAGAACCAGTCTCCGCTACGAATAGTGGTTTGCTGAATACTCTGTTTCTTCTGATTGACTGAATGAATCTCCTTCTGTGCCTCCTGCGCAGTAGAGGGATACTTAGCCCAGTTGCGGCTGGCCTCCACTGGGATCTCGATTGGGGTATTGTCCCTTGATAGCGCACGGGCTAGAGTAACGATTGCGGCCAGTAGATTGCTAATCGTGGCGGCGCCTATTTGTGTGATTGACTTCCTCTAATGTGAACTATTAGTTCGTCCTATGGCTGCCTCGCCTTGCGGTGTTAGCGAGTAGTGTGCTCTTGCCTTCGCCACCTCTCACGACCAATCGTTTCTTGTCTTCTTGGCTAGAGAGCGGACGATTGAAGGTGCTCTTCTGCCGAGTCTCTGTGAGGTCAGCGGACTCGCCGGACTTTCTCCCTAGGTTCGAAATCGGAGCTGATTCGTACGAACACTGGCGACAAATGATGTCACTGTGTGTGCCTCAGCTTCTCAGCTCTTCGCAAAGCGAGTTCACAAGATCGGAGCGTTTGTGGGGCTTTGAATCCTTGACCACGTGAGTCAGGTCACTATTCAAGTCTTTCAGGTAGGCGTAGCCTTTCACAACAGATTCGATGATGGTTCTTTCGGCAGGAAGCTTTCCAGCTCTCACCAAGTTTCTAAGGTCCGACCAATCATATTCTCCGCCTTCGATCTTTCGGAGCAGAAGGTCAGGATCGAATGGATCTCTGGCATACCAACATTTGACCACGGCCAGACGACGTACCAAGCTCTTGTTCATAGGCCGTTTGGAGAGGAGGTAGAGGTCAAAGAGATCTCGAGATCTCAGTCTCTGAAATGCGGCTCTAATCTTCTCTGCAAGAAGCTCCTCCAGTTGGATGCATAGCACTGTGAATGGTTCAATCTCAGAGTACCTGTAGTATAGCTCTCTGATGAGTGGCATCTCTTGTGGGTGGAGAATCGGTTTCTCTCTGAAGCTCACCTCGACCTTGAATTCAGCACCAGAATTCCAGTCATGCGAGTATCGCACTATCGAGCCGTAAGAGGCGCCCCTCGGCCTCGCATACTCATCCGATATTTGAAAGCTTATTCCGAAGTGTTCTCGTCCATCAAAGAACGTAGCGAATTCCCTTCTAAACATTCTTGCGGTGAGATCTACGCCAGTGAAATCTAGATCCATTGAAAATCTGCCTGTCTTTCCAGCATACACCTTCTTCAGACAGGTTCCACCTTTGAAAGCCAGTTTCCCGGGAAGATTGTCGTGGAGGACCCTCAGAACATATGTGAGGATCACATCCCTTTCAGCCACAACGGCGTCTACGTCACTCGCTTGAGCATAATGGTCAACGAACCTCTCCTCAATCAGTGTTCGACTCACCTGATCTGAACTTCACTGAGTAGTTCTGCTTGAGGAATATTGTTGATAATTCTCCAAGGCTTATTCAGTCGGCCTCTCTTCTTCCTAGAAGGGTCGAGATATATCACTCCTTTTCCAACTTGTCTGAGCAGCTGCCTTCTTGCATCTTCAGGAAAGTGTGCTAATCCCTCGCCTGCGAGAAAGTCTATAAGATACCCCATCTTCTGCGCTAGGCTATGAGCTCGCATCCTCAACGCATGTTCTACTAGATCATGAGGATCAACCTTTTTCAGACCGTTATAGACAACTGCTGTCACTTCCTCGATTCCTCCTGCATATTTCATCTTGTCCACAGAATCCACCAGAGACTTCTCTGGCCCCGCCATGTTCACCTTGGCCCCAAGGACTTCAACCTCCTGGAAACCAAAGAACTTGTGTCTTGAAAGAGTAACGAACTTGAACTGGTTGTTCTTCCAACTGAAATTTCTCCTCATCTTTGTAGTCGCAATATAGAGAGTTGATCGCATTTGAGTTGTGAAGCCGTAATGAGTATTTGCTGTGGAATAGCTGTAGTAGTAGGGGTCGACAAGGAGACTGCCTGCAAGCAGTGGATTCATTGTCGGCACGCCTTTCCCCCCTCTCTCAGCAGGAATGAACAGGTAGTCGCCTCTCCTCAGCCTCTCAAACCATCGCTTTTCCTCCAATCGATGAGCTACGAATCGGGCCTGATTCCTAGAGCATTTTAGGATACGTGCGATGTCATCTATTGTTACTGTACGTTTCTTGTCCCACTCTAGTCTCAGGACCAGCTTCGATTCTATTCGTGAGAGAGTACGTTCCATCTCCTAATGCTCCGTCACTGTAGGATTAGGGAGGTATTATAAATATTTTGCAGAAAATTATGAAAACACTAATTATCGACAAAGATCTACAAATGGCGATAACACCTAATGCACGAGCAAAGGGGATCTTGACCAGCGATAACACACGGGTTAGAGAGAATCGCAATGTAGCGGAGCGAACTTGGATGGGGCGAGTGGGATATTGTCCCTTGATAACATGAGGGTCAAAGCCAGAGAAACATCAGTATCCAAACCTGCAGTTCTATTTCCTCAACACATCGTCCCGCTTTCTCCACTTCAATCTGTCTACTTTGCATCCAGTTGGGGCATCCCGGATCAGTTCTATCCAATCCGTTTTCGGTAGAGCGTAATGTTTCAAGGGCTCATTGACAAGGGTATACGGGGCGCCACTCCATTGCAGTCTAGTCTGGTGATTCCAGTGGGGGTATGGCATGGAACGATGGCCTACGATGTCTTGATAGTAGATGTCAGACACTACTGCCTTGCGACCGTCCTTCATAGCTATGTGTGCACTATAGCTACCCATTGCCGGATGCATATATCTAGCCACTGGCAGTTCTTCGTAAGGATTGCCGGGATAGTAGTCAGAGAAACTGATAGTCTGGATATCTTGTTCCAATATGCTGAGTGCTTTCAGGTCTTCATCGGTTGGGAAATCCCAAGTCACAGAGGGCTGATTGGTAGCCTGTAGCCAATCTTGGCTCTCCTTATTCTTCCTTGCTGAGACAAGTCCAGCTCCCAGCTACAACATATTCCTGACGGGATAGTATTGTCTATTTCTTACTTTGCCCTGCGGATTGCCGGGATTCACATTGAGAAACGTGACACGGATATCGCTTCCTTCACGAGATCAATGCAGACCCACAGCATAAGAGCGAGCAGAGCGATACTAATCAAATGAAGTCCTACAGGAGCCCCAACACTGAAGTGGACTCGCCAAGATACTCCATACCACCAGCTGAACTGTGGCGAGCCAATCTCTGGCGAGATCACAGGACATGATCTTAGGTATCCCACTTTGACTGTATATAATCTTACTCTAACCCATGTAATATGGCGGGCCCGAGGGGATTTGAACCCCTGACCGTCAGGTTAAGAGCCTGCTGCTCTAGGCGAATGCTACCGGTTCTCTTCACTACCTGGCTGAGCTACGGGCCCTGTCGATTGACGAGTCTTTTCTAGGAAATGGTTCCGCCTAAATAATCCTTTGGTGAGATGACCCTGTTTCTATCACTTTTCAGATTTTCCGTCTGCCTCAACGGTGGACGTGATGCAACTCGGAACGTCGATGTAGCTGAGTTATTCAGCAAGAGATAAACCTGTGAATTAGAACTCATGCACTTGAAGCGAGTCGAAAGTTGAGCCATCTCACATTTATCGGTCTTGGCCTGAACGATGAGCGCGGTATATCGCTACAGGGTCTCAATCTGGCTAGAGAAGCGGACTGTGTCTTCGCCGAATTCTACACAAGCCTGATGCCCCAACTTGACATCAGGAACTTGGAAAGACTGACAGGGAAGCCGATACTGGTCCTTGAAAGAAGCGATGTTGAGGAGCACGCTGAGCACACGATCTTGGAGAAGATCAAAGGCAAGAGAGGCGCGTTCCTAGTTCCAGGTGATCCAATGATGGCCACGACTCACGTAGATCTACGTCTACGTGCAGAGAAGGCAGGAATCGAGACCAGGGTAATTCCAGGGACATCGATCTTCTCAGGTATATGCGCCCTAACGGGGCTCCATGCTTACAAGTTCGGCAGAACCGTGACTCTACCTCGCGTCGAGACAGGAAAACTACCCGAGTCTCCCTATGATAACCTCAAGACAAACCTCAGCGTTGGTTTGCACACAATGGCTCTTCTCGACATAGCAGTTGAGAGAAACTACTACATGACAATCAGGGAAGGGCTTCAATATGTTCGGAAAGTCGAAGTTCAACGAGGAGAGGATGTCCTCGGTGATCGCGGGCTCGTGGTTGGAGTGGCGAGGGCAGGAGCAGACGATGCCGCCGTCAAGGCCGCAACCACGAGCGAGCTTCCAGATTATGATTTCGGTGGACCTCCGCACAGCCTCATCATACCATCACACCTTCACTTTATGGAAGCTGAGGCATTGAAGATTCTTGCAGGGGCAAGTCCGGAGGCCCTCAAAGGTTATGTTTCGACATGAACCCTAAGGCCGGTGCGAGGGTCGAGAGGCTCTCGGAGATTGCGATCTCAAGGTAGATTTCCTTGGTAGAGAATCCGGGCGAAAAAGCGAGAAAGTATCTGACGTCGATCGGAACGGTTCTGAGTGAGATAGAGATCTCCAAAACATACTGCAATATCGATGAGAAGTCGGTTAGGTCAATCGTTGAGTCTGCTGAGTCATATGTTGAAGATGCAAGGCATTATCTCAAGGAGAGGCCCTCAACCGCTTTGGCTGCTGTCTCATATGCTGAAGGTTTACTAGATGCTCTTAGACTGTTAGGAGCGGCAAAATTCACTTGGCCCGGGACTAGAGGCGATAGGTATTGAGGAGGAAGACCGTTCTCGCAACAGGAGCCTTCGACCTCCTTCATTATGGTCACTTGGACTTTCTTGAAGAGGCAAAGAAGACTGGAGGAAAGAACGCTAGGCTCATCGTGATAGTTGCCAGAGACAAGACAATTGAGGCGCGTAAGGGCAAGAGACCTATAGTGCCTGAAGATCAGAGACGTGCACTGATGGAAGCTTTGAAACCAGTAGACGACGCGATCTTGGGCTTTGAGGATACGAATTATGAGGCTGTCATCGAGAAGCTCAAGCCCGATGTGATTGCTGTGGGCTACGACCAGTCAGACATTAAGAGGTCAGTTGAGGAGATTGTAAGGAAGAAGGGACTGAAGATCAAGATCTTTGAAGCAAAGAAGTTTTCCGCAGATGACATAGATAGCTCCTCCAAGATCAAGAAGAGAGTCATAGAACTTGAAAGGAACAGCTCGTAGAGGCGCCGTCCTGATGCGTTTTGGATATACTGGAATTCGCGTCCGGAATCTGGGGCGGTCCCTGCGGTTCTACAAGAAGACAATGGGAATGCGCGAAACCTTGAGAGGGAGAATGAAGGCCGGAGGAATCTTCGTCCAACTAAGAAGCCCAAGATCCAGACAACTTCTGGAACTCAACTACTACCCTCCCAGAGCAAAGTACTATGAGCGCTATGACTCAGGCTCAGAGCTGGATCACTTGGCATTCTGGACGGTAGATGTCGACAGAAGGTTCAGAGAGCTAACCTCGAAAGGCGCAAAGGTTGCTGTCAAACCGTTCTCTGAAGACGGGTACCGGCTGGCTTTCGTCAAAGACCCGGACGGTCTCTGGTTGGAACTAATAGGACTGGACAGAAAAGCCAAACGAAAGTAGTGACGCTTGTCCTATCGCATGAAGCTAATTCTGACGGTGTCCCCGTTCTTCAGTTTCAATCTTTCTCGTAGATTGATTGGTGCGAGAATCTCGAGAACATCGTCTCCGTAGTGAGTTCTCAAAGCTACTACGACAGATGCTTCTACTTCGTCATTGAGCATTACCCGGTAACACTTTCCTGATCCGAAGCTTCTTCCTCCGTTCTTGAAACCCTGAATTTCGACGTAGCTTAGCGAATCCATGAGGCTTCGATCTTTGAGATGCTTCTTCTTCAGCCTCACGTTTAGAGTTCCAAGGAATGGGGTGAAGCCGAGCTTTTCTTGAAACTGTCGCATGTATACTGGTTGACTTACGTAGTATGCGCCTTCCCCCAGTCCGGAGAAGACCTGTCCTTCGACCGTCAGCTCCGTCTTCGGTCCCTCAAGGACTCTGTGCAAAGTGAGATACATGTTGTTCAGCTCCTGCATGCCCTTCTCTGTTATCCGAACGGTCTCGCCCCTTGTCGCTCTCTCTCGTTCGATCATACCTTGATTTTCGAGTTCTATCAGGTGTCGCGAGACCGTCTGTTGTGAGAAGCCCAGTCTGCTGGCAATGTTCACGGTCGTGTGTGGCTCACCTAGACGAGAGGTGACTTCAGCCAACCTGTAGAGAGTGATTAGAAGCCAAGGCTTCATGACGCGATCGCCTCTTTCAGTTTGTTTGCTTCCATATGCGCCAAACTGATTGGATCTCGAGATCCGGCAGCGAAGCATCGTGAGGCTATCTTGATTGCGTCTCGTAGTGAGATCTTGTGTCCAACGCTGACATAGAATTGTTTTCCAGATCTTCCTCGAAGGATCGCTCCTATGGTTTCTCCTCGGTCCCTCAGCCTAGTCCCGGAGATGGTTCCGCACAACCTGCTCTTCGCAACTCCAATTGTTGGGGCGTTCAAAGCTATTCCCACGTGACAAGCCAAGCCGAATCTTCGAGGGTGGGCGTACCCCTGTCCGTCAACCAAGTAGACATCAGGTCGAATCTTAAGTTTCGCTGCTGCGGCGAGTATGATCGGGGCCTCGCGGAAAGCGAGAAATCCCGGTACATAAGGGAAAACGGCCTCCCCGCGAACCGTAGCGGCTTCCTTCGTTTCCATAGTTTCAAGGTCTACAGTGACCGCCGCTCCGAATGCTAACTTGTCGTGGTATGCTGAATCCAGACCTGCCACGAGTTCCACTCTTCTTGGAAGATGGCTTCTTCGTCTAATGAGTTTCCTTAGTCTCGTCTGCAGCTCTGACGCTTGCAGTAGGGAGAATCCTGTAGGCGGATTGACCAACAGCCTTCTGTCAGTGTCTGAACAGGTCAACCTCAATCCAAGCGTACCGTCACTTAGGCTTGATACCGAGAAGGTTAAGGAGGGGTAGCTTTCTTCCTCTTGATCTCTCCATGGAGGCTTCTGATGGCTTTCTCAAGCGACACTCTTCGAACCTCAGTAATGACATCTCCGCGAGTTGACTCGATGATCCGTCTAGCAGCGTCAGCCTTTACTCGAAAGGTCGGAACGATTGCCGTGTGATCCAAGGATAAGACGTTCTCGTAGAGTTCCTCCATTGTCCTCAAAGTCTTCTCAGCTTCGCTCGTCTTTCCCTTCCTGAGACGGTTGAGAGTAAGTCGCCTAAGTTCGCCGATCAAATCTAAAACTCCCAGAAGGTATGGTACTGATTCCACACCCACCTCTCCTAGTGAGGCCACCTTTCTGTGTTTGAGCAGGCCGTAGAGGAGCATCGCCTCGGCGTACTCCTGATACGCCACGAGAACGCTACCGGACTGCTTGAGTTCAGGAGTTTTTTCCAGAAGCGTGTTGATCTGTGAGAGCGATCGTTTCGCGTCCTTAAGAGAGCGTGCCGCTCGGTCCATCTCCTGTCTGTGCATTTGGATAATCGACCAGTCAGACAGCCTAGTAGCTACTCGGGAGGCCGCAAGCACTTTCTCACGAATCTCATCAAAACTGGTAAGCTCCCGTTGGATCCGTTTGAGGTCTTCGCCTAGAATCAATAGCGCTACACCCATGTGCCTAGTTCAATGGAGATATCGCCGGATGAGTCATAAACGGTTTGTTCTAGTTCCCTGTCACATACGGAGATCAAGGTTCTCGCTCTTGATGAAGGGAGGCAGCGTGTCGTTTCGCTAGCCAAGACTTTGTTGCCTTGGTCGCTTGGGGCTCTACGAATGAAGGAAGGTGGCCCCCTTCTTCATCACGAACGCGACGCGCTTTACTGCTTGGATATCTTCCAGTGGGTTGCCTTCTACTGCGATAATGTCCGCAGCTTTCCCTGGGGTAAGCGTACCTACAGCGTCCTCGATGCCGATGCATTCGGCGCCGTTTCTTGTTGCAGCCACAAGCACATCCGCAGGCTTCATGCCATACTTGACCATGGCGAGTAGTTCGTCAGCGTTGTCTCCATGTGCTCTGAGAGGTGGTCCGAAGTAGTCGGGACCTGTGGCGATTTTTACGCCTGCCTTGTATGCCCTCATTAGGCTCTTGGGCATTTCTTCCATGCACATCTTCTGTTTCCGTAGCCTCCATGGCGGCATGTCGTAGGGTTTCTCTAGTGCCTTCCTGTATACCTCTACCAGCGCGAAGGTGGGGACGAAGCAGGTCCCATGCTTGAGCATCAGCTCAACACACTCATCGTCTAGGAGGTATCCGTGCTCAATCGTGTCGACGCCGCCGAGAATGGCGTTCTTAACTCCCGAGGCTCCCTGAGCGTGAGAGGCAACCCTTTTCCCAACATTGTGCGCCTCATAGGTGATTGCCTTAATCTCTTCAACTGTGAATTGTGCCTCCCATGGATTGTCCTTCTCTGACCCCACTCCTCCAGTAGTCGAGACCTTGATGAGGTCGGCTCCCTCCCTCAACGCCTCACGTGCCGCTCTCCGGCAGTCGTCGGGGCCATCGCAGAGCAAGACACCATGTTTGATAACCTCGTCTCGTGGCAGGTAGTGAATGTCGCCGTGGCCTGCAGTCTGAGAAAGTGGTCGGCCCGCTGCGTAGATCTTCGGCCCCGGCATGACACCATCATCAATGGCTCGTTTCAACGAGAGCGCGATGCTGCTGCCGCAGTCCCTAACCGTTGTGAATCCAGCCTTCAACAGCCTAAAGCAGTCTTCCGCGGCGCGGAGCACCATGAGATCGTGAGGCGTTGTAATGAACTCCGCTGGACTGTAACTTCTGGTTCCCATTATGTGGGCGTGAGCGTCGATCATGCCGGGCATCAGTGTTCTTGCGCCAAAGTCCAGCTTCTTAGCCCCTGACGGTATCTGGACCTCATCTCTAGATCCAACCTTCGAGATTTTGTCTCCTTCAACGATGACTACTCCTTCTCTGACCGGGGTGCCGCCGGTTCCGTCGATGAGTAGCGACGATGTGAGAGCCTTGATCTCTGTTTCTTCTTCCGTTTTCTTCTCTAGGTAGTATCCTGTTCTCAAATCCTTCAACCTCTGTTAGCCAGTGATGTTGAAACTTAGAGATATGTTGTTCCTTGACAGCCAGTTGTACGAACAGGAGAGGAATTTTCCTTTTTTTCAGAGGATTCCATATCAGGAGGGAGAACGCGGTCAACACGGCTTTTCAAGGAGGCAATGCATCGTGTCCTCTGCCTTGGGCGAAGAAGGCTCTCCGGATTGACTTTGTCATGTCGCTGTTCCTAGTATAGCAAACCGGAGGTTCCTTCTGTTAGGCTCTGGCGCCGGGAGGGGGATTTGAACCCCCGTGACCCATAAGGATCATCGGCTCTCTGCCTTGGGCTAGCAAGCCGACGCCCTACCTGGTTGCCCGATCCGGAGTCGAATCTCTAGGCGATCCCGGCTTCGTGTTGCCTCCATCGAGAGCAACGGTCTGGCAGTAGAATAATCTTTCTCTTGTGGTTCAGAGATTTCTTGGTGATGGGGTAGTCTCATCGTAAGGTTTTTTCAGATGGTAGGCAGATCTAGAGGCTAGTGAGATGTTTGCCCCGGCGGATCTTAGGATTACTCATAGCTTTCACCCTCTGCTTAGCAGCCTTCAGGGAATTTCCGGTGCCGTCGGTTCAGGGGGACGGGAATGACTTCTTTTGCGCTTATTCTCTGAACGCGACTACGATCGACGGTATGTGGACGAGCCGACATGAGTGGAGTGATGCGACTGAATTCAATGTCACTGAGGGCAGGCAATTCTGCATCTTTCGGTTGAAGCATGATGGCTATCGACTGTTTGTCTTAGCGGACATTGTGTTTGCGACGAGTAACACCAGTGTATACACTGAGGTACTTGTGGGCGTTGATGTGAATGGTCAGGGTGGTGTTGCGCCTCAGGATGATGACTATCTCTTTCGGATGCTCTTCACTTCTGAGAGTTATGGGATTGTGGAAACAATACTGTATAGCCAAGGTAATGGGGTCGCATGGGTCAAGCCAAAATATTTTACGAAGATCAGTCCGGTTGCGGGGGTCGGGGTGGGCAACTATTCCGTAGGAAATGACCCTTATGCCTCATATTTGCATTGGGCCTGCGAGATGGAGATCTCCCTAGAGTTTCTTGGGGCGAGAGAGGCCTATGGCTTCTATGTCTCTGCGTA
>Ga0209725_1000707_pt1 | contig 19779 bp, 18 predicted proteins | sample I18A1metaG_FD_184145 | JGI IMG/M metagenome (GOLD analysis project Ga0209725, IMG submission 184145) | Lake sediment bacterial and archeal communities from Gulf of Boni, Indonesia to study Microbial Dark Matter (Phase II) - ​I18A1 metaG... | ecosystem: Environmental > Aquatic > Freshwater > Lake... | reverse complement strand
GACCATCCGTCAGCTGCTCCAGCATTCAGGCGGATGGGATCGCAGCCGAAGCTTCGACCCCATGTTCATGCCGCGAGAGGCTGCCGCTGCGGTGGGGGCTCCTGCTCCCGCGAGCTGCGAGACAATAATTCGGTACATGTTCACACAGCCGCTCGACTTTGACCCCGGGGCAAGGTACGCATACTCGAATTTTGGATACTGCGTGTTAGGACGTATCATTGAGCAGGTTACGGGTCGGAGCTACGAGGAGTATGTGAAGAGGCAAGTCCTCGAGCCGATGGGTATTACCGACATGAGGATCGGGCACTCGTCCCTCGAAGACCGTGCTGACAATGAGGTGCGGTACTATGATTTCTCAGGAACCCCTCCGTTCAAGTCAGTGTTCACCGGTGAGATCGTATTGTGGCCTTACGGCGGATTCTATCTTGAAGCGATGGACTCCCACGGTGGTTGGTTGGCCTCTGCGATTGATCTCGCCCTCTTTGCGGTTTCAGTGGATGGACAGAGACCCCCGGCTTTCCTGAGACGAGATACGGTACAACTTGTGATCTCCCGCCCAGCGCCGCCTCTTTGGGTTGGAGAGTCATACTGGTACGGTATGGGATGGTTCGTAAGACCTGTCCCCTGGGACGGCGCGAACTGGTGGCACACAGGTTCTCTTCCAGGAACAAGCGCCCTTCTCGTTAAGACACATAATGGGCTGACATGGGCCGCTCTTTTCAATTCTCGGCCCGAATACCCAGCAGGACGTGACTTCATCACCGAGTTAGACAATTCACTCTGGTTGGCCCAGTCCGAGGTGACGGCTTGGCCAGCGCATGACCTGTTCGCTGCGGGGGCATCAAACACGACGCAAGCCTCCGCGGAACTTACGCTCCGTGACACGAGTTACACGGTGTCAGTCTCGATCAGCGCGAGCTCCGTGCCGACAACGGTCCTGACGAGGAGCTCTCACGAAACCGAGACAGCGATCAAATCATCAACGCAAGCCATCAGCGGAGTGTTCACAGTCGAGACGCTAGCAATTACAGGCGTCGCGTCAGTGGTCGCCACCCTCATTGGAACTTTCTGCTCGCGAAGATGGAAAGAAAAGGGGTGAGGCATGTCGCGAGTTCTGCGAAACGTGATCTGACTGCAGGTAGTGTTTTGGTTTCGGGGTTCTCTTTCTACACCTTGTCTAGCAGTGCCTTGAAGACTTCTACTGGTTCATTGTACCGTCGTTCCGGTAGGTTCTTCTCGAACCATTGTCTGTCTTCGGCAGGAATGTCCGCGAAGTTGTTGCATGCTTCTACGAGTGCTTTCTTCGACGTGGGGTACTCGACGTGCCTCTTAGCATGCTCTAGTGCAGCTTTCAGAGCGCTCATGGCTTATTCCTACAAGCGGTTAGTCTAGGTCTGATATCATGTTTGACCGTTCAACCAGTCAAGCGCTGAGGGGCCCCAGTCTCTCAGAATCGAGATAGCGATCCAACCCGTATTGCGAAAGTGAAAGTCTAGTGGTTAGGCATTGGCAGATTTTTTAGTCTATTCACTGGTCAGTTCGCCTTAGAAAGCCTGGGAAAGCCGTTGTGACCGGCAAGAGGCAATAGCAAGAGACGGGTCTGACCCGACCGCCAGCTCGACGCCATCCTCATCTGCTGGTGCTGACTCTGGCCACTGTTTCGCGATCATGTTCGCCTCCGCGACGGCCTCAGTGAACGAGCTGACCATTTCGTCCCGGATCTTGGACCACACGAGTCGCGCTCCTACCCAGCAGATTAGTAGCCTATTCTACATTGATCGGAGCGTACCCCCCCTATAGGGGGGTGTGGATCAGGAATCAATACCATAAGCATTGTCGCATTCCGGGGTGGGCTGGCGAAGCGCTTAAGTCGGCGCCGCGGACCTTCGGGCTGTCCTCGGGAAGGCGACTTTCCAATGCTGTACAGCGTCTTGCATGCGCATTGGCCTACCCTGCATGTACATTGGCCTACTATGTAGCGTTCGAGGATCTACCGTCCCATCGCTCGCCCTTCAATATGCATGTTATTTCGGATGACTCATGTTGTTTGTGCGCGCATGGATAGGACACGCAAACCGGCCTGCCCTTTATCTTCACCGAGGTGCGTGTTTCTCAAAGTCTAAATCAAACAGTGCTCAAAATGCCGGAGTAGGTCCGTCCTTGGGGACTATTCTTTGTTCTTTATTCGTAATATGCGGCATCCTGGTCCTTAGCGTCCTCGGGGCAGCCTTTCCGATGACTGCAGCCGCTCATGAGAATCTTGTGGAGAATGGTGATTTCTCCCAAGGCCTGGACAGTTGGACTGTGACTGGAGGGCCAGGTAACACGTGTGAACCAAGTAACCCCAATGAACCTGGCGGGTATTATTCATGCGCGATGGTTACAGATCAGGGTACCCCAGGGAATCCACACCTGGAGCTGTACGCTGGCACTGGTGGCGAGTTTGGGAACGAAAGGTTTGAGCCTGGTGTCGACCAAACACTCAGCCGCCTTCGCGAAGAGGCGAGCAGGATAGCCCTGTCTCTAAGAGTCTGGTCTCTAGGGAATGGCAGTTACGTGCGGACCCTCGTACAGACGGATTCGAGAGAGAACCTGACACTTGATCAAATGTACGATGTTCAACGTGACGGGTACGAATCGTACTATTACCCGAACCGAGAGCCCACTACGATAACCCGCGACATAACGAATTTCCACGATCCTACGACTTACTTGATCGTCGCCGGGAACCGCGTCGCTGTGGATGACATAACCATAGCCGCCACTCCACCGTCGCCAGAGCCACTGTTCGCGCAACAGACGGATTTGATCAAGAATGGAGGCTTCTCTCATGGCCTCGAATACTGGAGGCAGGATCCCCTCTTCTGTTGCGGGAAGATCTCTGAGGAAGGATCTTCCGGGAACCCGCATCTCGAACTAGCGGCGCATTCTTGGGTGTCTCAAGAAGTCTCGCTGCCTGAAGATGCGATTGGAATATCCCTGTCGATCAGAGCTTGGGCTGTGACACTTCCAGGGCAGAATCCTGAGAATATCATGCCGTGGGTAGGGGTCCGCATTACCCGTGATGGGTCAATCTTTAGCGGAACGGCGGATCAGGAGACCTACTGGATTATCAGGCCAGCGCTGAGAATGGAACCGTCGATCACAATAACCCGGGACTTGACTGGCTTCCAAGGCAACAAAGTAACCGTCACGTTGACGGGACAGGAGGTAGCTGTGGATGATGTGGCCGTGCTGGCGACATCGCCACCTTTCGCATTGCCGATAACCGTAACCCTCATGATCCCGGTTGTGGCCATTGGAGGATTCTTCGTGCTGCGAAGGCTACGCAGAATTAGGGATTACCAAAAGAAAAAAGCCCTATGATTGCGAGGCATCGCTGGACCGACGACGCTCGCCCACTTTCCAACATAACCCAACTGTGAGCCCTCGTTTGAGATCAACGGTTCGCGAGAGGTTCCAGCCAACATCTGACGAAAGACGAAAGACGATGGATTGGTAATGCCTTAGTGCTTCGTATTGACCACGGTATGGTAGGGCATCCACAGCTGAGATCTCTTTTGGTATCGATTGCCCCTGTTTTCGTCCTGATTCTGATTCTGAGTGCAGGAGTGAAACTTGACGCTCAGCCGACCTTGTCTGACAACTTGTACAAAGCGGTCGCCTACCTGCGTAGCACAGCCTACAATCCGGATGTTCGATTGTGTCGCGAAGCGCCTAGGGTGGCTCCGAACGTCTATTGGGTGACTTCAGATAATTTGCTGGCCTTCAAGGCACTGGAGCCTTACGACTCGAGTCTAGCTTCCACGATAGGATTAGAGCTTGTGAGAATCGCCAAATTTTACAATCTACCCGTCTTCCAAGACGGTCTCCCACTCAGTCTCCGCTACGATGTCATCATGAGAGATGATGCGGTACTGGAGATGCCACCAAGGGATGTCAGTCACGTAACCCTCTACAATAGCTCCTACCTGCTAAGATATGACATTGCAAATGCAACGGAAAGCTTCGACGATTGGCGTGACTTTGCGGACCTCGACCTGCTAGTCGCCCTGTCCAACCACAATCGAGGGGATAATGCCAACGCAGCCGGCAACTTCACAGAGGCGGCCAATATGTGGGATGGTATAGGGCTGCGAGACAAAGCCTATCGCATTCCTTATGGTGAAGGCCAAGCGCAGGGAACCCCCAACGCCTACGCTACCTACAAGCTCGGCCTACTGTTGTATGTTTCCGGCAAGCTTGGAATCCGTCTACCTTTCGAGCAGGATGTGGTGAATCGAATCTGGTTGATGCAGAATAGTACAAGCGGAGGCATCTTTACCCACATATTGCCCGACGGAGGACACGGCGACAGCGACACAAACACTGAGACCACGGCCCTCGTAATCCTCGGCGTGACAATCATCCATCCGCAGGCTCTCGCTTCACCAAGTCCCTTGTACGATCGAGACTTGGTTACAATGCTCGCCACGGTTGCGCTTCTTGTTGTGATATGCAGCGTGGTCTTCACGATCTGGCGACGAAAGCAAGTCTAGTACTGCCATGTCGTTCCGATTCTCTCGGTGACAACATGCAATAGTACATCAGGTAGTGTCTAGCCCGAGCGCTGAGCGCTGAGGCCCAACAACAGCCGCTGTGACGCCTGTATGTTTCAAGAAACGACGACGATTCAACTCACTCGCCTCATAACAGGCCAAAGAAACCTGCGATGGAACGATGACGGTCTCTGGCGAGTCGAAGACTGCCAGTCCCCACTTTGGAAGTGTTTCCTCGGTCTAGGGGTTCGCGGCTTGGCGCTGGACCTTTTGTTCAGAGTTCTCTCCCGTCGCTTTTCCGTACTCGTGGGGCGTTTGGGAGACCAGGTTAGACATCCACTGCGGACAGTTTGAGCTGAGTTACTCCGCGAGTCTTCATAAGTCTCTTTGCAAGTTCCTGAATTCTCGTTGTTTGGCCTCTGACCGAGATGATCTCTAAACACCTTGATTCGTCAAGGTGAATGTGTGTCGTGGAGTTCACTACGTCCCGATACTGGTGTTGAACATCGACCAAGGCTTCCTGAAGGCCATGGGGCCGATGGCTGTAAGTGAACAAGATGGCGCCCACGCCAGCCTTTCCCTTCTCTGTTGTCCATGTGTATTCGGTGATGAAGTTCGTCATCGCAATCTGCAGTGCGCGAGATCTATCCTCATAGCCCATCTTTCTGATGACATCGTCAAAACGGCTCAACAGTCCTGGCGATACCGAGAAGCTGGTCCTTTTGACCTTCGCCATCAACCATACCCTACCTTGTCGGTAATCTGGGGGGTCAGTTTTCTAAGCATTGCCGACTATTCACCAGTATTAACCTACCGAGCGCTTTTAATACGCGGGGTATTACGAATCCCGCAAGTGGTATTACGATGACGCACCCGAGCCGGTTGGCAGCGTTCACTGCGGTCATGAGTGCGCTTGCTGTGGCGCTTAGTGTTTTGTCAGTGCCTTTCGTGCTTGGGCTCCGGATTCACTTCTTTCAAGTCGCAATAATGCTGGCTGGCATCATAGGAGGGCCAGTATCAGGGCTCGTGACAGGTGCTATAGGCGGAGCCTATGTCGCCGCCTTGAGGTCTGACCCAACAATCGTGATAGGAAACGGCCTCTTGGGCCTCTTCACCGGACTATTCGTCCGCAAGATGAGACCGGCGCTGGCTGGCATTGCGGCTTGGGTCCTGATTCAGGCGCCGTGGATCTACCTGACTGGAACATACATACTTCACGTCCCAGCATTAGTGATGCAAACGATCCTTGCCACGCTAACTGTCGAAGACGTTATCTGCGCAGTAGTCTCGGACATTCTTCAGACTCGTTTCCATCTCAGAGAGATGGTATTTCCCAAGCCTGCGGGCGTGCAACCATGAAGAGAACTGCGCATCCCAAGAGTAGCCTCCTCGGGTCAGCGATACGTTTTCACGGCCACCTGGGCCCGTACCTGGTTCTTGGGCTCCGGATGGGCGTTGTTGCCAAACGAATATTGCAGCCTCGTCGACGTCATGACCTATCTGTCACAATCTGGACAAAGCAGTCTCCACCGGAATCATGCATGCTTGATGGTATCCAGATCTCCAGCGGTTGCACCCTTGGCAAGGGAAACCTACGAGTCAGGAAGGCGTCTCAGGTGCAGGCAAGATTCCGTAAGGGGAGTCGCGTCATATTCATGAAACCAACTAAGGCAACTGGGAAAGTGCTGCTTAGGATCTCAAGACGAACACCTGAGAACGAGGTCAAGAAACTGGGACTTTCCCTGGGTTCAATGCCCGAAAGAGATCTGCTCATCGTAAGACATGGCACACATACTCGCTTTTCGACCTAAAATGGTATTATCTTGAACGTTCTCTTCAGAGCATTCTGTCGGCGTCAGGACCTTCAGTTAGGAGCCCTAACCTTTTCCGCTGGTACGCGAAGATGATGGCTGCGTATTACTCGCAAGAGCTGAAGCTTCAAGTAGTATGGAGTACCGGTGGACTCTACTAACTTTGCCCACGGAAATCCCGCTTCTAGTAGAGCTGGGGATCATTGCCGGTTCAGCTTTGGCCCTGGGCTTGGTTACTTGGGCACTTCGCCTCCCCGCAGCATTGGGTCAGCTCATTGCAGGTGTGATCATTGGACCATACGGGTTCAGACTCGTGACGAGTCTCATTACCATTGAAGGGATGGCAGAGATTGGTGTCGTCCTCCTTCTATTCATCATCGGGCTCGAACTTGACCCCGCCGAGCTAATGACTATGAAAGCAAGAGTTCTTGTCTTCTCGTTTACGGAGATCACGATCTCTTTCATCGCCGGACTACTTGCCGGTTTCCTACTGGGATGGCCGGTTCATGAAAGCATCCTTCTCGCTTGGGTTATTGCCATCAGTAGTACCGCTCTCGTGGCGAAGATGCTCTATGAGCACGGAACTTCGACCGAGAGCTCTGCACCTTTGATGATGAGCGCCTTGATCATAGAGGATATACTTGCCGTCATTGTTTTGTCGCTTCTGCCAGGACTCGCAACAGGCGGCTCCGACGTATGGTCGAGGTTGGGAGCGTGGATCTTGCGCGGCATTGTGTTAGTTGCTCTTATCCTCGTTTTCGGAGTATACGCGGCTCCTCGCGTCATCGACAGGATCAGTCAACTTGATCTCGATCTGGATGAGGTGGGATTCCTTCTATCGATAAGTTTAGGGTTTGCCATGGGGGTTCTGTCTTCCGCGCTGGGGTTCTCTGCTGCGACAGGCGCATTTCTCATGGGACTCGCCATTCGTGGAAAACGGGCAAGGTTTGTCCATGATAAGATACGTCCAATCCGCGATCTGTTTCTTGTCATCTTCTTCGTGTCTATGGGCATGCTTGTAGATCCCTCACAATTCCTCAACGTCAGCGTTATCTTGCCTGTGGTTGGGCTGGGGTTGATTGGAAAATATTCTGGATCCTACTTGGGAGCTGTTCTGTCGGCTCAGCGGGAACGGGCGAATGATATCGCTACTGGCATGACCCCACGCGGGGAATTTAGTTTCATCATTGCCCGCGAGGCATTTCTCACTGGAGCTACGAGAGCGCTCATCTACCCAATTGCGGGAACAGTCGTTATTGCGACGACCTTGGCCTCGGCACTCGCTCACATCCCCCGAAGCAGACGATCGAAATGATTCCGGTAAGGGGTTGTCATTCGTATCATAAGCTCAAGTCATAATCACCAGAAGCGAACCTCCACGAATGGGCTGCTTCGATTAAGCATGGCCGATGAGAAGTCTTTTAGACATTGAGACGGCACTACGAAGAATTGGGAGGAGAAGTTTGGTCGAGTCGGCCTCATCGAGCGAACAAGTCTCCGCTATAATGTCGACCAAAGTCGTAACAGTCAAGGCAGCTGACAAGGTCAGCAAAGCTCTTCACGTGATGGTTAGGCACAAGATTGGAAGCGTAATCGCGGTCGAGAAAGGAAGGCCTGTCGGAATCCTGACAGAACGAGACATCTCGACGAGAGTCGCAAAGGGTCAAAACGTACGGGGTATGGTTGTTAGGAACGCGATGTCCAAGCCTCTTGTCACGGTAGCGCCTTCAGCAGAGGTTTGGCAGGCTGTGGAACAGATGGTGAGGAAAAGCATCCGGCGCCTTCCTGTTATCGACAACTACAGGCTCGTGGGGATGATCACTGAAAGAGACATATTTCGCTGGGTGATTATGGTAGCATACGCGCCAAGAATCCCCGAAGACCTAAGGAAACTGATCGAGGCGCGCGTTCAAGCTCAGGCTCCCGCCCACTAGCGGAAAGGAGAATCGAGGAAATTCAACGCTGCAACTGAGGTCTGTTGCTACGGTATGGGACAGTGTCCGTCTTCCCTAGCTGCTCAGTGTCTGTACCATCATATCCGTGCGGTGGAGACGGCGAGCGCTATGACGATCCAACTGCCGGAGATTCTACCGGCCAATAACAACGGAAAACCTGTCCGTTGGCTCTCTTCGACGTGGGATTCGGAGCTTGCCTCTCCCGCGAAAAAGTAGCCCCGGGAGAGGGTCGAAGCTCGCGGAGAGGTGTGTGAGTGGATATGAACCGAACGTAGGACACTTAAGTGGAAGGGAGCGTTATCCAAGCACGTATACAGCGGATTCGGATCCTGTGTCCTATCCAATGTGTAACAGAAGTAGAAAGTGGTGAACAAAACATGACAGAACAACAGAGAGTTGAGCCAACCGTCCCTAGCCGGCAGAGTGGAATCCCCTCCAACACCGTTTTCATCGGACAGAAGCCTATCATGGCGTATGTTACAGCGATCGTAATGCAATTCACCAGCGGTAGCAATGAGGTTTCAATCAAAGCCAGAGGACGGGCCATATCGGCCGCCGTTGACGTCGTCGAAGTGTGCAGAAGGCGATTCTTTGAAGGCAAGCTTCGCGTGAAGAACATCAGCATCGGAACCGAGCAGCTGGGTGAGGAAGGACAAGTACGAAATGTGTCGACGATCGAGATCACGGTGGCAAGACCAACCTAACTGCGAAGTAGGGCGCCGTGCACAGCATGGAGAGCTCCCGGTTTTTCTAGGACAAGCGCTATCCACTATGCCAACGCCGAGGGACTAGGCTTTTTCAACGGAGGCGCTATCACGAGATCGTGTCCCTACAGGGCCGCGACAACGGCTCTCGAGACAATCGCGCTAAGGGGTTCAGGTGATATCTGTCACTTTCTAGACATGAGGCCGGAACGCGATTTCAATGTGAATGGCGACTACCTCTTCCAGCGCACGAATAATTCAGTGCTTCGTGGAATGCGATCGTAACAGGACTTAGGCTATGAACGTGAGTTCGTGCACGGGATGTCAGCTACCAGCGACCATTCATGCATTGACGAGACCGAAAGCCCATGAGGACAGGAGGCCTACGCATGTTATTCCAAGGACCAATGGCTGGCCCCGTGACGGGGAGGAAAGAACAGGCGCCACATCACACACTGGTCACAGAATTTCTCAGATGCCTAGACTCCGCAACCGAGATTCTGTGAGGTTGCCAATAATTTCATCGAATGTCGTTGTCAAAGGTTATGTTGAGTTCCGTGACCTGTCCCGTCTTGATCGTAAATCGCTGTGCGGTTCCATTCGTGTTCGTACATGGCGTATAGATGTGGCAGTCACCGTAAACTACGTAGCTACCTTGAGGGAGAGAAACCTTGTAGAAACCGTTGGAATCCGTTCTGGTGCGGGCGAAGACGGTTGCTCCGTCCGAGACGTAGATTATCACATCGTAGTTCGCGGCTGGAAATCCGCACGGTTCACCATTCTGGATTGCCGGACATCCATACGACCGGACTGCTCCTTCGAGGGTGCCGGTGCCGCGAATCGAGTTAGACATGGCGACGAAGACGAGGACTCCGGCGATCGCAATTATCACCAGAGAAACCAACGCGACAAGTTTTGCGGTGGCATCGACCATGTAGGCTTTCCCTCGCACCGGGATCGCCGGAAGAGAATTCTGAGATATGAATTGTATCACCAAACTCTGCTCCACCACCATGTTGCCCATTGTCGTGGTTTCGAGAGGGCATCCATCGATGCAGAAACATGGAGTCACAATCCTTATTCAGAGAGGAGCCTCGTCTTCTACGAGAATCCTTCGCGTTAGGATCATGACAAGCCCATGGCATTTGACAAGATCGGGATACATGTTAGGGTCCGAGTAGGTTGTCGCACGCGTTGAGACTGCGATGTCAGAGATGCGGGTCCGAGACTCCTGAGGAATTTGGATTCTGCTCGAATTGTAGGAACGGACTTGTCCCGACGAGCAGGTACGATCTTGTCCTTGATGACTATGTCTACGGGCCAGACCGGGACGCTATCACGATGATGAAGGCTATGGCGCCGTTAGTCTATCTTGTAAAGAATCTGGCTCTTGCGGGCATAGAGAAGAAACTGTCATCTCATCTTTGGAACGAAGCCCACAGGGTTACGCATCCGTCCGAATTGGATATGCTTTTCAGGCGCTGTGCTGTCTCGCTTTCTGTTGATGCCCTGCCCGAACTATTCATGATCGAAAGTGGGCGGCCGAACGCATTCACTTTTGGGAGCGAAGAGCACGCGTTTGTGGTCGTCGATTCCACCATCCTGAGATTACTGACTGCGTGTGAACTCACCGCGCTACTTGGGCATGAGCTGGGGCACGTGAAGAGCGGGCACATGCCATATCACACGCTCGCAGAAATTCTGGGTCGCGGAATCAGTGTCTCCGGGTCATTCCTGGGGCTAGATCTTGTTTCGATTCCTGTTCGCCTAGCGCTTCTTGCGTGGCATAGGGAGTCCGAGGTCACCGCGGATCGGGCAAGTTTGCTGGTGGTAGATGACATCAGTGTGATGAAGTCACTAATGACCAAACTCGCGCTATGGTCATCCCGCAGTTCTGTTTCATCAGACCAGTTTGACATCGACAGGGACCGGGCTGACATACTTGAATCCGTTTCGGAACTCTTCCGTACGCATCCACTGCATGCCAACCGATTCAGGCATGCAAAGCAATTCTACGAGAGTTATGAGTTTCTGAGAGCTAGACGGAAGATCGAGACCAGACTGGATTTGCTGAGGGCTCTGATTCCGGTGTGTCGATTCTGCGGGGCCGGAAAGCCGATCGAAGATCCGTTTTGTCCTGCATGTGGAAGATCTCAGATCTAGACCGGTTCTCTAGCGGGGCGAGCCTTCATGATACGAGAGTGGACGCGCGCAGACCAAGAAGAAGTCTGACCCGCTTCGTGGCTCGGTAAAGTCCTCAGCCTCGACCTCCTCCCCAGCAACAAGCGGGACAGGCGATTGTTCCTACCGCTCGATCGTGCCGAAAACGTTCAGTGTCTAATCAGCCTATGCCGGCACATGCAGGTTGTGATTTCTCGCGGGCTGAGTCCTTATATCAAAAGGGTTCCGGTCTGGCAAGACAAGAGGATCGTCTATTGTCTCAGAGTCAAAAGTTCCTCGACGATGTGATCGGAAGAATTGATTCTGCTGCCAAGAAGTTGGGCCTTGATCCTAACGTCCACAAGACGCTGAGGACGCCGCGGAGAAGCCTGATTGTGACGTTTCCGGTGAAAATGGACAGCGGTGACGTAGAGATCTTCACTGGTTATCGGGTACAGTACAACTATGTGAAAGGCCCAAGCAAAGGCGGGATCAGATATCATCCAGACGTAACGTTGGAGGAGGTGACCGCACTAGCGGGCTTGATGGCGCTTAAGTGCGCTGTCGTGGATGTTCCATTCGGTGGCGCCAAAGGCGGGGTCGCATGTGAGCCGAAGAAGATGTCCGTAGATGAGCTTGAGCGGCTGACCCGGCGCTATACCTACATGATTCTACCGCTCGTAGGGCCCGAGCAAGATATTCCTGCTCCGGACGTGAATACGAACTACCAGACAATGTCTTGGATTATGGACACCTACAGTATGCTTAGAGGATACACGGTCCCCGGCGTCGTGACTGGAAAACCTCTACAGCTTGGGGGGTCGAGAGGCAGGGCGACCGCCACGGGTCGGGGACTCGCATATGTGACCGAGAACATGCTGAGAAAACTTGGCATGGGCATCGACGGCGCAACCGTTTGTGTTCAGGGTTTCGGGAATGTCGGGATGAATGTGGCAAGATTCCTACACGAAAATCGCTGCAAAATTGTTGGAGTAACGGACATGACCGGCGGCATCTTCGATCCCAAAGGCATAGACATCAGAGGCCTTGCCGTGCACTCGGAGAAAGAGAAAGGAATTCGCGGGTTCCCGAGCGGCGAATTCATACCTGACTTCGAAGAAGCGAATCGAAAGCTTCTATCCGCCAAAGTTGATGTTCTGATCCCAGCGGCGCTTGAGAACCAGATCACCGAATCTAATGCGTCAGATATCGGGGCTAGACTTGTGGTTGAAGGGGCCAACGGTCCGACAACAAGGGGCGCGGACGAAATCCTCGCAAAGAAGGGCATTCAAGTTGTGCCGGACATTCTGGCAAACTCTGGAGGAGTCATCGTCTCATACTTCGAATGGGTACAAGACATCCAAGCATACCTGTGGTCCGAGGAGGAAGTCAATCAGAGACTGAAGAGTCTAATGACTGGAGCTTTCAATCAAGTATGGGAGTTCGCCGATAGGCATCGAGCCACCCTAAGGGAGGCTGCCTACATGCTCGCGGTCGACAAGATGGCTGAAGTAACTAGACTGAGAGGGATCTTCCCGTAGCATACCTAGGATTCGTTGGCGACCAAGACCATTCTGGGGTTTACCCAGAGAGCTACTCGTACAATGTCGTTCAGGGGTTCGAGAGATCGTGGAGATTGGAAAGCTTTCGGAGGAGAAACACGACGTGTGTCACGTGAATGATTGTCGCCTATGCGTGTATTCTGTCCGGAAGTGTTAATATTACAAGATGAGGCGTACTTTCTCGGGGTTTGTCTACGATGAAAGCGTCAACGGCGTCAAGAACAGCAGGAGCGTTGCTTGCTTTGGTTGGCCTGCTAGGGATCTTGATTCTAGTGCTCGACCAGATACTATGGAGTACTGCCCCGTCGCACGCCTACGGGCTGATAGTCTTCGTAATCGTAGACTTCGCCGCAGCCGGCTTTGTGCTTGGTAGGCCCTCTAGGATGGCTCTTACCATCGCAGCCGCGTGGAGCAGCCTGCGTATTCTTATTCAGTTGGGCGATGTCTTCCTTGGGCCCACACTCGGGATAGGGTACGCTGACTTCGCGAACTACCTATTCAATCCGGTCGCGGTGAACCCGCCAAACCCAGCCGGAATCCCCGGCGGGCTAATCGACCTGATCGTGATCTTCCAAATCATGGTGATCTCGGTCGCTTTGAAGGGCCGTTCTTTCGCATAGAAAACGCTGACTCTGCCTACCCGGTGGGAGGCCTATTGTGCGGTCGCGTCAGCACACAGCACGGTCACTTTCAAGGCTTAAGAATCGAGCGCTAGATACTTCGAGGTATGCCATCGAAGGTCAAGGACCCCTCTCTTGCGGATCAGGGGATGCTCAAGATCGAGTGGGCAGAATCCCGAATGCCCGTGCTGACGGCCCTCAGAAAGAGATCATCCAAAAGTCGGCCTCTAAAAGGTCTCAGGATCGGAGGTTGCCTCCACGTCACAAAGGAGACTGCAGTTCTAGTAAGAACGATCTTGGACGCAGGTGCCGAGGCCGCCTGGTGCGGGTGCAATCCCCTCTCCACTCAGGATGATGTCGCCGCAGCTTTGGCAAGGGAGGGAGCCTCAGTTTACGCCTGGCGAGGACTGTCAACTTCCGAGTACTACTGGTGCATTCGTCAGGTCCTCGAGTCTAGGCCTCAGCTCACGCTCGATGACGGAGCAGACTTGGTATTCACGATACATCAAGAGCATCGGGACCAATTGAGCAGAGTCATCGGAGGCACAGAAGAAACCACGACCGGCGTCCATCGTCTACGAGCTATGGCGAAACAGGGCAAGCTAAAATATCCGATAGTGGCGGTCAACGACGCCAAGGTCAAATCCGATTTTGACAATGTCTACGGGACTGGTCAGTCCTCACTGGACGGGATCCTCAGGGCCACCAATGTCCTGCTCGCCGGAAAGAATCTTGTAGTTGCCGGGTACGGCCACTGTGGACGCGGGCTTGCCGATCGCGCTCGCGGAATGGGCGCGAATATCGTTGTATGCGAAGTTGATCCTTTGAACGGTCTCAGAGCAGCGATGGACGGCTTCCGAGTAATGCCGATGATCGAGGCCTCCGCGATCGGTGATGTTTTCATCACCGCAACAGGGTGCAAGGATGTCATCACCGCAAAACACTTGAAGCGCATGAAAGACGGCGCGATCCTCTGCAACACAGGTCACTTCAACGTGGAGATCTCAGTGAAAGATCTAGAACGTCTGACGAAGAAGAAACGCGAGATCAGGCCAAACAATACCGAGCATACATTGCAAGACGGTCGAAGGCTCTACCTGCTTGCAGAGGGCAGACTCGTCAATCTCGGCGCAGCCGAAGGGCACCCATCGGAAGTAATGGACATGAGCTTCGCCACCCAGTTCCTGTCGCTCATCTACCTCTCTGAGAAAGGGAGAGACCTCCAGCCCGGTGTGTACGAAGTTCCAGAAGAATACGAGAAGCAAATTGCGAGGACAAAACTGGAGACAATGGGGATGAGGATCGACGTGCTCACCCGTGAACAAGGTCGATACTTGAGCGACTACGAGGCAGGCACCTAGAGCAAGAGTCTTATGTCAGAGCGTTATTCGAACCCTGCCTTCCTCGGATCCTCTCACGATAGTGAGGGACACGGTATCGCCCGCTCTTCTGGTTCGTATCACTCCCTGAAGTTCTGACATCGAATCGACGCTCTCGTCATCGATGGCCACTATCACATCGCCAGACTGCAATTCTGCGCGCTCGGCTGGGCTCTCTGGTATCACCCGCATCACGAAGACTCCGGCGTCAACGGCCAGACCGAACCTTCGGACAAGTTCACGTGAGACGTCAAAGCCGATGATGCCGAGCCAAGGCCGAGTGACTCTACCATATCTGACGATATCCTCTAGCACCGCCTTCGCCGTGTTGATTGGGATTGCGAAACCAATACCCTGAGCCCCGGGTATGTTCGCCGTGTTGATCCCTACGACTTTTCCGGTCAGGTCAAGCAGCGGGCCGCCGCTGTTCCCGGGGTTAATTGAGGCGTCCGTCTGAATCAGGTTCTCGTAGACCCTTTCCGAAAGAATGTGGCGGTTTAGAGCGCTCACCACACCGACTGTGACGGATGGGCCTCCCACAAGTCCAAACGGGTTTCCGATCGCTATGACGGTCTGGCCCACCTTCAGCTCGTTCGAATCTCCCATCTCTGCAACTGGCAAGTCGTGGGCGTCAATCTTTGCGACTGCAAGATCGTTGGCAGGGTCCGAACCGAGAACTTTTCCTTCAAAAGCTCGGCCGTCGGTTAGAGCAACTTCTAGCTCGCGAGAGCCCGCGGTTATGTGGTGATTTGTGAGTATCTGCCCTCGGTCGGTAATGATGAAGCCAGAGCCTATTCCCCGGGCCGGATGAACGTGCAAAAAAGCATCTCGCTCCAGGCGCAAGGTGTTGATGTTCACTACGCTGGCCTCTACCTTTTCGATTGCTGCGATGACATTATCCTCTCGCGACACGACTGTGGACCTAGGTCGCCACAACGCTCCGTATGCTCAAAAAGATGCCGACGCTAGGCCAGACAGAAAATCCCTCGTCCGCTTTGCACGATCTCGACATGGACGGGACCGGAAAAGACCTATCTTCGGCAAATCTGGAACCTGATTTCGGCTTTGAAGCCTATATGCCACTTCGATCGGATTTAGGCTTCAAATTGAGGCCGGGGTCTGACCTCAGGTGCATTTTTTACGCTTTTCGAGCGCTGCCGGAGTCTCAATCGAGGGCCTATATCCCCTTTTTGGGAAAGTTTTATATATTGATGCCCTGACCTACTTATGCCTTCCCACCAGATGGCCGCCTTCCGTTCCGGAATGCGTTGTGAAGGTACGTTTTGGCGTCAGATGGCGTAGGCATGCCCTACTCTATAGGGTGAAAGGTGAAAGAGAAATGGCCGCAGCGACGAAAAAAATCGGAAAGATAACGAACTGCCCCGAATGCGGGAGCAGCGACCTCGTCGAAGACTTTGATTTGGGCGAGGTTATCTGTCACAATTGCGGCCTCGTTCTGAGTGAACATGCGATCAATCGTGGACCTGAGTGGCGTGCCTTTACGAAGGAAGAGAGGGACGAACGGGGGCGTGTAGGACTTCCGACCTCCTTCTCGATTCATGACAAAGGTCTCTCGACCGTCATCGACAGAGTGAACAGAGACGCTTACGGAAGGCAGCTGCCCCTGTCGACGCGTCTTGAGATGCTCAGGCTTCGAAAGTGGCAGATCAGAACCAGGGTTCATTCATCTGCGGATCGGAATCTCGCTCAGGCAATGGCCGATCTGGACAGATTAACCGACAAGCTTCACATTCCAAATCCAATCAAAGAGCGAGCCGCGGTAATCTACCGTAAAGCTCTTGAAAGCGGGCTTGTGAGGGGACGATCAATCGCAGCTATCGCGGCAGCGTCTCTCTACGCTGCATGCAGACTCTCAGAAACACCGAGGACGCTCAAGGATCTCGCCGCAGCGACTCGTATACGGAAGAAAGATGTGGCTCGATGCTATCGACTCCTGGTGAGGGAACTCGACCTAAGAATGCCGGTCGAGGATCCGGTCAAGTGTGTCTCGAAGATAGCGACCAAGGTTAACATCAGTATGCCGACCCAACGACGTGCGATGGACATTATCAACGAGGCTAGAAGAAAGGGCATAGTCGCGGGAAAGGATCCGATGGGTCTTGCCGCAGCAGCCCTCTATGTCGCATGCGTACTGGAACAGGAGAAGAAGACCCAGAAGGAGATCGCTGAAGTCGCGAACGTCACTGAGGTCACGGTCCGCAACAGATACAAAGGGCTCAAAGAGTCGCTCAAGCTCAACGTGTGATTGCGTAGTCCGTTATGTTCCCTTTTTCTTTTCCACTGAACTTACGCTCGACTAGGCCAGAGCGTATTCGCTCAAGGATCTGATCCTCGCCAAGGCCGAACATAGGCTCCCATATATCGCCCGCTGAAGCAGTTGGATGAATCACGATGCCCTCTTCGGATAATACTTTCATCTCGTCGCGAGCCTTCTCATAGTTGACCCTTGGGACGAAGAGGTCAGTGATCCGTATCCGCTTGGTCTTCAGGATTCCAACAAGCTTGCCGCTTTCAGTGCCAAACCCGCCCAAACCCCCCACTGGGCCGACATCTAGTTTGATGCCAATTGTACCAGTCATCACCTTTGAAGTTGGGCATCTAGTGTCTGCCAGCTCAGACACCAGCGCAACGAACATCGCCAGCCCCGCGCTGGGTCCTGACACGCCTTGCCCAGGGGCACCTTCCGAAAGGCTCCTCATTTGGAAGTGCACGTGTAATTGGTCGAGTTCGATTCTAGCTGCATCCCAGAGCCAGCTTCTCACGGCCTCAACGGCATTCTCGGCGCTTTGAACAACTGAGTTGTCCCGGACGACAACTTGGCGAAAGACAGCGGAGGTAGCTTGCCCCGTGACTGAAACCTGTCGTTCCCCTGTGATCAGCGGCCTGACACTGCACTGAACCGCTAGGATTCCTCCAAGACCGATCGAAGTTGTATACAGCCCGTAGGTCACACCCGGCATGGATTCTGGCAGTATCAATGACTCAGTCAATTCTCGGACGTGTTTGTCCTCGGGTGTTTCGAGTGAATTGAGGGCCCATTCAAAGTGCTTCAAGGTCACCTTGTAAGTGTAAGGCTCCACCTGATCTAGCGCTGAAGGGTCCTGCCTCGCGGCGGGAAGTATCTGACCAATCCTCTCAAGATCCATTCTATATCTTGCCAGTATGCTTGCTTTCTTTGCCTCGTCGGCGGCTGCTCGCAACTCGCTGACTGCGCTCATTTCTGATGCCCATAACCTGTGGGCTTCGGTGATTGTTTCGGCTACTCCTCGAGGGCTCAGAATTCGCTCGCGTCTGAACATGCGGGTGATCTTACTCGCCTCGACATCGCAAGCCAGGAAGGGCTTGATCCTGTCGAGGTGGATATCTACGACCTCGTTCCACTCGTCGTCGTTCTGAGGAGGAGGAACCGTATAGACATGCGGCTCAAATCTGTCTCTAGTTGACTTGTCAATCAACTCCTCTTTGTTTGAGGTCGCTATCACCACAATTCTGTCTTTCGGCGTGAGCTCACTGAGCTCTGACTTGATCTGCGCAAGAAGCTTGTTACTCGTGGAGTCTCCCCCCCAAAAGACCGCGTCCGCCTCATCGAGAAACAGAATACAGGGGCTACGTTGCCGAACCAGGCCGAAGAGTTCCTTGATTCTCCGTTCAGGTTCCCCGTGATAGGAAGCTCCGCTCATCAACTCGCCGCCTCTCACTTTGATGAAGGCGACATTGTTCTCCGCGGCGGCTACAAGGGCAAGCAGAGTCTTTCCAGTTCCTGGCGGGCCAAGCAGCAAGAACCTGCAGTTCGAGTCGTATCCAAGCTCGGCCATCTTCGGATTGAACGCCAACGAGATCTGGTTTAGGATACGGTCTTTGATCTCGTGAAGACCACCAATCTGCTCGCGCGTCTCTTTCGGCCGGACGAGATATACAGCGTCCATCACTTCCCGGGACTTTTCCTGTTCCGAGTAGAGCTTCATGTTCTTGGATGCAGCGATGAACTGGTCTATCGTGACCTTGTGTTTCGTTGCTGGTAGCTTTGGAATGGAGAATGTGAAGTTCTTTCGAAGTGTCTCGAGAACGGGGGCCTCTCTGGATTTCTTCACTTCCCTGAACACTGATCTGACGTCATTTGGGGTTATGGAGCCTCTTCTACGTATGGTTGCCTCGTGCTCGAGTACCTCCAGTACCTCAATTGGCTTGACGCCCTTCCAGTTTTCACGCTTTAGCGAATCCTCTATGAGGGCAAGAAGCATCTCTCGGGTGATTCCCGAGTCGAGGTCGATACGTGTCATACGTCTTCTGATATCTTCTCGAGTTTGCTCGTACGCGTTCGTGGCAACCACTACGAGCGTTCTGGAGCGTCCGGAGGTCACCTTGTCGAGCCAGCGGTTCAGTTCGTCCTGAACCCTGGTGTCCTCCATTTCCGTGCCTGTCTCGCCTCTCACTTTCCTGCCGAAACTCTGAAACTCGTCGATGTAGACGACCGACGGTGTATTTGCGGCCTCATCTAATATCTTGCCGAGTTGTCGTGTGCTCTTCCCGTAGAATTCCGAGTACACGTCTGAGCCTCGCACTATCACGGGCGAAACGAGAACTCCGCTCTCGTGTCCTTCCAGCAACATTTGCTTCAGCGAAACCATTGTGAGAAATGTCTTTCCGGTCCCGCTCTGTCCGGTGAGGCAGAATGCCTTAGGCAGTTCCTCCTTTGTGAATAGCTTTTGCAGAACAGGGTGCCTGAGGACGTGTAGCCGGAATGCGTCGAGCAGAAGGTTGAGTTCCTTCTCGCGACCAATCAAGTTCTGTGGAGAGTATATTTGTGGAGGATATTGGCGGTCGAGGCGCTCCCTCAGACGGCGAAATCTTCTTGGAGAGACTCTCGCTTTGTTCCACCTACCGTAGTTCCTGTCTATTACTGTGAGCGGAACATAGAAAAGAACTCGAAGCCGTCTATGTCTCGTCCACCACGGTGCCCGGGTTCCAAACAGGTACTGGACCGTCTTGTCGTCTAGGACCGATTGTCTTTGAGAGTCCACGTTTCTCA
>Ga0209725_1000706_pt1 | contig 19792 bp, 16 predicted proteins | sample I18A1metaG_FD_184145 | JGI IMG/M metagenome (GOLD analysis project Ga0209725, IMG submission 184145) | Lake sediment bacterial and archeal communities from Gulf of Boni, Indonesia to study Microbial Dark Matter (Phase II) - ​I18A1 metaG... | ecosystem: Environmental > Aquatic > Freshwater > Lake... | reverse complement strand
GACGGGCCACCAGATGTATGACGCGCCCTTCGGACCCGCGCCATCCCAGCCCTTCATGTTCCGCTCAATAGAGTACTTAACGGCGTTGGCGTCGAACTCGTTGCCAGTGTGGAACTTGACACCTTGCCTAAGCTCGAACGTGTACCTCAACCCGTCGGGGGAGACGTCCCAACTCTTCGCCAAGACTGGTATGTACTCATCCTTGAACGGGTCGTAGCGGACGAGTTGTTCGTAGATGTTGTTCATGACGACGACTTCATTCGAGTAGGTTTCGCTGGGATCCCAGAATACGACTACGTTCGTTGTCACGTAAGCATAGACTGCTATCGACGGCTTCGGCGGTGTCGTCTCTGAGGTCGTGGTTACCGTGGCTGTCGGGCTAGTTGCAATAGTTGGTGTAGTCGGTGCGGTGGGAACCGTCGAATAGTAGTACGCGCCTCCGGCCAGAACAACAACGATAATGACGATGATTATTGCTGCCTGAATCTTTGTTACCGCATTTCTGTAAGAAATCTTCGGCAAATTTCTTCATCGGAACATCGTTGCCGCAGCAGGCATATATGTCGTTTTTCATGGACGTCGAAAACGGTCTTCTGACTCGGCGTAGGTACGGCCGGCATGCTGATCACGCGCATCAGCAAGCTAGGTGGGTACCCCTCGGCGCCTCAATCCAAGCACAATGAGCATTTCAGCCGTTCTCAACGCCGAAAGGGCTGGATTAACGATGGGTAGGTTCAGCTTGATTCGTTCAGCCAGCCCTGCTAGCCCTGTGCAACCGAGAACGATCACGTCCGCCCGATCTTGGATTGCTGCCAGTTTCCCTTCTCTCACTATCTTCTTGACCGTGAGGTCTGGCCGCTTGTTAAGCTCCAGGACCGGCACGCCGATGCCCCTTATCGAGGCGAAACGATCCGCCACGCCCAACGCTCGAACCTGCCTCGTCGGAGACCGGGAAACATACTTCATGGGACCTACGTCAACAATCGAGAATCTCTGGCCGACAGTCAAGGCTATGCGAATCGCCGACTCTCCAGCTCCTACCACGGGAATTCTCGTGAGATCTCTTGCCGCATCCACCCCCGGATCCAAGAAGCAGTTGATGACGATTCCGTGAAACTCCCTATCAGTGACCCGTGTAACTCGTCTGGCAACCGCCGCTGCTGCTACCACTTCGTCGGATGGCGACTCAACCGAGGCAGGCCCTTCAGCGAGGCTTTCACATTTGACCTCGAATCCCGAGCTGGCCTTGGCCTGGAAGAATTCATCAGAGAGCTCATTGAGGGATTCGGATCGTACGGGGTTCAGGACGAGTATGCGAGACAAGTCACGTCGTTTTTGGTCCCGCAATCGCCTCTCCTGCCTATACACATGCATCTGTCACGTCTCCCTTTGAAAGTCATATATGAGATCACTTCATCCTGACTTCAGATGGGCGCATCATTCATGACATCACTGCATGATTCTGAATTGACAAGAGCGACCGAGATACTTGTCAGACAACTCGCGCGTATAAAGCCGAGCGATCATGTGTTGGTCTACACCGACAACGAATCAGAGTGGAGAGTCGCCGAAACCACCGCATTGGCGGTTCACAAAGCTGGTGCAAAGGTCGCGCTGATGCAGTACCCTGCACCGAAGGGTGTCGGTGAGAACGCCGATCGAGATCTGCCTGAGCCACTCGCCGCCGCCATGCGCAACTGTGACGTAATAATCGAATTTTCGAAGAAGTATCTGCTCTATTCCACGCCTTGGCAGCTTGCCATGCAAGGCAAACGAGCCCGCTACTTGTGCCTCTCAGGCATGACTTCGGAAATGATAGCCCGATGTATCGGCGGCATAGACGTGGATGCGCTAGTCGAGTTCCAGAGCAAAATCGCCGAGCTTACGCGCAGCGCGAAAAGGATGAAGATAACGACGCCTGCCGGATCCGGCATCGAATTTGAAAATGACCCCAAGCGGCCGGTCTTCACAGAGGGTGTGGTCGCGGACAAGCCGGGTGACTACATGTTGATCGGTCAGGTGGACTGGGCCCCAATTGAAGAGTCAATCGAAGGCACGATTGTCTTCGACGGCTCGGTCTGGCCTCCAGACGACATCGGCCTGATAGCCGACCCGATAAGACTGAAGGTTCACGAAGGAAAGGTAGTGTCCATCGATGGCGGACGAGAGGCGGAAACTTTCGCGAGATGGCTGGACAGCTTCAATGATCCCGCGATGCGTAACGTCGCTCACATAGCCTACGGATGCAACCCAGGGGCCAGACTATCTGGCCTGATAGTCGAGGACGAGAGAGTGTGGGGGGCTGTTGAGTGGGGACTAGGATACCAAGGCGAGGGCTTCTTGGGCCGGGCCGGACCAGCCAAGACGCATACGGACGGCATATGCCTTAACGCATCGATCTGGATGGACGGACAACAGATTTCCTCAGAGGGTACCTACCTTCACTCCGAGCTGGCCGCGCTCGGCAAACGCGCCGCTCGAACTTGAGAGAGCATCAAAGGCTGGGCCGTATTAGTGAGATCACTCAAAGTGCAGGACATCGAAAACCTCGTTGTCGGAGCTACGATACTGGGAACCGGCGGCGGGGGAGATCCGCAAACAGGCCTCAAGATACTCAGACAGGACCTGGCTGAGGAAAGAAAGCTCCTGCTCGCTTCAGAGACAGACCTCGATCCAGAGTCAACGGTAATCTGTGCATATCATTGCGGATCCATACCTCCGCCGGATAGGGAAAGGGGTAGAGAACGAACCCGCGGACTTGTATCCGATGAAGAGGTCATGCTCAAGGGCCTACAGGCAATGGAGAAACGACTGGGAAAGAAGATTGGAGGTGTGATACCTACCGAAATAGGCGGAGGAAACACGCCTGCCGCCCTTCACTTGGCGGCCCTGCTCGGGATACCTGCGATCGACGCAGATCAGGTGGGCCGCTCAGCGCCGGAGCTTGTGCAGTCATCCTACCTTGTGAACAACGTTGAAGCCACACCGTCAGTCGTCGTCGACAACTTCGGAGATGTAACCATAGTCGAGCGTTATGCAAATCCAGCACAGTATGAGGCCATCGTGCGGTCTCTTGCAGTCGCAGGAGGTGGATCGGCCTTCGTGATCGACAGTCCGATCTCAGCGACCCGTGCATTCGCTGCCGGCATAGGAGGAACGGTCACAAGAGCCATTGACCTCGGTGGGGTCGCGAATAGGTCGCGTGCAGAAGGGAACAATCCTGCAATCGCGATCGCTCAGTTCCTCGACGCATTCAGCCTGTTTCACGGCGAAATCTCCGAATTCACTTTGGAGGAGATGGCCGGATTCCTCGTCGGTGAATTCTGGGTCGATGGCGACAAGGAATGGTCCAGCCAAAGGCTGAAGGTCTCTGTCAAGAACGAGAACATGGTCGCATGGCGCGACGGTGAGCCTGTTGCCATGATACCTGACTTGATATGCCTTGTCGACGAGTCGGGAGAGGGCGTAACCAATAGTGCCGTGAGGAGGGGGTTGACAGTCTCTGTCCTCGGAGTTAGATCACCGCCGATATGGAGAACCGACAGAGGGCTCGGTCACTTCGGACCCCGGCGGCTCGGCTTCCCGTTCGACTACGTTCCAATCGAAGCACTTCAGAAGCGCCGCTGACAGTTCAGTTTTGAAGAAATGCACGATTGCTGCAATTCCTTTCACAGTTGAAACGCCGTGCGTGACCTCAACGCGGAAGACGATGAACACAACTACTTCAGACCCATCTTACGACTGTATCTTGCTATGAGAAAAATCACGGCCGCGACGATCAGGAAGTCGACAATCACGCCCACAAAGTCACCTATTGCGAAGTTCATTCCATTTCCTATAGGCACAGTGACGACAGCCTTCCTCCAGTCGCCTCCCGGAATCAAGGCGCCGGGTATGGGCATTATGATGTCGCCGACGAGCGCCGAAACCACTTTGTTGATGTAGAGGCCCATAATGAAACCGATAGCCAGACCGAGAACTCCGGACTTGCCGATGAAATCGAGAAACTCCGCCCATAGGCCTTTAGGTTCTGGAGGCGGCGGAGGTGCAGGTTTGGGCGTTACGGCTTCTCGAATCTTCTTCAGTTCTTCCAAGATTTGCTCTTCTAGGGACATAGAAATTCGTGGTTGAAGTATAAGGATGCTTTCTATTTAAGCGGCCTTCGAGCGCACCGGATCGCTATCTTGTGTGTCTCAGGACGTTGCCTGGCATTTGACCGGTGTGTTCCCCTTTTTCGACGACGACGGTGCCGTTTATGATGACGTACTCGATGCCTTCCGGATACAAATCTGGTTGTTCGTATGTGCTTCTGTCAATTACGCGGTCGTGGTCAAAGATGACCAAGTCGGCCCACATCCCTTCCTTCACCACACCTCTGTCTCTCAGGCCAAGACGCTGCGCTGGAAACGACGTCATCTTCCGTACGGCCTCTTCAAGCGTCAGGATTCCTCGTTCTCTCACGTACCTTCCAAGGACTCTTGGAAACGTCCCGTACGCGCGCGGATGAAACTTGAACGACTCCAGCAGCCCGTATGGTGCCAGCGCCATTCCATCTGAGCCCACCATGTGGAATGGTGCTTTGAAGACGGCGAAGTTGTCTCTCTCATGCATCCACTGAGCGATGACGCCGGTGCTATACATCTCTGAACCCTCATCTGCAAGGACTTCAAGAACTGACTCTATTGGATCCATGTTCTTGAGTTCAGCAATCTCTGCTAGCGATTTTCCTTTGAGCGCACGGTTCTCACGACAATCGTACAGCCTTATTCCTTCGAGAGTTTCCCTTCGCACAAGCCAGAAAGATCCCACCTCGGACCGTCTCACTTCTTCAGCAAGCTTCTTTCGTTTCATCGGATCCCGAATTTCCTCGACGAGATCTCTCCAGTCACGTGTGAAAATGGACTGCGGTAGAAACGCTGCAAGAGGGTTCGCGCCCGCCAAGTACGGGTAAAGATCACAGGTCACATCCAAGCCTCCGTTTCTGGCATCTTCTATCATTCGGAGGGCTTGCCGCGTGTCCGAGTTGCCGAAGAATCCGCATAGGTGCGCCATGTGAACCGGCAGTCTGGCTTCTTCCCCTATGTGAATGGCTTCTTCAACGCCAGCAAGGAAATCTCCGTCGCTTCCCCTCAGATGCGACCAGTAGATACCTCTGTAGCCAGCGACGACTTTGCAGAGTTCAACGATCTCGCGGGTTTCAGCGAACGCGCCGGGCGGGTATGCGAGTCCAGTTGAGAGGCCAACAGCCCCGGCCTCCATGCTCTCGCGGATGAGCTGCTTCATCTCTTCGAGCTCTTTCACTGTCGGCTTTCGGGCTTCGTAGCCCATTGCCGCGATCCTCACCGCGTCATGCCCGACGAGTGCAGCAACGTTCTGGGCAACACCGCCCTTCTCGAACTCCTTGAGATACTCGTCAACCGTGTCCCAAGATATTGGCAGACGAGGGTCGTAGCCTATGATGTCTTTGATGAGAAGATCCTTAGTTTTCTCGTTAACTGGAGCGCAGGTCCTCCCGCACGCTCCAAGCAGAGATGTTATGACACCTTGCCTTACTGCGCTTTCGGCTCTTCTGTTCATCAGCAGAGTGAAGTCCGAGTGCGTGTGAATGTCGATGAAACCTGGAGCAACGATCAGACCCTTTGCATCAATTGTTCTGTTGCCATGAAGAGATTCGGAAGAGGCAATCTTCACAATCTTGCTCTTGTCGATTCCGACATCAGCTTGAAAGCGTGCGCTTCCTGTTCCGTCTACCACTGTTCCTCCGCGTATGACGATGTCCAACCTTCAACGCCTCTACGCTACTCGACCGGAACCTTGGCATTATCAATGCTTCGCGATCGTAATGGATACGCGACTCACTGTGTTCATGAAGCTGTCCGTCGGATGGCCTACGCTACCCTTCGGAGTGCAGAAAAAGAAAGGGAGAACGGGAAGGACTCTACTCTGGCGGGATTTCTCTGAAGGCTGCTCCGATGTCGATTCCTTGCGTCTTCCGGTAAGCCACGGCGACGTAGTACAGGATGATTCCTAGGATCAAGTATCCGATCATGAATGCGCCAGAGGTGGGGGTCACCGGGAACCCTAGTTGGGGATTAGCAAGAAGCACTATCAGGTATGCAATGAGGCCGAATCCGGATATTGCGCCGCATATTGTGATCAATGGAACTCCGGCGAGTCTCGCGCGTGTGAAAGCTGGAGCCGCGTCAAAGATCTGTCTCCGACGCCAAGGCAGGATCATTCCCGCCAATAGTGTCGGAACGAACGCTATTGCAGAGCCGAGAGCTGCATTCAGCAGCAGGCCCACAAGCCCCGTGTAAAGCAGAACCACAAGCAAGAACTCGCCCGCGATCCAGACAACAATCGCAGTCACATACGGAGTGAAGTATCTCTTGTGGACTTCGGCAAGTTTCATGGGTGCGACCCTGTCGAAGGCCCAGGCGAAAATCCACCTAGTGATGACAAGGATTGACTGTGGGATCACAACCAGCGCGGCCGCTATCAGTCCGATGTCTATGACCGCTGACAGCGCCGGGTTCTGATACACGAACCCTATGAGGCTGTTCAGGAGCGGCGGAGTAACAGGTGACTTGTCACCGACAGCAAGCAACGCGTTTGCAAAGTCGAACCCCACTGTGCCAAAGTATATTGGGACACCGATCGTGAAGACGATCCAGCTGAACATGACCGCGCCGAAGAGACCTGCGAAGATACTCTTTTGGACATTCTTCAGTTCGCCTGCCACGTGAACCGGCCAGATCGTGAGCAAGTAGAAACCGAGTATGGGTGCGACCATCACCGTCTGTGTGAGCTCCGGCGTGGGGGTCACGTAACCGCCCTGCTTGGCAGTCTCTATGACGGCGTTGTAACTGATCGGTGATACTGCATTCCACATGGAGACAAAGGCATCATGTCCGACTAGCAAAGCGCCGAGCATAACGAAGGGTGATATTAGTGCCAATACGACCATTATCGTCTGTAGCTTCGCGTAGGTTTTCAGCGGGATTATGATCATCAGCGTGCACACGATCATGATTAGACTGTCGATGACGACACGCACGGCAAGATCTGACAAGCCTGCAGCAGCTTCTGCGTATCCGAGGTCAGTGAGAAAGCTCGGGAGCAGCCAGCTCGTAATCATGTCGGAGAAGATTGGCAGGTTCAGAGCGACGATGAAGACCGCTAGCCAACTCTGCATGAGCCCTATGGCCGGGTGCAAGATTCTGCTGAGGTAGACATAGTCTCCCCCTGACCGAGGCATCGCAAACGCGAGCTGCGTGTACACTGTCAGGTATGGTACGAGCACGATCAGAAGAAACACAAGTCCACCGACCATGTCTGCACTCGGCAGTGTGGCTGGAATCGCGTAGTAGAATGAGGTCATGGCAATTCCGAGGACGACACCGCCAAACCCGATGCCGAAGCTGTCCCACCAGCCCAAGCTTCGGACAAGCCCAGATGCTCTTCTCGCAAAAGTTTCGCTCAACCATTTTTCCTCCATGGTTGATGTGTCCGGCTAATCCAGAGTTCAGCTTAAAACGTGTACCCTGAAGTCATACTTACGGAAAGTACAGTACTTGTCGAGCCTTTTCATGCTGACCTGACCACCACTAGCAGGTTGTGCGAAACTTGAGATTCAAGATAAGCTACGACGTTGGCCCCGCCGGATGCTGGTTCGAGCCCAGATACTCGATCGAGGTCGCACAAAGAGTAGAAAGAGCAGGTTTTGACATCGCGTGGTTTGGCGATCATTTCCTGCCGTGGTTCCACACAAATGCGCAGTGCCCTCAAGCTTGGATTTGGCTCTCTGCAGCTGCAGCGCAAACTGGAACCATCCCGGTAGGAAGCGACATCACGGTTCCGATGTTCAAGTACCACCCTTTGGTCGTTGCCCAAGCCTTCGCGACGATGGAGAGGCTCTTTCCCGGGAGAGTGCTGCTGGGAGTGGGCACAGGTGAAGCGATCAACGAGGCGCCCTTCATCAGCCGCTGGCCCGGTTGGAGAGAACGAGCCGAAACGCTTGCCGAAGCGGTTCAATTGATGAGAAGATTCTGGTCCGAGAGGGATTACTTCGATTTCGAAGGGAAATACTTCAACGTGAAAGGAGTCTTCTGCTACACCAAGCCCAAGAAAGGAATCCCCATCTACTGGTCCGCGTTTGGACCGAAATCCGCCCAGATAGGCGGACTCTACGCCGATCACCTCATGACTTCTGGCTCTCCCGAGCATCTTCAAGACAATGTCTTCCCTCAGTTCATGGAAGCCGCCAAGTCGACCGGAAAGGACCCCGCAAGGATCGAGAAGTGCGTCTACATTGACGGGGGCTATGGAAACCTCAAGAAACTCATCGCGAAATATCGGCTCAGCGCAGGTTCTTTGATACCTGAGAACTTCAACGAACGCGATCCAAGAAAGATCGAGGCCTCAACATCCAAGCTGACGGATGATTACATTCTTGAGAAAACCTGCCTGTTCTCATCGCCGAGCCAATTCATTGAACTAATCGACCGATACAGGAAAGTCGGCATGAACCATTTTCTATTCGGCGACTGGGGATATGACCCAGTCCGCACCGTGGAGATGTTCAGAACGAGGATATTGCCGCACTATGGGATAAGGCCTAAGAAGCGAAGGTAGCCCGTTCACTGGGCAGAATCCAAGTCGTTCTCAAACGTTTTTATCATCTCTGACTCGACGTGAAGGAAGTCTCGACACCGAGGAGGCACCGACAGTGAGTTCAGCCATCATGTCCGACTTCGCTGACGAGGCGACTCGAATAGTCGACAAGGCTCAGGAGAAAGGGATCATCATCAGAGTGATGGGTGCCACAGTTATAGTGAAGCATTGCCCGAAGTTCCTACACTTACACACGGCCATGAAACGTGAACTAACAGACATAGACTTCGTGACCTACAGCAAGTTCAACCCGAGCATCAAACCTCTGTTCGTCGAGCTCGGATACACATCAGATGACAGATTCAACGCTTACTTCGGCATGATGCGACAACAGTACAACGATTTCGCGAATCGCCGAATGGCAGACATCTTCTTCGACCAGTTGGAGATGTGCCACACGGTTGATTTCAGGGGTAGGTTAGAACTTGACTCGCCAACAATCACCTTGGCAGATTTCCTCCTCGAGAAAATGCAGATCGTTCAGCTGAACGAAAAAGACAAGATCGATACGACTGTGCTGCTGAGAGAGCACCAGATCGGGGACTCTGACAAGGATACAGTAAACGCCGGATACATTGCCAGGCTCCTGGGCAAGGACTGGGGATTCTACTACACGGTAACAACCAACCTCGGCAAGGTTAGGGAGTACGCTCGCTCGGCCATATCTGAAGAGGATAGTCGCGACGTTGTGGCGAAAGCTGATCAGCTGCTTGAATGGATTGAGAAAGAGCCAAAGACGACCGGCTGGAAGATGAGGGCTCGCATAGGCCCGAAGAAGAAGTGGTACAGGGACGTTGAAGAAGTGATCAGATAATTCGCTCGGTGAGTTAGATCATGGGCAAGCTGTTCAGGATCCTTTTCGCGACGGACGCCCACGGCTCGGAACCGGTCTTCCTGAAATGGCTCAATGCAGGCAAGATCCACAAGGCCGATGTCATTGTGATGGGTGGGGACATAACAGGCAAGATGATCATACCCCTCGTCGAGCAACCAGATCGGACCTTCACGGCCGAATTCATGGGAACAAAATTCACGGCAAAGTCGAAAGAAGAAGCCGAAGCCCTAGAGAAGAAGATCCGCACGTCAGGATTCTACCCGTACAGGACCTCTCCCGAGCGCATGCTTGAGCTGAAGCAGGATAGCCGGAAGGTCGATGAACTATTCACAGAACTCATGGTTGAAACAACCGCGCGCTGGGTAAGCATAGCCGAGGAGCGGCTGAAGGGTACAGGAATAAAGTGCTACGTGATGCCTGGCAATGACGACCAACTCGTCGTAGATCAGGTGATCGAGAAGTCAGACTACGTCGTGAACCCAGAGGGAAAGGTAGTCCGACTAGACAACAATCACGAGATGATCAGCACAGGCTACAGCAACATCACGCCCTGGAAGTGCCCGAGGGACATCCCGGAAGAGGATCTTGAGAAGAAGATCGAAGCGATGGCATCCCGAGTGGAGAACATGCAAAACTGCATCTTCAACTTTCACTGCCCTCCATACGAGACCAGCCTTGATGTAGCGCCTAAACTGGATGAGAACCTCAAACCCGTCGTATCTGGCGGCGCAGTGATCGAGGCACACGTCGGAAGTCTATCCGTCAGGAAGGCTATTGAGAAGCATCAACCCTTGCTCGGCATGCACGGCCACATTCACGAGTCTAAAGGCACCTTCAATATCGGGAGAACTTTCTGCATAAATCCTGGCAGCGAGTACACTGAGGGCATCCTCAGATGCATCTTGGTTGTCATTGACGATAAGGGCGTCAAGAGCTTCCTTCCGATATCAGGCTGAAGAATCTCAGATGACTTTGGTCAGTTGCGCGAATACGGCTGGCTGTAGCCGGGTGAATGATGCGTGAGTCGGCGGTTTCTCGTCGTCATAGCCGACAGCCCATTCGAGACCAGTGAAAAAGAAGAAGCGATACTTGGGAAGATCGGCGCTAGCGTTCAGAGGTTCACGTGCTCGAATGAGTCACAAGTGATAAGCGCCGCAAAGAACGCTCACGTCGTCCTATGCGATGCCTCACCCATCACTCGGAACGTCATCATGAATCTGCAGCAGGCCGTGGGCATAGTCGAGTATGGAGTAGGGTATGATAACATCGACGTGAACGCCGCAACAGAGAAAGGAATAGTTGTGTGCAACCTGCCCGATTTCATGACATCTGAAGTTGCGGATCATACAGTCGCGTTGGTTCTCGCGCTCGCTCGGAAGCTCCATCAGATCTTACCCTCAACCCGGTCAGGCGAATGGACATGGAGCAAGTTTAGACCGATCGAGAGCCTCGACTCGATGACCGCGGGCATTATTGGATTCGGCAATATTGGCAGGCAGGTCGCGACAAGGCTGAGCGCGTTCGGAATGAAGATAGTAGCATATGACCCCTACATTCTTGCAGAGAACGTCCGGAGACTTGGCGCGACCCCAGCAACCCTCGAAGAGCTACTGACGAACTCCGACATAGTTTCCATTCACGTGCCGCTGACGAACGAAACGAGGCATCTCATTGGCAAGAGAGAACTTGCTATGATGAAGAAGTCATCTATACTCATCAACGCTTCGAGGGGACACGTCATAGACCAAGAAGCTCTCCTCAGTTCGCTTCGAGAAAAGCAGATTAGGGCCGCGGGGCTTGACGTGCTGGCGACGGAGCCGCCAGACCCGAGCGACCCCTTATTGATGCTCGACAATGTAATCATCACGCCGCACATGGCATGGTATTCTGAGCAATCGTCATCAAGGCTTCAAGAGCACGCCGGCCTAGAGGCCGAGAGGATACTGACAGGTCAGACTCCAAGACATCCCGTCAATCCACAGGTTCTCTCTGAGAGAACCGCAGAAGCACGATCGCGCAAGTAAGCGAGATCTGCGAAAGCTACGCAACCGTTTTCGACAGCTTTCTGCGCAGCTCCTGCGTTTTCGAATGGTCGACTTCCATCGTGTCCGGGTCGATGACTACTCCATAGGTGTCTCTGGCTTGCTGAATGGAGACGTAATCGCTGATCACGTCGTCGCGAACGAGCGATGGTTCTCTTTCGAGCGGATTACCGTAGCCGCCTCCCACCGCGGTAACGAACCTTACGATGTCCCCCCTCCCTAACGGATGAACCGTGAGCCTGGCAGTCTTGGATGACCTACCGTCGCTTGAAATGATGTTCACAAAATTGGTGGTCCCGTCAAGGCCTCCGTCGACGCCCCAAGGAGGATGCTGGTTCCTCCCAAAGATGATGGTTGCGAAGGCGTTGCTGTTCACTATTCTGTAGTCTCTGATGAGACCGAAGCCGCCCCTACGCCTTCCTGCTCCACCTGGCGCTGTGTTGAGTGAGAATTGGTCTACAACGATTGGGTATCTGGTCTCCTGTATCTCAACTGGCATGATGTACGTCTCTCCATCAATGGAGCAGACGAGGCCGCTTTCGCCGTCTTTGTTGGTTCCTGCTCCCCACCCTCCCGCTTGAGGCTCGACAAGGAGCCATGTCTCTCCCGTTTCATCCCGCACTCCACCAACTATGGTAGCACAGACGCTCAGGAAGTGCCCGGCGGTGAGCTTGTCCCTGATGACCGGGGCCAACGCTCTCCAAGCCACGTCCTGGGCGTATCCTGCGGCCTCCCAGTATGTGGCGGTTGGCGACGGGTATTCGGCGCTGAACACTGTTCCCTTGGGAACGATCACCTTGAGGGGCATGAAGCAACCCTCGTTCGCCTCCACATGAGGGTCGGTGATCGCCCTTATCATGGTCCTGCAAGCTGAACTGAGCATGGGATAGGTCGTATTCACGGGACCATTGAGGGCTTTATCCGAGCCCGTGAAATCTACGATAAGCTCGTTCTCAGTAATCGTGATTTTGGCTCTGACTTTTGGAGACTTCTCCGAGAAGCCATAATTGTCCATGAATTGCTCGGCTTCGAATGTGCCGTGTGGAAGCTGCTTGAAGTGGTGCTTGGTCATGCTTAGTCCCCAAGCGATGATACTCTCCATTGCCTCAAGGACGCTCTTCACGCCGTATTTCTCGCACAGCGACTTCACTCGGTTAGAAGCAACTTGCAGGGAGGCGGCTTGGGCCCGCATATCGCCAATGGTTTGGTCTGGAAGACGACTGTTCGCGTCGATCATGTCCACCAGTGAGTCTATTTCTTTTCCTCGATCAAAGAGTTTGACGCATGGGAAGTGCAGGCCTTCTTGGAATATCTCTGTCGAGTTGGTGGTCCAGCTTCCTGGATCTTTTCCGCCTATTTCGGTCCAATGTGCCTTGTTCACGGAGAATCCAACGAGCGCATCCTTGTAGAAGATAGGTGCAACGAGGACGACGTCGCTTAGGTGGCTACCTCCTCCGCCGTAAGGGGTATTCGTAACAACTACATCCCCTTCAAACAGGTTCTTTTCCGTGAACTTGTTCAAAACATCTTGAACGGCGAACGTGAGCGTTCCCAAGAAACCCGGTAGCCCATTGGCTTGAGCTATCAGTCGTGCCTTTCTGTCGGTTAGGCCGCACGCGTAGTCGAGAACTTCATAGATGACTGGACTGTGGCTGGTTCTGGCTAGCGAATAGAACATCTCCTCCGCTGCAGCTATCAGCCCGTTTCTGATTATTTCGACGGTGAACGGGTCTAGTTTTCTCTTCACACTCAACGCCTGCACTTCGCGGAGAATGTTCTCGCGGCCTCGGTCAGGAGTCCATAGGAGGTCTTCTATCCGTCTTCAGAGTCGTTTCCTGAGCTTTGAGGTCTCTTCTCTGTCGATAGTCATTGAATTCGGGTCCACAATGACGCCGTACTTCTCTCTCGCTTGGGTGACACTGATGTAACCATTCCTCACGTCGTCCAGCACCTTCTGGGGATCCCTTTCCATTGGGTTCCCGTATCCTCCACCTACGCCGGTAATCAAGCGGACCACGTCTCCTCTCCCAAGAGGATGTCTCGCCACTCGGTCAGTGCGGAATGCTTTGCCGCTCTTCGGCATGACTTCGATGAAGTTTCCAGTGCCGTCGGCGCCTCCTGCCATGCCCCAAGGAGGGAATCTGCTGCGTCCGAAGATTGAGGTGACGAATCCGTTACTATTCATGATCTTGTAGTCACGTATTAGGCCGAAGCCGCCTCTATTCTTACCGTGGCCGCCGTCTGCTGTATTCAATGAGAACTGTTCGACGACGATGGGATATCTGGTCTCCTGAATCTCAACGGGCATTATGTAGGTCTCGCCGTCTCCGCTGCAGACAAGTCCGCTTTCACCGTCCTTATTGGCACCAGCACCCCAGCCTCCGGCTTCCGGTTCCACGATCAGCCATGTCGCTCCTGTCTCATCGTGTATGCCTCCGACTATTGTCGCGCACACGCTCAGGAAATGTCCCGCAGTCAGCTTGTCGGGAACCAGAGGAGCCAGCGACTTCCAGACGACATCCTGGGCATAGCTCATTCCCTCCCAGAAGGTCGAGGTGGGGAATGGTTTCGTTGCACTTATGACGGTGCCCTCGGGGATGTTGACTTTCATGGGGGCGAAGCATCCCTCGTTGGCATGAACATGCGGGTCTGTTGTCGCCAGCATCATTGTCCTAATGGCGGACAACGCAGCCGGCGTGGGACAGTTGACCGGTCCCCTAATCTGCCCCTCTGTGCCGCTGAAGTCAAACGTGATGTCCCTGTCGGTTATCGTAACCTTTGCTTTCACTTTCACAGGTTTCTCTTGGATGCCGTAGGTGTCAAGGTATTCCTCTGATTCATACGTTCCTCGCGGTAACCCCCTAAGCTGGTTGAGGGTTATTCTTTCCCCCCACTGCAGTATTTCTTGGATCGCCCGCAGGATTACGTCGATTCCATACTTTTCACAAAGACGAACTACCCTGTTGGCCGCAACTGTCAATGAAGCTGCTTGAGCTCTCATATCGCCAATTGTCTCATCGGGCAAGCGGCTGTTTGCGCGAATGAGGTCGACGACGCTGGGAATCTCGGCGCCTTTCTCGAAGATTCTTATGCAGGGAAACATTGTGCCCTCTTGGTGAATCTCGATTGAGTCTGTCGTCCAGCTTCCAGGATCTTTTCCACCTACCTCTGTCCAGTGTCCCTTGTTCACCGAGAATCCGACTAACGTCTTCTTGTAGAATATTGGCTGGACCAACGAGACATCGCTAAGGTGCGTTCCGCCGCCAGAATAGGGTACGTTAGCTATGAAAACGTCACCCGGGTTCAGTTGGTCTGCTCCGAATTTCTTCAGCACTTCTTGAACTTGGTATGTGAGGGTTCCTAGGAAACCTGGCACGCCATTAGCCTGGGCGATCAGTCTTCCGTCTTTGTCTGTTATGCCGCATGCGTAGTCCAAGACCTCGTATATGATCGGGCTCTTTGCGGTTCTGCCTAGGCTGTAGAACATCTCTTCCGCGGCTGCGACAAGACCGTTCCTGATGACCTCACGCGTGAATGGGTCCAGTTTACTTTTCATCTTGCCCTTTCTGGCCACGGCTTATGCCCCCGTCTTGACCACAAGATTTCCAAACTTGTCAACGGTCAGAGTCTGTCCGGGATAGACCAGGGTCGTGCACGCGAGCTCTTCGACTATTGCAGGGCCCTTGATCCGACAGCCAACCGGGAGAAGGTCTCTATCATAGATCTTGCTTCGTTTCACACCTTCTTCGTCATAGTCAACGTTTCTCTCGCCCTTCAGGGCCTTCCCGGTGCTCCCCGGGCGACGTTTGACGGGTTTTATTGTAGGCTTCCTGACCTTTCCGAACGCGGTGACGTGCACGTTGACTATCTCGCACGGGCTGTCCAGTTTGAAGGCGTATGCCTTGTAGTGCAGTTCATGGAACAGAGCTATGGTTTGCTTCAGGTCCCTTGCATCCACTCTGCCCTTGGCTTTCTTTATCGGGGTCTTGACTGTGTGTTCTTGCCCTTTGTATCTCACGTCAACAGTCCTCTCAAACCAGATTAGCTTCTCCGGCATTCCTTCCTCAGCGAATTGACCAAACGCAAGCCCTTCCAGTTCTTCCAACATCTCGTTAAGAGCGCGAAGAGAGCTCTCGTCCGCGTCGAGAACCCTAGTTCGTACGTAGTCACGTCGGAGGTCTGTTAGCAACATGCCCCATGCGGAGAAGTGGGCTGGGTTCTCAGGCACTATCACGGTTCCTATCTGCAGCTCTCTTGCCAGCATCGGCGCGTGGAGGCCGCCGCCCCCGCCGAAGGCCATCAGAACGAAGTCTCTGGGATCGTACCCTCGCTGTATCGAGATCAGGTTGAGCATGTTTATCATGTTCGAGTTGGCTATCCTGAGAATGCCTAGAGCTGCCTCCCTCTCGGTTACGTTGAAGCCTTTTGCTATTTTTGAAACGGCGTTCTTTGCGTTCCCAACGTTGAGCTTAATCTGTCCTCCAAGGAAGAAGGCAGGATTCAGTCTTCCTGCAAGTAGATTGGCATCTACGACGGTGGGTTCGGTGCCGCCCTTGTCATAGCACGCTGGCCCGGGTTCTGCGCCTGCGCTTTGTGGACCGACTCGAAGCGCGCCTCCTGCGTCTATCCAAGCTATGCTTCCGCCCCCAGCACCGATTTCGACTATGTCCGCCACGGGCACCTTTATGGGATGGCCGGAGAAGAAACGGGTCCGTCCCAGCTGATAGTCGGTGTTGACCCGTATGTTCCCGTCTTCTATGAGCGCGCTCTTTGCCGTAGTTCCGCCTATGTCCAACGTGATGATGTTTCTTTCATTCATAGCCCCGCCGAGGGCCCTAGCCGCCATCACTCCTCCAACGGGTCCGCTTTCGACCATGTAGATTGGGGCGCTCTTGGCCGCTTCAAAAGTGGCGGTTCCCCCGCTCGACAGCATGGCGTACATTGTTGCAGTTACGCCCAAGTTCTTCAGTCGCTGTTGGAGGGACTTGAGGTATCGCTCTGCGATGGGCCGCACGTAGGCGTTCATGACCGCGGTATTGGCCCGCTCGTACTCCCTCCACTCCCTGGTCAGTTCGTGTGACGCAGTAACGTACAAGTCGGGAAGCGCTTCCTTCACAAGTTTCGCGCAGGCCGCCTCGTGATCCGGGTTTGCGTAGGAATGAATGAAACAGATAGCTACGGATTCGACTTTTTCTCTCCGAAACAGATCGACGGCCTTGCGAACGTCTTCGGTGTTGAGCGGGGTCAGTTCCTCTCCTTTGAAGTCAAGTCTCCCGCCCACCTCGACGCTGAAGTGTCTGGGAACGAACGGTTTGGGCTTCTCGTAGGCGAAGTTGTACATGTCCGTTCTGTTACATCTCTGAATGATCAGCATGTCTCTGTAGCCTTTTGTCGTGATGAAACCAGTCCTCGCTCCTTTTCTTTCCGTCAGAGCGTTGATGATTACTGTGCTGCCGTGACCTACGAAATCCCTCACATCCTTTGGATCTACCTTCGCTATTCGGAACGTCTCAAGCACGCCGTCAGCAAGGTCAGAAGGAGTAGTCGGGCTCTTTCCGAGCAAGATGGCGCCAGTGTCTGGGTCCAGCCCTACAAGGTCTGTGAACGTGCCTCCAATATCTACCGCAACGCGGGAAAACAAGGGTCCAAACTCTCCCCTTTCATCAATAAAGAAATGGGATGAAAGTCCCTTCAATAGAAAAGCTTTGCCGCTCTACTCTTCGAGAGCGACTGCTGAAATGCTGAGAGGTTGGAGTTTATCACCGGCGCTGACAATCTGTTCTGTTTGAGACAATTGTGTCCGCCGAGGCCTGATTTACGAAGGCGATTGCTGGCATGATGAGAATGTCTTGCAGACACAAGTCGAATATATGAGTCGAAGCACCGTAGTTGATCTTTGGTGAAGGATCCGATTATGAAACTCCGGCACTTCAAGGGAGCGAATCTGCCGAAGACATCCGTAGATTACTTTGTGAAAGAAGGCGAGGCGCCGAGGATTCAATTCGGAGCGGCCACAATCTTGCCTGGCGGAAGGCTCCCCAGCGAAGCACACAGCCAGCACGACCGTCATTCTGAGCTCTCATACGTAGTATCTGGCAAGTCCATATTCCACGCCGACAGCGAGGTTGTATCCCTAGAGGAGGGAGACGTTCTCTACAATCCTCGAGGAACCAAACACTTCGTTGAGAACACGAGTAACAAGCCCTGCATTGTCTTTTGGGCGCTAGTGGAAGAGTAGGAGCAGGCTCACAGCCAGCCCTCTTCCTTAGGCGGGCTCTCATAGCCGTAGACCTTGCTGTGGGATATCCCCAGCGATGAGTACATGTCAGCCTGCATCTCCGCAAACTTCCAAGACGTAATGACTGGATCCAGCATTGGCACGCCTAGTGCCCTGCTCATTTCGTCTACGAAACCAGACTCCAGAGTACAGCCCATAACGATCACTTCAGCCCCGTCCTCTTCGACGGCTGCCCGCGCCTCTCTCGCCGCTGACTCCTTCAGCTTCTTCTGCTCGGCGAGCATCTCGGTCACCCTTATCCCCAAAGGCCTGATCGAAGCCAATCGCTCTCTTAGACCGTACAGCCTTGCGTTATCCATCATCTTGGGGATCCACTTTCTCCTGCCTACGAGAATTGAGAACTTGTGCCCAAGAGTGCAGGCTACCAGCATCGTGGACTCGGCTGGCCCGACCACTGGCATGCGCACAAGTTCCCGGGCCTCCCTCAGTCCGGGGTCGTAGAAGCAGCCTATGACGGCGGCGTGAAACCCGTTCGTCTCTGCTCTCCGTATCTCCTTCAACATGTCGTCGGTGACTAGATGCTCATAGTAATGGTACTCCAAGTGATCCGGGCCTTTGGGAAGATGGACCACCGTAGGATAGGCGTCTTTTCTTCGAACCCTCTCTATGATTGACAAAATATACTGGTCGTAAGCGCCGGTCCCAACCGGGTTGATGAACATTATCTTAGTGGCCACGTCTCGGATTCCCAGCCTTAGAATTCTCTCGTCGTGAGTCACTTTGCATTTAAGGCTGGTGGGTAGAGATGACACGCAACATGATGTGCCCTCTTGTGCTCTATCAGGGAAGGCACCACCTTGCTGCACATGTCCGTCACGAAGGGACAGCGTGGGTGAAAGCTGCAGCCAGGCGGAACGTTCAGAGCTCCTGTGATCTCCCCCGTGCTTGTGACTTTCTCCGGTTTCAGGGCTTCCTCCTCCGGCGTGATTACCGGCACCGCCGAGAGCAGCATGTTAGTGTATGGGTGCAGCGGGTTGCTGAAGAATTCGGAAGTATCAGCAAGCTCCGCGATCTTCCCGAGGTACATGATTGCCACTCTTTGCGCGACGTTCCGCATGAGGCTTAGGTTGTGCGTGATGAACAAGTACGAGAGGTCGAACTCCTTCTGGAATCTCATGAGCATGTTAATGATCTTCGCTTGGATCGACACGTCCAATGCAGAGGTGGGCTCATCTAGTACGACGAAGGATGGGCCGGTCGCCAGAGCCCTGCCAATGGCAACTGCCTGCTTCTCCCCTCCGCCCTGCTCGCCCGGATATCGCTCCGCGAATTCTCGCGGCAACTGGATTAGGTCCATCATCTCCAGGACTCTCTTGCCGTAGTCACCGTCTGGTGCAAGATGATGGACCCTTAGAGGTAGCTCCAAGATTTGCCGGATAGTTCTTCTAGGGTTTAGGGAAGAAGCGGGATCTTGAAAGACGATCTGGATTTGCTTCTTGAGGTCTTTTGGCCGCCTGCCCACGCCCTTGGAAATGTCTTTTCCCATGAATGTGATGGTTCCCGCCGTCGGTCCGTAGATGCCCATGATGACGTGACCTACAGTACTCTTCCCGGACCCGGACTCGCCTACTAGGCCAAAGGTCTCGTTCTTCATCACAGAGAACGAGACATCGTCAACCGCCTTGACGACCCCTCGCGTTGTCTTGAAGTACTTCTTCAGTCCTTTGACGGTCAGAATCTCTTCGGCTGACATCATCTGGCACCGTAGAGGTAACATGCGACTTTGTGACCGTTCCCGAGATCGAATGCAGGCGGCGCGTTGGTGTTGCAGTGCTCCTTGGCGAACGGGCATCTCGAAGCGTACCTACACGCGCTAGTGATGGTGAGGTAGCTCGGGATCCTGCCAGCGATGCCTTCCGGGACACCTCCACCGGTGAGCTTCGGCACCGCCTTCAGGAGGCTCTGTGTGTACGGGTGGAGCGGGTTTGAGAAGAGTTCCTCTGT
>Ga0209725_1000705_pt1 | contig 19823 bp, 21 predicted proteins | sample I18A1metaG_FD_184145 | JGI IMG/M metagenome (GOLD analysis project Ga0209725, IMG submission 184145) | Lake sediment bacterial and archeal communities from Gulf of Boni, Indonesia to study Microbial Dark Matter (Phase II) - ​I18A1 metaG... | ecosystem: Environmental > Aquatic > Freshwater > Lake... | reverse complement strand
ATACAAGTTTCATTTGATCCAATTTCATCGCAACGGATTTCCAAGAGCTATCTGAGAGAAGCTTGTAGTATACGGTGGCATTCTGCACGCCCATGCCGCCTGTGTAAACCGTTGCGTTAATCGCGATAGGAGTGCCGGGTGCGACCCTTGTTGTCGTTTGAGTGTGAAAGACTTCAGGCGGTTTCTGAAGCAAGGTTATGCCGAGGAATGCTGATGTGACAAGTAGAACCACGATTAAGGCTGCAACGGCGACAATGTAGCTTGTAGGTCTTTGCGGTGGCAGCCTTGGATACGGTCTCGGGTAGGCTCTCGGGTAGACCCCCGATACCCGATACGGATATGTCTTCTCCGGGGTGGGTAGCGGTGGTGTGATTTTGGGCGGTACTTTGAACCTAGCTGGTATAGCCTCCTCACCAAGACCGTATATATTAACGAAATCGTCACCCAAGGGTAAGACATTCCCACTCTCAGGGTCGAGAGTGAAGAAGCCTCTGTCTCCTGTCGAAGGGTCCACTACCAAGGCAACTATGTAGGGTGAGAACTGTTGAAGCCTTCCTTGAGTTGAGATGTCTATATCGGACATGAATATTCCATAACCCGGGTGAGAATGATACCATCCGACGACGTTTCCAGGTATCTTCTTGTTAATTATGTCGTCCGCGATCTTTGCGATCGATTCTCCACGTAAGGTCGCTCTTCCAACCTCAGCTTCGATCTCTCCGCTGACCGCGTCCTCGACGACGATCGTTTGATCGCTCATCTTCCCTATCAAGACGCCTACCACTTGCTGATTCGGCGTGCTCTTCGCGTGATCGCCCACTTTCTCCAGTACGTTTCTTGAAATGCTCACGTAAAACGTCAAATTCGTCGCTTCCGCTATTACTTCAATAAAAGAAAGGAAGGAAGTTTATTAAATCTACTTCCTCAGGATGGCTAGAATTCCACCGATTAAGCCGAGCGCTAGTCCTGCGAAGAATCCTCCGCCGATTACAATGCTCAAAAGTGCGCAGATGAAACCGATGATTCCTCCGAAGGTTTCATAGCCCACGTAAGTTAGGAATGCTGCTAACATCAAGCAGAGGCCTAGAACTACTCCTAGCCCTATGACCACTGTGCCTGTAGTCGCGACACCCCATGATACTGCCCATGACCACAGCCAGAAGAACCATGTTGCAACCCAAGGTGCACTGATTCCAAGCCCATAGAAGACGAAGAAGCCATTGATCATCACTAGTATTGAGGCTGCTAGCAGGAAGATGAAGCCCCATATCGCTCTGGGTCTCGGCGGCATATACGGTGGTCCCCCGATGCCCCATCCCATCGGCGCTGGCGGCGGCATTACAGCCATAGCAGGCATGGCTTCTGGAACCATGGGTGCATACTCTGGAACTGCCGGTGCATAGCTTGGAACTGCCGGTGCATGCGCTGGCACTGCTCCCACTGGAACCACTCCTGCATAGCATTGTGGACATAGCACTAGGTCAGCATACGTCTTTGAATCGTCTCTGCATATCGATCGTCCACATCTATTGCATACGTAGACCGCTGGCAGGTTTGGATGATAGAAGCACATTCCCGGCGGTGGGACTCGAAGCGCTGCGCCTGGAGGGGCTACTGGCGTTACGACTTTGACTGATGGAATAGGTTTGACTGCAGCAGAAGGAAATGATGTTCCGCAGCTTGAGCAGAAGGTTGCGTCGTCTCTATTGTCGGCTCCGCATGAGATACATTTCTTCACTATTTCTTTTCCTCCATCATTGTATTCTGTTTGATTAGTAGTTTACCAATCGACCAATTCTTAAGCCTTTCCTAACACTGGAAGGTAGGATTGAAATCCTCCGTAGCTATTAGAGAGATCAGCGATGGGACAGGCGTTTGGTTCGAGAAGCTTGGAATTTGACTGCTTATTCTCGTCGAGAACATGGTAATGCATATAATATGCTGTTTTAGCTTATGTAACTGAGCCCCGGTAGCTCAGCCTGGTTAGATACGTGAACGACTTTGGATTCACGTAGGCCAAAGCGTTGGCTTGGTATGTGAGGAAAACCCAGTCAGTCAAAGGTCGCGGGTTCGAAGCCCGCCCGGGGCTCCAAGTGATCTCCAGCTTTGGATTCTACACGATGTTATTTCTTATATACATTCATACTCGAAATTGATCTGGTGACAAATTTGCCAGTATTTGCGTTCGAAGAGAAAGTTCCCTTCATAGGAAAGACCTCGTATGTCAGCCATTCTGCTGATGTGATTGGAGACGTTACAATAGGCGAAGGATGCTTCATTGGACCTGGCGCGAGGATAAAGGGAGACTACGGCACAGTCAGAATAGGTAGCTATACATCCATCCAAGAGAACTGCGTGGTGCATGCTCGACCGAGCGACATCTGCGTGATCGGTGATTACGTGACAGTTGGTCACGGCGCGATAATTCACACCGCTACAATCGAGAACTACGCCGTGATCGGGATGGGGGCCGTGGTAAGTGACTTCGCTAGGGTGGGAGAATGGGGAGTGGTAGGCGAAGGCGCTGTCGTTACCAGCAAGACACTGATCTCGAGAGAGAAGATATGCGTTGGAATTCCAGCGAAGATCATAGGCGAAGTGGATGATGAGTACAAAACGCAATGGATCAAATACAAGAACTACTACAGGGAATTGGCGGAACGTCGCTATCCGCAAGGATTGAGGAAGGTCCAGGAATAGCAGAATCACAAGTTTCATATCTCATATTCCGGCTTTCTTTCAATGCTGCATGGATTGGAATACATACAAGATCTTCCGATTCACATAACCTATTTATATAGATAGTATTCAGATAGAGCTTGAACCAGAGGGAAGAACCGAGTGCCTCATTACGACGCCTTGCCTTTTCTCTTGGCGTACGCTGTTGTCCCTGAACGTTTCTTCTCTTTCTTTAGGAAGAAGAGTAGGCAATCGGAGAGCATACCTCAAACCATGGACCAGACCTTCCCATCGGGAAAGAGGACTGTGGCTGAGACTGATCTGCAGAGGGCTCGGGGAGATCTGAAGATCCTCTCAATTGAGAGAGACATAGTAAGTGCTGCCTTGACAACTATCTACGAGGCGGAAGCAAAAGGAATCCTGACCGAGAATGAAAGGAATCACCTTCTAGGAAGATATAAGGATGATTTGAAGAGACTCGAGCGGAAGATCGCGGAAGCACAGAAGATCATAGACCTCTATGAACTGGAGAAAGCGAGGGAGGATCTTTTGAAGAATTTCTCCGAGAAGATAGGTGAAATCGATTCGAAGATAAATGCACTTCGTCCAGCCGTTGGGCTGCCTCCGTCACAAGCTGGAGAGCAGAAGCCTGAGGCTTCAACGCCATCAGAAACCGAGGCGACGGGAGCTCAGGATGCGTCAGGAGCGGTAGCGGCGAAAGAGAAAACCCAACCGAAGGAGAGACCCAAAAGCAAGGCAGAGCAGAGGCTTGAAGAGATACGTGAAGAGGTTCTTAGAGCCATGGAACGGCTTGAGCAGATAGAAGCAGAAGGATAGATTCCGGACCGGGCTTGAGACTGCATTTGTCTAGGAAAATGAGACCAACTCGCCGAAGTTTTGGCAAGAAGAAGTAAGAGGTGCCGGGGACGGGATTCTCGGTTTCCAGTCGAACCCGTGGCCTCTGGATCTCTCAAGGCCTGAAGGCTTCTATGAGTCCAGCGCTATACTCTGCTCTTATCGAGCATCTAACCACAGCTGAGCCACCCCGGCCAAATTGAAACATGAGAGAATCTTGATAAAAACCTTGGCTTTGACAACTGCGGTCAAATGCATTGGACTATATCTTCTCTCTCTTCCGGCATTCTTCAAGCATTTCGACAGCTTTTCTCACATGCGGAATTGTTATGGAGCCGCCTACAACAAGAGCGACGTTTAACGCTTCAAAGAACTCGGCGTCGGTCACGCCTTCTTGGATGCATCTAATTATGTGATATGTTATGCAGTCATTGCATCTTAGGACGGTGGAGGCAACCAGCCCGAGCAGTTCCTTCGTCTTTGAAGGCAATACTCCAGGGCGGTATGCCTTTGTGTCGAGATTGAAGAACTGTTTGATTTCTATGTTGCCGCTCGCAAGGATCTTCGTATTCATTTTCTCACGGTATTCTCGAAACTCTCTTAGAGGGTCGCTCATCTGCACCAACTCCCAAACGACAAGTTGAAGATGTACAATCTGTTACGCAAATCATTTTTAAATAGCTTCCCAGATGTAACGAGAGTTGACGCCCCGGTGGCTCAGCCTGGTAGAGCGATGGACGGAACTCGCTTTCCGGTCGATCCTTGTAAACTGGCGTTAAGAAAGCCGTAGGTCGCGGGTTCGAAGCCCGCCCGGGGCTCTATGTTTTCAGCCTGAACTCAATTCACCCAGTAGCTGAGGCATCGTCACCGGTTCTCTGTTAAACTTCCTACAAGTTCCATAAAGAAATAGAAAGCTTTATGGGAAAACTGTAGTTCCTAACAGGTTGTGCTCCGGTCGTCTAGCCCGGTCAAGGATTGTGGCCTCTCGGGTTTGCGGAGATTGCGACTTGCCTCAACAGCCATAGGCGCGGGTTCAAATGCGAGAACGGCTCTCGCGGAAAATCCCGCCCGGAGCACCAGACCTAGATAAGGCGGTAGAGTCTACGCGTCTAATAGTCGTGACAGGAACTCCCGGAGTGGGAAAGACGAGGTTTTCGAGGGTTCTCGCGAAGAAACTTGAGGCAACGTACATTGATTTGGGCCTGCTAGCTACTCGAGAGAAGCTCACCATCGGATTCGACGAGGTTAGGCAAACCTACATAGTCGACACCAAGAGGATGGCGAAAGCTTTGAAAGAGGCTTTACGCTGCTCTTGTGGAAATGTTGTATTGGATGGCCACTTCGCTACTGACATGGTTCTGTCAGAATCATTGGACACGGTCTTTGTACTACGGTGCCACCCTGAGAAGTTGAAGAGACGATTGAGACGCAGGAAAGTCTCAGAGAGGAAGATATCTGAAAACGTTCAAGCTGAGATTCTTGACGTTTGCTTGTGGGACGCTGTAAACAACTATGGATTGGAGCGGGTGTGCGAGATAGACGTTTCAAGAAAGAAGACAGTTACGGCGGTGAATCAGGCGCTGAAGGTTCTGGGCAATCGATCGAAGAGGCGGGTTGGGATAGTGGACTGGCTAGGTCTTATGGAAAGAAAGGGCTTACTGGGAAAGTATTTCAACGAGCTTTCAAATCGAGGTGCCGCAGAGTGAAGACGGCGTACTGCATTTTGCGGTGTTATGAATGCGGGAGGCTGCTTCTGGCCCATTCAAGTGAGAAGAGTAGAACATGCCCATACTGCGAGTCAAGGCTCAGTATAGCTAAAGCGAGTATCCTGGCGAGGTTCGATTCTTCACGAGAAGCAAGGCTATGGCTCGTGGCAAACAAGAAGAAGCTTGAGCGGGCCAAACATACCTATCGCAGAAAACTGTTTGATCAGACGAATTCAGCAAAATAATAAATGATAGAGCGCATATTGAGGTTGAAATAGTTAGAATCGGTGAAATGAATGGCGTCAGTTGCCGAAAGAAAATTCATGGAAGAACTGGCGGTCCTTCTCCTAAAGACTGTTACAGTTCAAACATCTTCTGGAAAAAGCTACACCGGCATACTCTCCGGTGTTGATGCGAACACTATGAACATTTGCCTAAGCGATGCGAGAGACGAGACTGGGCAACCGATCCACAAACTGTTTCTTAACGGGCAGACTGTTCTTCAGATTCTTAGCGTAGAGAAGCCATTCGACCTACGTAGCCTAGCTGAGAGGCTGGAGAGAGTATTTCCTCGGATGGTCAAGACGATCGAAGAGGCGGGCGTCATAGTCGTTATGGATAAGATCAGGATCACTGAGAAAGGTGTTATTGAGGGAACCGGACCGGCAGCAGAAAGAGTGATAAAAGTGTATGATGAATTCATGAAGGAACGAGCTAAATGAGTCCTGGCTGTCTTAACTTCTTCAGCTGGTCGCCATGAAGAAGGTGCCCCATCAGCTTACTCAAAGCTTCCACAGCTGTATCCAACCGGGAAAGATCTATAGCAACTGCGAGGTATCGCGAAAGAAATTCCAAGGCTGCCTTGGCTGCTAACGCATCCGGGTACAGCCCTGGCGTCTCGGATAGTATGCAGAATCCACGCATTCCTCTGAGTTTGGCTGAACCCAAGAGGAGTCCTGCAACCCCAAATACTCTTCCCTGAATCTTGTCTGCGCCAAGCCTCATCGTTTCCTGCAGCATATCCAGATCTGTTGCAGTGCAGTAGATCTTTGGTGAGGAAGGAACGTAGTCTCTCTTCAAGCCGCCTATCGTGATGACCATTCGGCTGCCACAGTCTCCCGCTATGTCGAGAATCTTGTCGCACAGTTCATACTGCCCTTGAGCACTCAGAGCTTGAGTGTTGCCGAATAGAATTATTATATCATGGCCATAGCTTCTGTCGTGAACATAGTATAGTTCGTTAACTGGAGGCTTCGTCAGCCCTTTCTCTGTCGTAAGTGACATAGCTTGAAAAGAAGAAGAGTGAATCTCACAGAACTTCTTCGCTTTCAATTCATTGATGAGATGAAGACAAGCGATATTGGCGACAAAGCCTATTCCAGGCAGCCCTTCGATGAGTATGGGATCATGAAGCTCTGGTTTCTCGAGGAATGAAGTTATCAATTCTTATTTGAACCCGCCTAACATTATACTTCAGAGCTGACATAAACGTTTGCGGCCGCGCATTAACTGAGTGAGTCAAATGGAGTTTGAAGTCAACTCTAAGGATGTGCTCGGAAGAATCGGTAGGTTGACAACGAAGAGCGGCGTGGTCGAGACACCGCATCTATTTCCAGTCGTGAACCCCTTAACTCAACCAATACCCCCTAAAGAGATCTATGAAAAAATGGGATGTAAGGCTGTGATGACAAATGCATACCTCGTCAAGAAGAATCTTGAAGAAGAGTCGATTGAAAGGGGTATTCACAGGCTCCTCGACTTTGAAGGAGTAGTAGCTACAGATTCAGGAGCATACCAGATCCTGACCTATGGCAATGTCGAAGTCAGTGCTCCTGAAATAGCGATATTTCAAGAACGAATCAACTCGGATATAGCTGTCATCCTAGATGTTCCAACTGGACTGAAGGCGACACGTGAATATGCGCGATGGACGGTTCAAGAGACCCTTAGAAGAGCAGATGAGACGCTTGAATTGATAAAGAAGCGTGATGTGCTCTGGGTTGGACCCGTACAGGGTGGAATACATCTAGATATACTGGCTGAGTCTGCTAGAGAGATCAGTAAACGTCCTTTCGCAGTGTACGCTCTGGGAAGCCCAACTCAAATAATGGAGCAGTACATGTTCGAACGTCTTGTAGACATGATAGCCACGGTGAAAATGAATCTGCCCCTGAATAAGCCTTTGCATCTCTTCGGGGCAGGCCATCCATCGATGTTCGCTTTAGCTGTGGCTCTGGGATGCGATCTCTTCGACTCAGCCGCCTATGCGCTATATGCTAGGACAGGAAGATACTTGACCGAATCTGGAACGTTAAGACTCGATGAGATAGAATATCTTCCCTGCGCATGCCCAATATGCGTACGAGAGGACGCTAGAGAACTTAGAGAGATGGATGGGACACGTAGAGAGAAACTACTGGCGGAACACAATCTATACGCATGCATGGAAGAAATGAGGAGAATACGGCAAGCCATATTGGAAGGGAGGCTCTGGGAACTCGTTGAACTGAGGGCTCATTGTCACCCCTCATTACTACAAGCTCTCAAAAGAGTGGGGCTATACAGTAGCTTCTTAGAGAAACATTCTCCCTCAACAAAGAAGAAAGGGCTCTTCTATTTTGGCTATGAAGGGCTCCCTCGACCGGAAATAGTGAGATACAAGAAACGTCTGATCGAGAGGTACAAGCCTCCTAAGAAGGCTAAAGTGTTAGTCCTAATTCCATGCGAGAATGATAAACCGTATCACAAGAGCCGTCATATTAGAAGAATCCTGGAAGAATTACGTGGGAAGACAGAAATGCATTTAGGCGTCTGCGCCGCGCCATTCGGCATAGTTCCCATCGAAATCGACGACATCTTTCCAGTGTCACAGACCGAAGCGCCGTTTCCACCAGATGAAAAGACCGTCAAGCATACTTCTGAGTCAATCGCGGCATATATCGCAAAAAGCTCGTACAGGTCGGTGATAATGCACGGAAGATTCGAGCCATGCTTCGAGAAACTTAGGGACCTATGTAAGCAGGGCTGCAAGGAGGCGAAAAAGAAGTTCGAGGTTTCATACTCTGGAACAGAGTTTTGGACTGATGAAGCTATAGAGAAACTCAGACGAAGCCTAAGATCTGAGAAAGCATCCTGATGGTTTGGAATTAGGTTTGTGAGCGTCATTCACGTGTTCTAAACGGGTGATGGAGTCATGAGAATTGAAAAGGAGAGTGTTCGAAGTGATGTTGACGGAATATTCCAAACGATAGGCGGAACGCCTCTTGTAAGCCTCAGGAGCATTCCGCATTCTGAGAGAATCAAGGCCAGAATTCTGGTAAAGCTTGAGTACATGAATCCCACAGGCAGCTTAAAAGATCGAATATACTGCGAAATGATCACGAAAGCTGTTCAGCGAGGCGATCTAACGCCAAGTATGGAGATTCTGGAAGCCTCAACCGGTAACGCCGGCATATCTTGCGCGTTCGTCGGCACCACTCTTGGGTATAAGGTCACAGTTGTCATGCCGTCAGGAATGAGCCAAGAACGAAAGAAGACAATTCGTGCCTACGGTGCCGATATCATCACGACCCCTGGAGCAGAAAGCGACGTTGATCTATGCTTAGAGAAGATAACGAAGCTAAAAAGGGCAAACCCTGGGAAGTACTGGGAGCCAGGGCAGTTCAGCAACCCGGATAACGTGGCTGCTCACTACAAAACAACTGGCCGCGAGATCTGGGAGCAGACTGAGGGTCATGTTGACTGTTTCTTAGCATCCCAAGGCACAGGAGGCACTCTTACGGGGGTGGGACGTTTCCTGCGAGAAAGAAACAGAGAGATTGCACTGTATGCAGTTGAACCAGCAGAAGCACCCATTCTAAGTCATCGCCGATGGGGCACACATAGGATTGAGGGGATTGGAGACGGATTCGTTCCCAAGAACCTCGACCTGAGTCTTCTCAAAGGAATAATCACAGCAAGCTCTGACGAGTCGATCGAGATGGCGAAGAGACTCTCTAGGGAAGAAGGAATCTTCTGTGGAATCTCCTCGGGCTGCAATGTGATAGCCGCTATAAAGGTTGCTCGGAGGCATCCGGAATTTCGAACCATTGTCACAATGGTAAATGATACAGGTCAAAGGTATTTTTCGACGGAACTCTGTGGCGAGAAGAAGCACGTAGAGGTTCCTGAAAGAGAGCATCCTCTCGACGACTATACGACCGAGCAGCTGGATAGATACCAATTGGGGTGGGAAATAATTGAATGAGCTTTGGCAGAAGGCTGAGAACCTCTACCATGATAAATCTTCTCAACATGTCGCGAGGTCTTATCGAACAGAATTAGAAGGTCGCGATAGGCAGAGTTCAGAAGATTTGGAATTCGGATCTGGCTGAACTCGAATAGTTCTCCTGATAACTGAACGGCTCACTCAGCGTTGACAATAGTGCAATTACCCGTACATGCCTTGCAAGGACTTCCTAGTCTGTTTCATCCTCTTCTCAATTTCAACCTCAATTTCCTTCGCATCTTTCTCCAATTCTGTAACATCTACTTTCAATCTGTGGGTCTTACAAATCGCCTTTATCGCGACCGCTGCGGCTCTAGGATCCGGTCTCATTGCCGAGGCATAGGGAAGAACAGCTAACGCTGGAAAATTGCGCATTTCGAACTCACTCAGCATAACAGCCAGCGGGCCGTACACGAAGAGTTCAGGTTCCAAGGTTGGCGCATCAAAGTTCTTGAATTCTTGGAAATATGCGTGAGTAGGAACTACTCTCAACTGGTGCTTATTGTCTTGGAAATTTGAGTCAAGACCTCCGATCAAAATGGCGTCGCTAAACTCTTGGTCGACGGTCCACGATGCAAGAGCTTTAGCGAACTCTGCCTCCTCTGAACGGTGGGGAGAGAATTCAAGTTTGACCAAGACCATATCCCCTTTCCTATAGACTTCGAACGGTGTTGCGATCCCTTTGTCTGTTGCTGCAATGAACGGCGGAGGGTAAGCCACCTCGACAAATCCTATCCGTTCAGCCTTGAGGGCGTGGACGAGGTAGGACAAAGCGATGTAGCCCGTTTCTCCTACTCCATGGAATCCTGTTATAAGAGTGCAACGTTTCAGACCGCGCCTCGAAACTCTGACACATACTGGCATTTGAAATGACTCCGAAGGTTTTCAATTGTGAGCGAATAAGATAATTCTTTCCACCTAAAAACATGCCGATGGAAACAGTTGGAAACTAAACATTTTAATGCCATTGTTGCCAAACATTTGGAGACAAGAGAAACATACGTGGGCAGTCCTCCAAGATATTGCGCTTGAGGAGTTGAACGTAAGAGTCATCGCGGTCGACAGAGGCTTCGCGTGCAATTTGGTGAAGGGAACGAATGAAGATTCGATTCTTAGGTGCATGTCAAGAAGTCGGAAGATCCGCTTTCGCCATCAAGATAAAGGAGAAATACATTCTCCTAGACTACGGAGTCATCATGGATCACGAAGTCGGTTTTCCCATGCATATATCTCCGAAGGAACTGCATGGAGTCATCCTTTCGCACGCTCATCTAGATCATTCAGGATTGACTCCACTCTTCTATATTCGCGGGAGAATCCCGATCTACGGGGTTGAACCGACTTTCGAGTTGAGCAGCCTTCTAATTAAGGACTTTCTGCATTTAAGCGGATACTACCTTCCCTATGAGTATATAGATCTTCGAACAATGATTGACCACTGCGTAGACACAAGGCACGGTTCCGAGTTTGCCGTCTCCGGTGCGAAGATTACTCTTCTTAATGCAGGGCATATTCCCGGGAGCTCACAGGTTCTGGTGGAATGCGAGGGCGATCGGATACTATATACAGGGGACTTCAATACAATCCCAACGAGACTCCTTAATCCAGCAGATCAGAACTACGGAGATCTCGACGCATTAATCATTGAGGGAACGTACGCAGATGAAGACCATACTGATAGACAGGAACTTGAGAGAAATTTTATATCTAAAGTCACTGAAGTCGTTGAAGATGGAGGGACCGTGCTCGTTCCCGCTTTCGGAGTGGGACGTTCGCAGGAGATACTCTGTGTTCTAAAGGCGTATCACTTCGAGTATCCGATATTCGTCGACGGCATGGCTGTAGACGCTATTGAACTATTAATGAAAAACAAAGAGTCACTTAGAGACCCTGAATTATTCGCTAGAGCTGTACGCGAAGCTGATTGGATTGAGAGGTGGCAAGATCGGAGACGGGCGGTGAAGACGCCTTCAGTCATAGTCTCGCCAGCTGGAATGTTGAAGGGGGGTGCAGCTGTCTTCTATATGGAGTCGATATCTAAGAATAGCAAGAATGCAGTATTTCTAGTGAGTTTCCAAATTCCCGGAACACCAGGAAGCATATTGCTCGAAAAGAAGACGTTCATGATACAGGGGAGGCCAAGGAGAGTTGACGCGCTTGTTGAGAAGTTTGATTTCTCATCACATGTAGGGCGACGGGAGCTTGAAGATGTATTGTCAAAGCTCAATAAGAATACGAAAGTCTTTGTCGTTCACGGAGCAGAAGAGAATTGCAGTAAGCTAGCATCATGGGCTACGACTGAACTCGGATTAAGAGCGACGGCGCCTAGGCCTGGCGATGAATACGAAACCTAAACTTTTTTCCAGTATCGCGATTATTCCGTTGGGCAGAGTTGATCTAGAGATCTTGACATCGCTCTGCAAGCGGCTTCAAGATATCTTCGGCGAGATCACCTGCAAGATTGAGGCGGCTCCGACTCCCATGCATCAAGCCTATGATGACGCTAGGCATCAATACAACTCGTCGAAGATCCTTGTAGCCCTGGATGAGATTTCAGAAGATATAAACGCCGACAGAATTCTGGGCGTGGCTGAATTCGACTTATTTGTTCCAAGATTGAACTTCGTCTTCGGCGAGGCCCAATGCCCAGGCAAGGTCGCGGTGATATCGGTATTCAGGCTTAAACCTCAGTTCTACCGCTTAGATCGTGATGACGAATTGTTTATACAACGGATTGCTAAAGAGGCTATGCATGAGCTCGGACACACTATGGGCTACGGCCACTGCTCGAACCCAGACTGCATAATGTTCTTCTCTAACAGCATAACTGACACTGATCGGAAAAGTGCGAGGTTTTGTGAAAGGTGCGTAACAGCCTTCTAGGGGAACCGTTAGATTGACCAAGAAATTCAAGGTCAGCCCAATCTACCTTCTACCTGAAATCGGGTCGCTATCGCTTACGGGTCTATTGGTCTTCTTGATCGAACAGTCAGAGCTTGAGCTTCCTTTCGTAACATTCTTTCCCGAAACTCCCGGCGGAGTTACACTAAATGTATCTATTTTCATCGGTCTAATGGCGATTGCAGCGACGGTCATGTATCTTCTAGTGAAGTACGGTTTCAAGAGGATCGTTAGAAACCTCGTCAAGTTGTCATTGATCTTCGTTACGTTTATCCTCTTAAACTGGTATGGCTTCATCGCTCTCTCGTTCATTGAAGTGCCGGAGGCTCTGTACGATGTCTCCTTGATCGTCGGGTCACTTGTATTGACTGCCGTATTGATCTTTGCCATCTATCGAACTAGAGGAGCTGGTTATATGGTCGCTGCTACAGTAATCGGCGCTCTAACAGGGACGTTTCTAGGCGTCTCCGTTCCTATGCTGAGCGCTGTCATATTGCTATCGGCCCTGACGATCTACGATTTCTTTGCCGTCTACAAGGGTCCCGTAGGTAAGATCGCTGCGAATGCTCATCTCGAAGAGTTCGTTGGCGCCGTCTTCAGTTACGGCGATTTAACGATTGGAATGGGAGACATAGTCTTCTACTCGATGCTCGCCGGCACAGCAATGTCGAATTTCGGGGTCTTTCCCTTCTTCGCGACATCAATCGGCATAATAGTCGGCGCGTTCTTAGGATTCAAGATGCTTGAAACCAGAGAGATTTTTCCAGGCCTCCCCTTGGCACTGTCGATGGGTCTAGCTCTTCTTTTTGCCTCTGTATTCATCCAAAGAATCCTAGGTTAGGATGTGACTACTTCGATCTGAGCGCGGCTCGCTTATGTTCGATCCTTTAGAAGTAGCAGATTGAAGGCGAATTGACTTTGCGGATGTTGAAGGCGTCGCGACTTGGTATCTTGGAAGCGATTAAAGTGATCAAGATCGGCGGCCTGATAGTATATCCGACCGACACAGTTTACGGTTTGGGATGCGACCCATTCAACACGCTTGCTGTGAAGCGATTGATAGACGCGAAGGGGGAAAGAGAGAAACCTCTCCCCATCTTGGCGTCTGATATTGAACATGTAAAGGCCGTTGCTGAAGTGACTGAGACAGCTGAGAAACTTGCTAGAAAGTTCTGGCCTGGCCCGCTAACGATGGTCTTGAAGAAGAAACCTCAGCTACCTCAAATGGTTACATTCGGACACGATACTGTGGGCGTTAGAGTTCCTAACCACCCTGTCGCCCTTGGACTTCTTAGAGGCTGTGATGGCCTGCTAATTGGAACGAGTGCAAATATCAGTGGAAAGGAGTCGACGGTAACCGCCGAGGATGCTGCAAGTCAGCTTGGCGGCAAGGTTGATCTCATCTTGGACGGAGGTCGAGCTACATTGGGGAAGAGTTCCACAGTGATCAACTTGGCGGATCGAAGATTGAGAGTTGAACGAGTTGGGCCAATCAGTTTGAAAGAGATCGAGCCTCTTCTAGAATAGATCGCTTCAATGTTCCCTTCTCGAAAAGCCCAAAAACCTTCCAGCGAAACCAGCTGGCTAGATAAGCAACCCCGTTGAGGAATCTGAGTATGGGAAGTAGTATGATGCCTCTTCTATCGCTAGCTCTCTTAGCTATGCGAAAAGCCGAAGGAAGAAACCGACCTACGCACAAAACTAGGAAACTCGGGAAAAGAAGAATCATTCTAATATCGAGCAACGCTAGGACTGGAGAAAACAGCGTGAGCAGAGTCAAGGCGAAACAAAGTCTTATTCTCGCAGTCAAGACTTCTTTATGCCTCTCTGCAAGTTGAACGAATCCTTTTCCCCAACGATAGCGCTGATTGAGAAAACTGGAAAAGGATTCAGGGTTGACTGTCCGAACGACAATAGCCGGATTGTAAGCGAAACCGAATCCCATCTTCGTTGTCCTCAAGAACAGATCTACATCCTCTCCACCTTCAGCGCTCTCATCGAAACCGCCAGTTCTATTCAAAACTTCCTTCCTATAAGCGACATTTGCGCCAAAAGGCCACTTTCTCTCAACCTCGTTCTGCATCAACTCGATAGCGTTAGCCATCGAATTAGACTTGTTTACAGCTCTGACCGCTCCGCCAACGCAGCCAATTCTTGGAATTGTAAAAGAGCTCAGTAACATGGCCAGTGAATTCTGGTCAAGTACGCAGTCACCGTCGACGAAGTATACGATATCGCTTCTCGCGTTAGCCGTTCCGATATTCTTTGTGGCAGATATACCGCTATGACCTTTTCTTATTATCTTGACCCTCTCGTCTCTCAAGAAGGCATCCAGTATGTTGCTAGACCCATCGGTCGAGCCGTCGTCCACAACGATCAACTCAAAAAGGACCCCTTCTTGAAGAAGAACAGAACGTATGGATTGACCTATCGTTTCCCTCTTATTATAGCTTGATATCACCACTGAGACATCGGGTTTCTTCATGTCTTAGCCCCTCTCACAACAGTAAGACAGGTTATGCCTCAAGATTTTCTAAGATACTTTTCAATGAGGTAATTAAACAGTTTTCTCGAAAAAGCGTCTGTCGGCAAATCTAAGTAAGCCTCTATCATAGTATGACTCGAATATGGGAGCTGGTTAAGGAGATGCTGGACGACTTCAACCTACTGGTTTCAACTTCACGGGGAAATGAGCGGAATACCTGCAGCGAACTATGGTACCTTCTAGGCGAACTAGGAGACAAGGAGACTCAAGTTGGTATGACCCCAGCAATAGGCCTTATCGTCGCTAAGACCATACTTGATCCAGTAGATGTGGTTCGCAAACTCAGGGCCGTCCTCAAAGAGAGGCCTTGGGAATTTAGGTATACGCTGAAAGTAACCCCTGTTCAGAGAGTTGTTCAAACTGACATTGAGGAGATAAAGAAAGCTTCAGCAGATCTTGCGCGTGAAATAGCTGTTGGAGAAACCTTTCGGGTCAGCGTGGAGAAAAGGCATACAAACGTATCTGGGAGAGAAATTATAGAAGCAATTGCCAGTTGCATAGATAGGAAGGTTAACCTCGAGAAGCCAGACAGAATAGTACTTGTCGAGGTCTTAGGTAAATTTTCAGGAATATCTATTCTAAGACCTGACGACATTCTCTCCACGGAAAGAGAGAGGAGATCTCTGTAGCGGGGTTCAAGCGAGAAACCTCGCACCCCTCTAGGTCGGAGCAGATCAAGTCTGGGTCGCGAGTATCGCCATTCTTTCTATTATCGAGTTTTTCAACGCCCTTTCAATAGAGATTTTCGCTGAGGTTGTCGCAGAGAGTTCCCTTTCGGAAATACCGTAAACTTTCTTTAACGTGTCAATTTTCGTCTTGGACCAGTTATCTAGAGTCCTCTCGTTCTCCTTTCCTTTCGTGAGAAATAGAATAATCTCTAGAAGATTTTCGAGTTTTTCTTTATCCTTCGAAACCGCTACCAAAGCAAACTCGCTTGGGCTCTCTTTCAATCCAAGCTCTTCAATCGCATTTCTGATCTGTCTCTGAGCTGATGCAAAAAGAAGGATTTCCATTGGTAAACCTTTACACAAGTTAGTCTTCTGCTTGAATGCGTTCAACGCATTCAACGACGCGAAAAAGAGGTGTTCTGCGCCAGCAACTCTGTCTGGTCTTAGCACCTGAACTTCTGTTGCTGGGCTCTTCCTTCTCAACAACTGAAGAAATTCTTCAGTCTTGCCTACCTTCACATGTTCAATCGCAGTTACTAGGACGTACTTCTCGAATTCTCCAACCTCGTATATCAAACCTTACGATTCACCAGTAATGATCTCGACGAATCTCTTCACTATCTTCTCATCCAGTCCTCCCTTTTTCAGTTCGTCGACGACCAAGCTTAGAGGCTTTCCGTTTTTCTTAGCTCTTTGAACGAGGAGTTTGGTAGCCTCAAATCTCTCCCAAGGAAATATTACCCAGGCTGATGTCTCTTTCATGTAGTAGTCAGGCTTCACTATGCTGTGAGGCTTGCAGTATATCGTCGCGATCTTGACTTGTGAAGCACCCTTTCTCGCTAGATGTCTTCTTGCAACTTCAAGGCTTCTCCCAGTGTCAGCAACATCATCGATTACCAACACCTTCTTCTGGCGCACATTGACCGATATCGGTTGGGTGATTACGGGCCTCTTTGAAGTCTTCCCTATGTCAACGTAGAATTCAATCTTCATATTTGCTATGTTCGGGTTCTCGAGCAGGTCCGACACAACCCGTGCTGGAGGCCACCCTCCCCTCGAAATGCCGAGGAGAACATCGGGTTTGAATTCGGATTTTCTAACTCTATTTGCAAGCTCAATCAACATTTCGTAGATCCGTTCCCATGTGGGGACCTCATAGATCACAGGTTGGGACATACTCTTCATCCTTTCAGTTTCAAGCTATATCATTCAAATCAGGAAATACTGCAACTTGAAATTCTGATCTGGGACCATCCTATCGCTTCTCGTCCCGCTTCCCGGATGTTTTAGAAAGACACGTTGAACATTTAAGATTTGAGATAGCACCCAGCTTACTCGGGGGTTCACAGAGGTCTCATCTCACAAATATCAAGGAAGCAATATATGGCGACCTTGCTTTTGCAAAGGTATTTCGTCCTCCATGCATGAAGGAAGGAAAGTATACGGAGAGATACTATCGGTGAACCCTTAAATTGAACCGTCGCATACTAATCAGTGATGATGTGGACTGACCTGCTCGGAAGGGCAAAACGCCCGATGACGTGATGAACCTCCACTGATTTCTTTCCGACTTGAAAGCAACTAAAAGAGAGTAGACGCGTTCTAGCTAGTTGCAGAATGATTAGACGATTAGCGAAGAACTGTTCTTCTTGACTTAGCTAACTCAGTTAGAAATAGCTTAATCCTTGAACGCGCTATCTCAGTTTGTTGGCGAGTTGACTTGGAAGAGACGTTGTATGAGGTTGAAGCTTCTGGCTTGAAGAGGGCTGATCGAGGGATGCGAATCTTCAGGTCAATCGGCATATTCATTTTGGAGATGGTCTTCTTGCTGGGATTGTTCATGGTTTTCGGCCTATTTGCTATCGCCATCTTTCTTCTTGCTGTGATTCTCTTCCTTCCTTCACCCGCTGTGATAGTGCCCGCAAAGTATCGAATCACAAGCGCTGGAGTAATTCACGGCGAGTCTAAGATGATCCCCTTCAAAAGAAACTATAAAGCTAGGATGAATGAGAACAGAAGGTTCGTCTCGATGCTTCACAGTCGTAGAGGAGAATTTCTAAGGCTCTATACCCCTGAGCCCAGCAGAGTCCTTCAGATAGTTTCAGAGTCGATTTCAACTTCGAGAATCTACAAATAGGAGAGTTGTCAGAAGCAGCCTGACTGCCAAGTAGCTCCTTCTCATATTACATGCGGTCTCAGATAGAATCTCGCATCTTCAAGACTGTTTTGACGGAAAAGCCAAACATATTATCTGCATTAGACTAAATGAACACGGCGATCCGATAGGCTGAGAGCGATGGTTTACATTACACTTTATGGCGGAGTAGCGGAGATCGGAGGAAACATAGTCCTTCTTCAAGACCCAGAGAATAGAGCCAGTATTCTGCTCGACTTCGGGAGGAACTTTCCAACGCAGGCAAGGTATTACAGTTTTCCGCAGAAACCTAGAAGCTCAGTCCAGCTCGAATTGTTAAAGACGGGATTGATTCCAAGTATTAGAGATGCAGAGGGATCGAAGGTTGATGTTTACGCTGAGCTTGAAACGAAGGAAATTCTACGGCCGTACAAGGCTAAGCGCCATAAGGCTAGGAACCTGAAAAGATCTGAGGTGTACTACTCAATTCGTGAGCCTCAAACTCCCTGCGGCATATCAGATCTGTTTGTTACACACTGTCATTCCGACCATGTCGGCTTGGCACCTATCCTCAGACGAGATATGACGATAAATATGGGCGAGGCAACACACCTACTTTACAGAGCCTACCATCAGGCTGCAGTTAAGGATTCGATAGAAACCAGACTCTATCTAACAGAAGAAGACTTGAACGCTAGAGAACGTGCAAACCAGCCTAGACACACCTATAGAACTTTCCATAGCGGAGAGGAAATAGCGACCCAAGGAAGCGGCCTAACGGTTGTCCCATATGCGGTAGACCATAGCGCACCAGGCGCTTACGGCTTCCTCATTCACAGCTCGTCAGGTCTCATAGTATATACCGGTGATTTCAGAACCCATGGAACAGCTAGAATCCTCACTGAAACTTTCGTGGAGCAGGCTGTGCGCGAGGGGAAAGTTAAAGCTTTGATCTGTGAAGGAACAAACTTGGGCGAGGCTAGGGTTTTCTCGGAAGAAGACGTGAAGAAATCCGCTAGAAATATTGTCGAGCAGAGTCTGAAACAGAAGAATAGATTGGTCATCGTTGAAGTGCCTCAAGTCGATGTAGATAGAGTGCGAACGTTCTGCGAGGTTGCTCACGAGCTGGATCTTTACCCGCTCGTCTCAAAGAAGCTGGCGAACTATCTGCATGAACTCTCTCCGATAAGAGAAACCTTCAGCATTCCAGGAAAGCCTCTACCGGCTTTGGGAAAGAATCTTGGAATATACGTGGAGAAACGCCATCCTCCGCAGAGAGACAAGGTCTTCCTTAAGCTTGAGCAATCCTATGGCGACTCCATTGTGGACCGAAAAGCGCTTTGCGAGAGACTTCCCTCGGAGAGATTCGTTATAATAGATGCTAATGAGATCGACCTCTTCACTCTAAATCCAAAGCCAAGGACACTGTGCATACTTAGCACATGCGAACCGTTCAATGAAGAAGCCGACTTCGACTTTGAGAGGTGGAAGAACCAACTTTCCCTCTTCGGAGTGATATTGTATCATATACATGCCAGCGGCCATTGCCATCCGCTCGAACTCCAGAGAGTTATCAGCGTACTAGAGCCTGAAGTCTTGATACCGATACATACAGAGTACCCTCAAGCGTTCAGAGAGCTCTTTCAGACTGAGAGCGTTCACGTGGAGCTCCCGCAGAAAGGCGTGCCGATACAAGTCTAATGTAAAAAAAGTATTATAGGTTCTGGAGTGCTCTAAGGCGCTTGACGATGTTCGGATGAGTAGAGAAGATTTCCACGATCTTATCAAAAGTCGAAGGTTCTCTAGAGACAATCTCCCGGACTAGGTCTTGGTCCGTCAAATAGGCTCTAGCGCGAGCAAGTTCCAAACTGTCCTCTGTAGCCTTATCAGGGTCAGATATGAATAGAGCCTTGAAACTGTTCACGCTACCAGGTTCCTTGCGATACCGCTTATATCTTCCGGTTGAAGCGACGATCTTAGCCAGAGCTTCTGAAAGCTTGCGGCCCCCATCTTCGACGGTTAAAGCGCTTGTCCTATCCGCATAATATTCTCGAAGCCTACTCAATCC
>Ga0209725_1000704_pt1 | contig 19932 bp, 23 predicted proteins | sample I18A1metaG_FD_184145 | JGI IMG/M metagenome (GOLD analysis project Ga0209725, IMG submission 184145) | Lake sediment bacterial and archeal communities from Gulf of Boni, Indonesia to study Microbial Dark Matter (Phase II) - ​I18A1 metaG... | ecosystem: Environmental > Aquatic > Freshwater > Lake... | reverse complement strand
ACATATTGCTGCCAGGCTAAGTCAGCTTCACGACACAGGATTTTCATCCAAAATGCCAGGCCTAGCGCAGAACCTGTCCCTTGGTGCTCGTCTCGGTGATCAGGATTTCTCTCTTGGCAAGTTCTTGGAAGAACTGTAGGAACGGGATGTGCTTCTCCGGAGACAGTACTCCTTTCTCGCATATTTGCTTGGAACCCACCATTTGGGATACAATAGAACAAGTGTAACCCGTTGTACGCGCCATGGCCAAAACTCCAGTCGTCGTATCAAAGAGATCGATAAGATCGAATACCAGTCTTGTCCTTTCACCGTTTCTCTCCCCGACAAATTCCACCTTGAGGACAACAAGGTCCCTCTCACCTTTCCCGTATTGTAGCTGGGGCGCCATATGCTTGATCATGAACTGGCGTGGAGTCACGTAAATCCCGTCAGCTATCTTAAGTGGCTCATCGCTCAGTAGCTTCATCCTAACAAGCTTGCTCCACAGTTCGCTGTGACCAGGCCAGCGAACAGTCCACTTCGTCATCTCCACCACGTGCCTCAGTCCGAGTGTCTCCTTACATACGGTTGCATCCCCGTTCAGGAAGCACTCAGCTTCACCCACAGGTTCTGGGAATCGCATCGTCTTTACATGTTCTTCAAAGATGTTACGGACCTCAACTACTCGGCCTTCTCTAAGGATCTTTGCGTTTCGCGTGTAGGAATCTAAGACGCCTACCCAAGTCCATGAGATCTTGTACCTCAACGGCTCCTCAGCGAATTGTTTCTGCGGGATTCCGCCGCAATAAGAATGGATCTCGTAAACCTTGTCCAGTCTCGAACAACCATACCCGTATAGGACAAGGTCTATGCCTGGATCGAAACCGCAACCAGGAAGAATGGCGACTCCAGCCTGTCTTGCTGCCCTGTCGAGTTTGACGATCGCTCCTGGATAGGAGACGTCGACCATACTAACCTGGGCCTCTACAGCCGCCTCAGCAACAGGGAAGTTGAGTTTTGCAGGAAGGAGGCATGCAACTACGTCGAAGCCCTTCTTCATGATCGTGACAAGGTCCTTATGATTTTCTGCGTCGACTTGCTCAGCTTTGACCTTTGGGCTTCTCAAATTGGCGATAATCGCTTGAGTCTTGCGGATATCTACATCAGCAACAGCAATCTCACTTACCTGATCGCATTTGGCCATGTCTCTTATGGCGGCAGATCCTTGCATTCCAGCTCCCAGCACCAATATTCTCAATGAAGCCACCATGCCCTGCCCGATTCACAGCTAATGCTCTATTTATCTCTCTTCAACAAGGGATTATGGCTCATTAAGAGCTGATTGGTAGTGACAAGGTTAACAGGCGGCCAGGCTGTCGTGCGTTGTCTCGAAGACAGAGGCGTTGAGATCGTTTTCGGCATGCCAGGAATCAATATTCTGCATATCTACGATGCGCTCCTTGACAGTTCGATCCGCCATATCGTTGTCAGACATGAACAGTCAGCTGCTTTCATGGCAGATGGCTACGCCCGCGCTACCGGGAAGCTAGGCGTCTGTCTCACAACCGCCGGACCTGGACTTACAAATGCAGTTACAGGGCTCGCAGCTGCCTACTCGGACTCGATCCCGGTCCTTATATTAGCCGGAGAGATTTCGTCGGCATTAATTGGAAAGGAGAAAGGGGCACTTCACGAGATCGACCAGACGTCGATCGCACGACCTATCACGAAAGAGGCGAACTGTGTCTTCGACTCCGCGAAAATTCCGAATGTGATCCAACAAGCCTTGGAGGATTTGGAGAGCGGTAGGCCTAGACCTATCTATGTCGGGCTACCTGAAGACCTTCTCGAAGTCGCAGAGAATCTCCGACTTCGTCAGGCAGAGGTCCGTGTTAAGAAGGCGCCTAGAGCGGACAGCAAATCGGTTGAAGCCGCAGCAAACCTTCTCTCTCAGTCTCGCCACCCTGTGATTCTTGCTGGCGGCGGTGTGACGAGAGCCGAAGCATCTTCTGAGCTTATCCAGATCGCGGAGCTTCTCTCTGCCCCTGTTGTGACCACAGTGAATGGAGCAGGCTCGATTCCCGTTGATCATCCTCTGTTTCTGGGACGGTCGAGAATGACCGGGGTTGTGGACCAGGTATTCCGGAGGGCTGACGCAATGCTAGCAATCGGCACTAGGCTCTCATCGATGTCGATGAGCCATTGGACTTTGAAGGTTCCTAGGAACCTGATCCATGTCGATATCGACTCAGAAGTGATCGGAAGGAACTACCCTGCCAAGGTCAGCATCCGAGGGGACGCCAAATTAGTCCTTCAGCAGATCACCCACAGAGTCCGTTCTATGCCTCGACCCGACAGATCAGATTGGATGAAAACGGCGCAAAAACTCAAAGATTCCGGATGGAGAGAACTGGAGGCTTCTCATCCAACAGAGGTTGGGACTGTGACAAGTATTAGGAGAGCTCTCAAACGGGACGCTATCGTTGCAGCAGACACAACAATTCTGTCCTACTGGATGCAGAGGACTTTCCCGGTATACGAGCCACGCACCTTTCTGTATCCATCTGGATACGTGGCAATGGGCTACGCTCTGCCCGCTGCGATAGCGTCGAAAATAGCATTTCCAGGCAGACAGGTCATAGCTGTATGCGGAGACGGGGGCTTTATGGTCACATGCCAAGAACTCATGACCGCGGTGGAGAACAAGGTATGCGTGCCAATCGTTCTTCACAACAACGGAGGATTCGGAATCTTAAGGCACTTTCAGGAAGAACACTTCAAGCAGAGGTACATTGGTGTAGATCTCAAGAACCCTGACTTCATTCGACTGGCTGAGTCGTTTGGCGCCGAAGGTGTGACATTGAAATCGTTGGATCAAATGGAACCCAGCCTAAGAGAAGCTCTCCAGGCTAGCGGGCCAACGGTAATCGAGGTCCAAATGCCCTTGGCTCCTCCAAGCTAAGGTTGGTATGCCACGAAAATCGGCCTCAACAGTCGATGTTCACGACTTTCATCTTAGTCTACCATCAATCCCTTGGTGATTAGGGCTGGCTTGCACTCTTGCGAGACCATTCAAGATATTGCTGAAGCCCCTTCTTGAGAGATATTGTTGGCCAATAGCCTAGAACTTGTCGAGCGCGACTTATGCTTGCCAAGCTATGTCTCACTTCGCCTTCACGGGCTAACCTGTGGATCGGTCTTATGTGGATTCTGTGGGTCAAATGGATAAGTAGTCTGGCAAGATCGCTTATGGTGGTTGCTCTCCCGCTTCCAACATTGATAGCTTTGCCGACAGCCTTCTTTCTCTCAAGTGAGAGTAGGCAGGCTTTGAGAGCGTCCTTGACATTAACAAAATCCCGCGACTGCTTTCCATCGCCGAAGATGATTGGAGGTTGGTTCCGAAGCAATCTCTGTACGAATCTGGCAACAACTCCGGCATAAGGACCTAGGTTCTGCCGAGGCCCATAGATGTTGAAGAACCTTAGACAGACGACTGGCACCCCGTAGGTCCGATGAAAGGCGAGGCAGTAGTTCTCAGCCGCGAGCTTCGACGCTGCGTATGGAGAGAGCGGTTCCAGAGTATGGTCTTCGCATGTCTTCTCTCTTCCAGCGTCGCCGTAGACGGCGCACGACGATGCGTAGACCATCAGATCGACGTCTTTGTTCCTGCAGGCTTCCAGAAGGTTCAGTGTTCCAAGCACATTGACTTCGTTCGTATGCACTGGATACCGAACGGATTGCTGGACATCTGCGATCGCCGCCAGATGGAAAACTACCTTTGAATGCTTTGTCTCTTCGCGTACTCTCAGAGCGTTGCGCACATCCCCCCTCGCCAGTCTAAAGTTCCTATTTCCAATGTGCTGGCTTACGTTTGCGAGGGCCCCCGTAGACATATTGTCGAGGACTGTGACCGCAAAACCTCTTTCAACCAGCTTGTCCACGAGATGGCTGCCTACGAAACCCGCGCCGCCAGTGACCAGCACTTTGTCTCCGTTTGGCATTCCTGACTATCCCTTCTGCTTCTTCGCGAGTAACGACTCGATAAATCTGAATTGCCTCTCGGCCACCTTTTCGAGGGTAAATGCTTCGGCCTTCAGCCTATTCCTCTCGCCTACAATCTCGATCATCCTTTTGTCACTCATCGCGCTCTCTATGGCTTCTCTAAGCGCCTTTGGGTTGTTCGGGTGAACTAGGATTCCGTTCCAGCCGTCTCTCACTACGTCACGGATGCCTCCAACATTTGAGGCTATTATGAACAATCCGCATGCCATGGCTTCGAGCAAGGCTCTTGGTAAGCCCTCGCTTAACGAGGGAAGTACGAATATCGAAGAAGAGATCAAATGCCTCCAGACATGTTCATGTGGAACCTTGCCGAGAAACTTGACATTGTCCAGTCCAAGGCCCTCGGCTAGCCTTTCAAGGTTAACTCTCTCAGGTCCATCCCCTAAAACCAATAGCTCAACATGAGGAATTGTATGCAGTGCCTCCAACAAGACATCTAAACCCTTCAGTCTAGTCAGCATTGCAACGGTGATCAGTCTTCCTTCGACCCGTTTCACGTCCAAACTCTTGGGCAGATCAGCAAGATCCAGAGGAGACGGGATCACAACCGTATTGATCGCCCCCATCTCCAGAACTGAAGCTTCGAGTTGGTGGCTTACGCATATGATCCCTGAGGCTCTTGAGACACCCCAGCCGATGATCCTCCTTTTTGCTCCTTTCGCTGCGACCAGTATGTCGCTTCCGATCACTTGTATTGCAGACGGTACACCGAGTAGCCGTGAAGCTACCGTTGAAGAGAACCCATCGGGAAACGCGTATTGGGCGAATATAACGTCTACGCCCCTCAGTATTGACCGGAATATGATCCGCAGTACTAGCAGCGGGACTATGAGAAGTGAACTTCCTTTAGTGAATATCGAGATCGGTTTCCACGACAAGGTCTCAACCTCGCAGAGCTCACGCAGGCCTCTTACTAGAGGATCGAGATGCTCTGGCAAATGACCAACAAAGAGAAGGCGCAAAGTCTTCATACCCCTTCTACGCGCTCGTCTATTTCGTGGAACCTGGCCCTATTGACTTCAAGAGCATATATGGTTCAAAGCACCAATTGATATGTTGGTTCCTCCGGCGATATGAGTCTGTCCTGACACACGGAAGTTCCCGCTATGAGTCATAGACCGTACGGCAACACCTTCGAAAGAACAAGGATCGCGATTCTCTCCAAACATGACCTATCTGCCCCGGGACCAGGGGACAAACTTCACGCACATGACAAGATCATGGCGCTTGCGAAACAGACACATGTCATCCTGTTCACGCCTTATGACTATGCTTCCGGCGACATGCAGTCGCATATGAGGATTATTCAGGTTTCCCCTCCAGGTCTACGCTTTGCCTTGGCATTGACCATGGCATTGTTTGCGCATCGGAAAGATTATGACTGCATCTACAGCCGTGACCCTCTTCTGATAGCTTTTGCAGTACCCGTGAAAGCTTTCGGAAAGCCTATAGTCATTGAGATGAACGGGATTCCGTCCCTTGAGACTGAAATTCGCAGAAGAACTCGTAAGGTTCGGGCACCTAGTCTGACTCCTCTCATCTGTGGCCTAATGCGCATGGCAGAGACCATCGCGATTCGATGCGCAGATTTGGTTTTGCCAGTCACAAAGAAGATGAGGACGACTGTCATAAGGGACTACGGGGCCAACCCGAGAAAGGTAATAGTGGTTCCAAACTCTGTGGATACCGCGGTTTTTAGGCCTCTTGAAGACAAGAGAGAGGAGGTCCGCCGAACACTTGGCATAGGACGAGAGACAGTTGTGTTGTACCTAGGTACCTTCTCTGCTAGATGGAGAAGCTCGGAACAACTCTTCCAAGTTGCCGACAATATTCAACACAAGAGGACAGATATTGTGTTTCTTGTTGTGGGCTCAGGACCCGTGCTCGCAGATATTAGATCGATGATTGAAGGGTATAGAACGTTAGATCGTGTGCTATTCATTGGAGCGGTTGATCATCATCTCGTTCCGTTCTACATTAACGCAGCAGACGTCTACGTATACGATGTGACTGAAGTTGACAACAAGCTTGTTCAGAAGCAGGGACTCTGTCCAACAAAGATCCTTGAGGCGATGGCATGTGGCAAACCAGTGATAGCGGCCAAGGAGTCTGAGCTTGAAACCATGTTGAGCAGGTCCAACGGCGGTTTCTCCGCTTCTTCCTTGGCCGAAATGGAAGTCTTGATAGAGAGGTTCGCTGATTCGGCACAGTTTGCCAAATCAATTGGCGTGAACGGTAGGCGATACGTGGAGTTGAGTCATGACCTTACTCGCTTGGCTGGGTCGACGATAGAACTGATAAGTGAGGTTGTCTTATCCAGAAGAAGCTAGGCTGGGAGAATAGCGTTTGCGAGGTATCGCAGGCATCCTCGGGCACACACGATCCCGGGATGACGCTCTTCATACTGCTGAACCTGAAGTTCTGGTTCGGAAGGTTCATAGACACTTGAAGATCTGCATGATTGTTGTCAATGACACGGTGTACGATTCAAGCGGAAGCCGCTTCTGTGAGTTCAGGTATTCATTTTCCTTCGAACTTGGGCTGGCGTTTCTCTAGAAAAGCGGTCAATCCTTCCTTGAAGTCATGTGTGGTGAAGCATAATCTGAACGCCTTCACCTCCTCAGCGAGGCCCGACTCTAGATCCATCTCTAGTCCTCTGTTGATAGCCTGTTTCGCCAACATGAGCATGATCGGGCTCTTCGACGCCAACTTTTTTGCCAACTCCAGAGCCGTCTCCTGCAACTTCGCTGGCAGAACGACTTTGTTAACCATGCCAACCCGTTCAGCCTCGCTCGCCGTTATCCGGTCGCCAGTAAAGATGAGCTCCTTCGCCTTATTCCTCCCGACCAGCCTTGGCAACCTCTGCGTTCCACCCCATCCTGGGATCAAGCCCACATTAACCTCAGTCTGACCGAACTGAGCGCTCTCTGAAGCCACTATCAAGTCGCACGCCAAAACTATCTCGCAGCCACCTCCAACAGCTAACCCATTCACTGCAGCGATCACAGGCTTCTCATAACTCTCAAGCCATCTCCGTGAACTCCTGCCCCAATCTGGCAAGCTTGGCCCCTCGAATCGAATCTGTCTGTGCCGTGAAGATCCCTCCCTTCAGGTCAGCTCCAGCGCAGAATGCTCTTTCCCCTGCACCCGTCAAGATCACTGCCCGGACAGCCGGATCCGTCCTGAACTGTTTCAGGGCACGTTCCATTTCCTCAAGAGTTCTGCGGCTGACAGCGTTTAGTTGATCTGGACGGTTGAGCATGATCCTTCCAACATTCTCAAACTTCTCGGCAATTATGTCTTGGTAGCTCACTTTCTCATCTCTCAAATACTCCAAGTATTCGGAGTCAAGGCGATTTAGGCCTTTATCCAGAATGCCGCAATTTCCAGTTGCAATTACGTCCAGAAAGCACGGCCTACACATCTTGGCTCAAGACACAATCACGAACATGCCAGGGTTCTCATGCTCTTCAGGACTTGGACAGGTTCGACAGTGATAAATGCAAAATGGCTCGATAGCTTGTGACACTGGAGTCGATTCAAGTTGGAGGTATTGGAGGCTATCAGGACAAGGAGAAGTATTCGAGAGTTCACTGACGACAAGATCCCTGATGAGGACATAGAGAAGATCTTGGATGCGGCAAGGTACGCGCCGTCGCCAGAGAACATGCAGATGTGGAGATACATCGTAATTAGGGAAGATCAAGAGACAAAGGATCTGATCGCTGAACTGTCCGTGGAGACAGCCAAGCAGGTGTTCGGGTCAGCACCGTATGAACTGACTCAGGGAAGGCTTTGGTATCTTCCGGACAGAAGCAGACCCACCGAGTTTGAAGACATCAGAGACGGGTCGCTGTTCCTCTACCCGAAATATGCCGATACAGTGATCATGGGTTTTTCATCAGAGTCCTTCCACGACGCTCACCTAGTATATCCGAATACTCTATTCGGATCCGTGGTCGTCGGCATGGGAGTCATTCAGATGTGGCTTGTCGCACATTCGATGGGGTACGGTGCAGGCTACATGGCCCTAGCGATCTCAGATCCAAGGCATAGGGAGCTTCTCTGCGAGAGACTCGGCGTCCCAAGAACCTGGGAGCCCATATCGATTCTCTGCATTGGCGTCCCTAAGGAGAAGAGGATGCTCGGCCCGTCACGGTTCCCGCTGACCAGCGTCGCCTACCGTGAGAGATGGGGCCTGCCCTATGGGAGGATCGCATTTAGGAAGTGATCGCGATGGACGTCCAGTTGAAGCCTGAGGTCCAAGAGAAACTTATGGAGATTGCCCGAGACAGCAACCTGCCGGTTGAGAGGGCCTGCGAGTTCATTCTGGATCAATTCGCCAGAATTGAGGGAGGGAGGATATACGTGGGAACATGGAAAGAGGGAAGCGGTCTCATGTTTCTGGTGCAATGGCCATTCCTGACCGGCCTTCTCAAGATCAGCAGCGAGGAACTCACAAAGATGGGGGTGAAATAGAATGTCGAAGTATAGGAGAGCTCCGAGCGGTGAATGGCTCGCCTACCCTAATGCTACGCCAGAGAACGTTGAGCACGAGTCATTCAGATTCACAAAGTACGCAGGCCTATCCTTGGTCGAAAACAGAAAAGGACGAGTGTATCTGATAATGGAACACGATTTCCACGAAAGGTTTCTCGACGCGGTCAGGAAGAAGTTCGGAAACATCTCGGCGATAAATGTTAACAACGCAGCATTGGAAGCACTGAACAACTGGGTAGAGGGGGTCGCACCGAAATGAGCTCGACCGGCATAAGAAAGATGCTTGAAGCCATAGCCACGAAGGCAAACCGAAGCGTTGACGGCCAGAAGATGATGAAGGAATGGGTAGGCCAATATGACGGCAAGATCATTCAGTTCGAGGCAGACTCAGAGAAGTTCTACACAGCCGTCACCAGAGAGAAGATGAAAATACTCACTGGAGAGTATCCTGCCCCTGACCTGATAATAAGAGGAAAACCTGAAACATTACTCGAGGTGTTCACGGGGCGACGTCGGTTCGGCGACGCGATGAAGAACTGGGACATAATCCTCGTCGGAGCCGGACATGAAGCGTTCCACGCAGGCAGACTGATCGCGCAAGTAATGATGGAGGCATAAGCTGAATGCCTATCAGGCAAGTGACCGTCATCGGCGCGGGCGCCATGGGCTCTGGCATTGCGTACGTTGCGTCAGTCAACGGATATGATATCGCTATTGTTGAGCCAACGAAGGAGCTCCTTGAGAAAGGCCTCAAGAAGATCAAGGGCAATGTGATTGTTGGCGTGAACAAGGGAAAGCTGACCCCTAAGCAGGCTCACGAAGTGATGGCGCGAGTCAAGAGCTTCGTAGACATCAACGAAGCAGTGCGGCCGGCTGACCTCGTCATTGAAGCTGTCTATGAGGAAATGAACGCCAAGAAAGACGTGTTCAGGAAGGTTGACGCTTCTGCCCCCACTCACGCCATCCTCGCTTCAAACACCTCCTCGCTCAGCATAACCGACATGGCCTCAGTCACAAAAAGGCCAGCTCAAGTAGTTGGGCTTCACTTTTTCAATCCAGTACCAGCCATGAAGCTCGTGGAGGTCGTTATGGGTGAGAGAACTTCTGAAGAGACTCGTCGAGCCGTCGACGATTTCGCTAGATCACTGGGAAAGGAGCCTGTCACAGTGAAAGATTCTCCCGGGTTCGTAGTGAACAGGGTCCTTGGACCGATGCTGAATGAGGTTGCCTACATTCTATACGAAGGCAAAGCGACTCGGGAGGACATCGACAAGGCGATGGTTCTCGGAACAAACCTGCCCATGGGCCCTTTGAGACTTGCAGACTACGTTGGATTGGACATAGCCCTAGCGACGATTGAGACACTTCACAGAGCGTTCGGAGAGAAATACAAGCCGTGCCCGTTGCTCGTTGAGAAAGTCAAGGCGGGCCACTTGGGAATGAAAGCGGGCAAAGGCTTTTACGAATACTAACCTGTGATATGGCGAGATGTTTCTCATGCCATACAAGAACATATCCTACAATAAGGATCAGAACAAAGCCATAATCAAGCTCAATCGCCCTGAAGCGCTGAACGCTCTGAACCAAGAGACTTTGTCCGAACTGGGGTCGGCCCTTGACGAGATACGGAACGATCCTGAGGTCAAAGTCGTTCTGATAACGGCTGAGGGTCAAAAGGCCTTCTCAGCCGGTGCAGACTTGAAGGAAGCCTCAAGCCTCGATGAGGCTGGCGTAAAGGAACTGATAGAGTTAGGACAAGGCGTCTACAGGAAGATAGATGATTTGCCGAAGCCGGTTTTAGTCGCCGTGAACGGCATCGCGTTGGGCGGAGGCGTAGAGATGTCTCTAGCTGGAGATGTCCGTGTCGCATCTGAGACAGCAAAGCTTGGAAGCCCTGAAGTCAACATAGGTTTGATTCCCGGATGGGGCGGAACCCAGAGGCTGCCGAAGATTCTTGGAAAGGGCAAGGCGGCCGAGCTAATCCTTACAGGGGGCGTAATAGACGCCAAAGAGGCTGAACGAGTCGGCTTGGTTGATCGGGTCCTCTCACAAGATGAATTCACATCCACAGTGAACAGGATGGCCAGCGCAATCGCAGCGAAACCCTCGACCGACAGAGCAGAACTCATCCAGCTCATCAAATCTGTGTAGAGGTGCAAGCGGTGGAGTTCAAGACCATAACATATGCAAAAGAATCAAGCTTCTTGTCCCCAGAAGAGAACATAGCTATCATCAAGCTGAACAGGCCTGAGGTCTCAAATGCACTAAACAAGGACATGCTGGGTGAGATCGACACCGCTCTGGAAGAGATACGAAGAGACGAACAGGCAAGGGTAGTAGTGCTCTCAGCAGAAGGAGAGAAAGCGTTCTGCGCCGGAATAGATCCCAAAGAGCCTAGCCAGCAGGAGCTTGAACAACGTGCAGAACAACTTCTGAAGAAGATCGAGGAATTCGACAAGCCGATCATAGCAGCGGTTGCAGGAGAGGTCTCAGGGCCCGGCGTTCGACTGGCCTTAGCCTGCGACATGCGGGTCGCTGCAGAGAACGCCAAGTTCCAGAATCCCAGCGACGCCGCTCGAAGGCTTGCCAAGATGGCCGGAAGGCCAGGTGCCGTAGACTTGCTCTTTTCGGGAAGAGCTGTCGAAGCAAAAGAAGCTGAAAACGTAGGCCTAGTCAACAAGGTCGTCCCTACGGATGAGTTGCTCACAACTGTCAATTGGACAGCGGGTAAGATAGCCTCAAGTGCACCTCTAGCCATACGGCTCTCAAAGAAATGCGTGAACAAATCCTTCGAAGTTGACATCGTAGAGGGAAACAAGCTCGAACTTGACGCCATACTTCAATGCGCAAGGACTGAAGACCTGAGAGAAGGAATCAGGGCGGTCTTCGAGAAGCGTAGTCCACAATTCAAGGGAAGATAGGGCACCGACATTTCTCGGAGGCAGAGCGATGCCGTCCAAGGTTGGAATAGTTGGGATAGGGCATTCGAAATTCGGCAAGAGGGCAGACGCCACCATTCGTGAGCTAGCTCACGAAGCCGTGAGGCCGGCACTCAAAGATGCAGGCTTGACGATAAACGACATGGACGCGTCAGTGATCGGGATAGCGGGTGAAGAGTTCGCCATGCAAGGTGCTCCCGCAGCAGTCGTGCACGACTATGTCGGGATGGGGAACAAGCCGACCTACCGCGTCGAAGCTGCATGTGCCACAGGTAGCGCCGCGATTCGAACAGCTTGGGCATTGATAAACTCGAAGCTGCATGACCTGGTTCTAGTGATTGGCGCCGAAACCATGACGAGGGTTAGCTCTGCAAGAGCGACGGAGCTTATGGCTCGGGCCGGCGACACACGCTGGGAGTATCCTTTCGGCATAACGTTTCCCGGCTTCTACGCGTTGATGGCTACAGCGCACATGAACGAGTTCGGAACGACAAGAGAGCAGCTGTCCATGGTGTCAGTCAAGAACCACAAGTACGGCGCGATGAACCCGTATGCCCATCTGCAGAAAGAGGTCTCACTTGACGAGGCCGTGAAATCCATAGTTATCTCGCATCCACTCAACCTGTACGATTGTTGCTTGATCTCGGATGGCGCAGCTGCAGTCGTGATGGCCAATGAAGAGAAAGCAAAGCAGATCACAGACACTCCTATCTGGATCAAAGGGCTGGGAGCGGCCTCAGACTCAATGCTCATTGCTGAGAGGCCCACATTGACTGGTCTTACAGGAACGAAAGTGGCCGCCAAGAGAGCTTATGAGATGGCAGGCATAGGTCCCGGCGATGTGGATATCGCTGAAGTCCATGACTGTTTCACCATCGCTGAGATCATGGCGTACGAGGATCTCGGGTTCTGCGAGAAAGGGAAGGGAGGCAAATTCATAGAGGAACAACAGAGCTACATTGGCGGAAAGGTTCCAGTCAATATTGACGGAGGACTCAAGTCCAAAGGACATCCGCTTGGCGCCACAGGAGTCTCAATGGCCGTAGAGCTGGTGAAGCAACTACGAGAAGAGGCAGGCAGCCGCCAAGTACCCAGTGCAGAGATTGCCCTGAGCCACAACGTTGGGGAGACAGGGCAGTTCGTATTCGTTCACATATACTCAAGGTGAAAACATGAAGTTCGGATATACATCATGGCTCCCAGAAACCGAGCTCGTCAACAACTTCATAGACGCTCTGGGAAAGAACAGGCTACTCGGAACGCAATGTAAGAAATGCAGTCAGAAATATCTTCCACCTCGCGCTCACTGTAAATGTGGATCAACAGACCTTGAATGGTTCGATGCACCGAATATAGGAAAGCTTCGGACTTACACAGTGGTAAGCTTCGCTCCGGAAAGCATGTCGAAATACGCTCCATACATTGTAGGGGTCGCAGAGGTGGAAGGAGGTTTGAGCCTAATGGGGCAACTAACAGGCGTAACTCCGTCTATGTTGAAAGTAGGTCTCCCCATACAGATAGTACCGCATCAGCCCGACACGGATCGTACAGTCTACAAGTTCAAACCTATATGAAGTCGTACAGTCATTTTTCAAGTGTTATTTGACTTCCCTGGCGTGGACTTCCTAGTAGAACACGAATTGGTTGGAGTAGATGAGCAGAGCAACGGCGAGCGCCACAATCGACGCCCACATTGCTTTGTTCCATGAAAAGACCTTGAGTCCGTCAAAGTCGCCGAACGGTATCAGGTTGAAGAGCGCCATGTAGGAGTTGACCCAGCATCCAAGTGCGAGCACATGGTGAAAGGCTCTGGTTGGCATTACGAAGGATGCCAGCATAGCGAGAAACGCCACAAGGAGGTTGGTCAGAGGCCCGGCGCAGGCGATTTTGCCGATCACACTTGAAGCTGCCATCCCTGCGATGAGAACCATGCCTGGGGCAATGAATTTGATTGGGGAAAAGACCGAGATGGTAGTTATGACCACGCCTATCGTTGACAGTCGGAATTCTGCCCAGAGGCCGTGAGATTGAGCAGCGAACTTGTGCGCCAGCTCGTGGAGGATAAAGCCGAGTGTGAAAAGAGCCACAGCCAGCAACGTCGGTAAAGTCTGGTAGATCCCAGCTATTCCGAGGGGCATCGAAAGCCCCACAGCCGACACTAGGGCGAGGCCGATCAACACGTGCCTTACCTCGGTCGAGCTGAACCAGAACGTCGGCTGTCTGGGTGCACCCGTCCAAGTGTACTGAACGGAGTACGAGGTGGATGGAGAAGGGGCCGCCCCTGGCTCGGGTTGTCTAGGAATCCTCATCTTCCATGCTTCTGTGCAATCGTGACTTTCAGGCAATCGGTGCTCGGCGCAGAAGTATCCTCCGCAGAACGGGCATGTGAAAGGCAGGGGCTCCTCCTTTCCACACTTTTGGCAATACAAGCAAGTGCACCGACAATTCCGTTAGAAGTAGCCTTCCCTCTGATATGTGTTGCCCCAGCCCTCAGTGAGCTGCCAACGCTCTCTCAACATCACGCTTGAACTCGTCCTCGCCCAGGAAGAAAGAACAAATCGGTACAGCATTCACGACAATCTTCTCTCCTGTTCTCTGTATGGCTTCAGAAGGATGCTCCCATTCATTCACGACGCATATTGGGAGTTTTGGGTCAACTGCTTTTATTGTTGCCTCAGCCTTCTTGGCGAACTCGAAAGAGAATTGGCAAGTCGGCGAATACAGCAGGATAGCTCGTCCCTTATCTTGGTCGAGTGTTCCCCGAGGTTGCGCGGTCTCTCGTAATGTATAGTTTCCTGCTACTGGATAATATACAATATCTGAATCGTCCCCAGCCTCCTTGAAGCCCGCACGTTCGAAGAATCTTCGTTGAGTGAAGGCCTCGCCGGTGTCAAAGGCGTTCGTAAAGACAAAGCTGCAAGGTCGATCGCCGAAACAAGCCATAGGCTGGCCAAGATCTTTCAAGAGGTCATTCAGAAGCGCTTTGGCCACTCCTTTGCGTCGAGCCTCAGGTCTCGACGTGAAAATGCACTGTACTCGAACGGCGCCCTCTCTAGGCTTTTCAACAGTGGGATCCAGTTTTTCAGCGTAGTAGAGGATTTGACCGCACGGAATTCCACCGAGATAAGCGATCTTGGCGCAAGCGCCATAACTGCGCAGCATGTCCCGTACCCACTTCTTCTTTAGTTCCATTCCCATCCTGTGAAGTGGATCGTCGAGTTTCTTGAAGGAGCAAACGAGAACTAGATCGTCTATGTTCGAAGCGTTGACGTCGACAACACGGATTTTGTCGCTGCACATTGGGATCGTCACGGACCCAGTTCTCCGAGAAAGCTATTAAGCCTCCTAATCTAGGAAAGCGGGCTAAGAGATCTATTGTTGATTAAGTGAGGCGTTGACATTTGGCGATGAAGCAAGTGGTTGAAATGCTTGATCTTCTTGACAGTGCAAAGGTGACAGGGCAAGAAGCGACGAAACTACTCAAGAGTAGAGGAGTCGAGCAGGTTGAGGCCACGGCCATCAAAGGTGACAAGGGAACAACTGACTTCATCAAGGCAATCGTCCCCGGCGTCGATGGAAAATCCAGAAGAGGTAACTCACAAACCCTCGGAATCGTTGGAAGGCTTGGAGGCATAGGTGCGAGGCCTCAACGAGTTGGACTTGTCTCCGACGCCGACGGTGCCGTCGCAGCTCTTTCCTGTGCCCTAAAGCTTGCGGACATGAAGCGAAACGGCGACGATCTGCGAGGGGACGTGATCGTCGCGACTCACATTTGCCCCTACGCTCCAGTGGAGCCTCACGAACCAGTCCCGTTCATGGGCTCGCCGGTGGACATGAGAACAATGAACATGTATGAAGTCGATGCGGACATGGACGCGGTGCTATCAATCGATACGACGAAGGGCAACAGGATCATCAAGTTCAAAGGAATCTCAATCACTCCTACAGTGAAGGAAGGTTACATCCTGAAAGTCAGCAGCGACCTGTTGAACATCCTTGAGTGGGTCACAGGAACCCTGCCTAGAGTTGTGCCGATAACGACTCAAGACATAACTCCGTACGGCAACGGCTTGGACCATATGAATAGCATAATGCAGCCCTGGATAGCCACAGCAGCTCCAGTAGTAGGCGTAGCTATCACGACCGACGTTCCGGTACCGGGCTGCGCAACTGGCGCGAGCCATATTGTCGATATCGAGTGTGCTGTGAGGTTCTGTACAGAGGTGGCGAAAGCGTTTGGAGAAGGCAGATGCAGCTTCCACGACGAAAGGGAGTTCAACCTCATAACGAAGCTCTACGGATCTATGAGGCATCTAGGAACGCTCGGTAAGGGCTTGAGCTGATTTTGATGGCACGCGTAGGCATGGTGACCATAGGACAATCGCCAAGGAATGATGTCGTACCCGAAATCCAAGCGCTGCTCGGGCCCGGAATCGATATCGTTCAGTGCGGCGCACTTGACGGCTTGTCTCGCAAGGAAGTCACGGAGCTGGCTCCAAGCCCAGGCGACTTGGTCCTAGTGACCAGAATGCGCAATGGTAAAGAGGTGACGGTTGGCGAATCGAAAATCCTCTCCAGAGTTCAAGAATGCGTCGACAGCTTGGCGAAGCAATGCGATGTGCTCGCTATGCTTTGCACAGGCCAATTCCTCCAGCTCGTATCAAACAGGGTGATAGTGATGCCTGACGCTCTCCTTGATGGCGTGGTTAACGGTATTCATGGAGTGCGGACTATCGGAGTGCTCATCCCATCAGCCAAACAGACGGTCCAAGCTCTTAAACGATGGAGGCGGCCGAGCAGCGCGGTAGTGGTTGAAAGTGCTTCACCGTACTCTGAGCAGGATGAGGTGACCCCTGCAGCTCAGAAGCTTGCTACCTCAAAGCCCGACCTGATAGTCTTGGACTGCATGGGCTATGCCCTCTGGACAAAAGATGTCGTCAGAAAGATCACGGGGAAACCAGTCATAGTTCCCCGCTCGGTCCTCGCTCGCTCAATAATGGAACTGGTAGGATAAAGGAGACGCGTATTCTCTCGGTTTACGGAGCTCAGAAGCTTGAGGTCTTCCTTCACTCATCTCGTTTGTGCGAGGTGTGGAACTGCATACGGTGCCGACGAAAAGGCGATAATGTGCCAAAACGCTGATGACGGACGCTTAGAGATCTACTACAACTACGAAGAGGCGAAAGAGACTCTTACGAGAGATACTGTTCAAGAAAGGCCGAAAGGCGTCTGGAGATACTTCGAACTGCTTCCCCTTGAAAAGTCCAGAAACATCGTCAGTCTATCTGAGGGCGGCACGCCTCTCCTAAGATGCGAGAGGCTTGGCCAGGAACTTGGTCTTCCAGAACTCTTCGTTAAGGACGAGACCAGAAACCCCACAGCATCATTCAAGGATAGGGCTATGACTGTAGGCGTTTCAAAGGCAGTTGAGTTCAACGCCAAAACCGTTGTCACTGCATCAACAGGCAACGCGGGGGCTTCCCTTTCTGCCCTATCAGCGAAGGCAGGGTTGGATTGCTGCGCCTTCGTTCACGAGAACGCGCCTTCAGGCAAGCTGGTTCAAATGGCGTGCACAGGTGCACGAGTGTTCAGAGTCAGAAACCTCGAGACCTCTGAGGATCCAGTCGTCAAGATGCTGAAACTCGCTGTGGAGAAGTTTGGCTGGTATCCATGCCCCAGCTTCGGGCCGTTCAACCCATACCAGTTCGAAGGTGGGAAGACGATCGCGTACGAGATCATTGAACAACTCGAATGGAGCAGCCCAGACTGGGTTGTGATCCCGATTGGAGGTGGTGGACTTTTAGGTGCAAACTGGAAGGGTTTCATTGAAGCAGAAGCATTGGGAATGGTTGATAGAAAGCCGAAGATCGCTGGTATACAGCCAGATGGATGTGCACCTGTAGTGAGGGCCTTCAAGGAAGGAGCAGACCCTCTTAGCATCGAGCCTTGGGCAAATCCCAGCACTGTGGCAGGAGGGTTGAAGGACCCTATACCCTGGGATGGCGATGCTGCTCTCAAATCGATAAGGGACTCAGGGGGATCGGCGGAGGCAGTATCAGACGAAGAGATTCTCGAAGCGCAAGAGCTTCTCGCCAGGACAGAAGGGATATTCACTGAGCCTTCTGGAGCGGCTTCAGTCGCAGGCATGATCAAACTGGCAAGGGCTGGAATCATCGAAGCTGATGAAAAAATCGTTGTGGAAGTCACAGGATCAGGTCTGAAGGATCCTATTGCCGTAGCGCAGAGACTACCAGAGCCTCCGCTCATCAGTCCCAAGATTGAGGATTTCGAAGATCTGCTGAATAGGAAGTTTCTTACTTAGATTGCCGGTGACAGGACTCCAGACAAGTCCCTGCCCGAACTAGTACATCTCTCTTTAGCTGATGCTTTTTGCGGTTTAGCGGGTTGGGTTACGGTGCTAGCTTGGACTCCAAGCCTCAAGCACCGGTTACGGTATCGATCCTATGGCTCAAAAGCCTTCGTAGCGTGTCCTGTTTGGGCCAAGCGAGATGCTTCCAACAGCGACCGTTGTCACAGCTTCGAGAATGCTTTGATGACTCTTGATTGGACTGTGGGGAATCGTGGGACTTCTGGGAGCAGCGCCTGTAGATCTGTCCCCCAGTCTCTCTCCAGCTCTTTGGTCGCGCTCATCAGGGATTTGACGTCGAATGTCTGGTTGTAGATGCTTAGCTTCTTGTTGATAAGAGTTCTTGTGGGCTTGACGTGCTTGCCCAGCAAGAACCATAGGTCATACAGGTGGCGTGGTCTCCCAATGTGGATTAGTGCCCTCACCTTCTCCGCCATGATCTCCTTTATGTTCATGGTAGTAATCATGATATTGTTCATGTCATACATGTTCTTCACCTCCATCTTCTTCGTCTTCATCACAGGTTTCTCTAGGAAAGTTAGATCTAGATTGATGCTGGTCAGGTAGCCATTCATGTCGCGGTACTGTAATCGGAGTCTTCTGGCGTGTTCTCCACGTATGTCCTCAACGGTCACACCTGTGAACGTTACTCCTTCATCGTAGGCGAGTAAAGGTTTCCTGATCTCACTCGCGAGTTGTCCAGCCACATCGCGTTGAGAGTCGAAGTCTAGATCCTCGGAGAAACGAGCTTCAGGATGGAACATTTTCTTGATAGCCGTTCCACCCTTGAAGACGAGCTCATCAGAGAAGGAGGTCTTCGACAGGACCATCAGAGAGACAGCGATTGCGTGATCCCTTTCAATCATGCCAAGACCGATCCGCTCTCTTCCAGCGATCCGCCTAAGATCGTCAGGTGTGATCATGTCTCTTACCAGCTCGTCAACTTACGGTCAGGAAGATTGATGATCAAGCCGAACTCTTTCGAGTAAGTCAATGCTTTATTCGGGCCATTCGGGTCCAGAAACCTGAAGCCACACCATTTCCGCTTGGCCAGTGATCTGCTGACCTCCGGCGCTGTCCTAAGGACTCTTAGGATATGTCCGAGTCTCCGAAGGGCCACGTCTACGCCCATCTTCCTTATACACTCGATGACTTTCTTCCAGTCTAGCTCGTTCCGAGAGTTCCAGATCGCCTTTGTGATTTCGCTGAGGCCTCCGCAATACTGGGGGAAGACCAAAGCGTCGGCAACAGTCTTCTCTCGGGTCGAGATGTTGAACTGCTCATTGTGGATTCTTTCTTGCGTGAACCCGAAGAACTTCTTCCTAGAGATAGTGATGAATCTGAGCATCTGCCCGCCGTACTTGAGATGCCTCTTCCGTTTCGGCGTGGCAACGAAGACAGCGTTAGGTATTTGCTCAGTCATGCCCCAGTGATTCATGGCGGTCCAGAACCCGACATAGTACTCATCGATGACCTGAGGGACGATTAAGAAGAGGCTCTCAGACCAGTCTCCCTCTACCCCTGCACGTCCAGGAACTAGCAGATATTTGCCCCTCTCAACTCTGGTTATCCTCTTCTTTCGACTTAGCCTGTAGACAATCTGCCATGCATCAGTCCTCCTCAAGCCCGTTATCCTCATTACATCGCCAAGGTCGAAGGTAGTCCTGTCCTCCTTCTCTAGCTCGAAAAGCAGCCTGGTTTCGTTTGGCCCCAGCGCTATTTTTCTTGTCACAATACTCACTTCCAACGTAAGTATTGTTACATGAAAAATATAACGATTTCCAATCACTTACCATGGTACGAGAGTGAGAGAGTGAAGGCTGGGAATATGAGATTGACGAATAGGCTGGTTGAGTATGTGAGGCAGAGAGGGGAATTCTCTCCAGGGAGGTTGAGGTCCAGTTGGGTCTTGGGTGGCTGCCACCCTCTTTTTTCCATGCGTAGCCTTCCACAATTGGCCGAATCAGACCTGCAACGGGTATTCCGCGTCGATTCGCCTCTAATTTCAGCCACCGCGACACGATCGTACTCATGGAAGAATAGGGTGTCGGACACCCTGTTCTCTTCCATAGAAAGGGTTGCAAG
>Ga0209725_1000703_pt1 | contig 19947 bp, 22 predicted proteins | sample I18A1metaG_FD_184145 | JGI IMG/M metagenome (GOLD analysis project Ga0209725, IMG submission 184145) | Lake sediment bacterial and archeal communities from Gulf of Boni, Indonesia to study Microbial Dark Matter (Phase II) - ​I18A1 metaG... | ecosystem: Environmental > Aquatic > Freshwater > Lake... | reverse complement strand
GACTTAAGGGGAAGGAAGGCAGGTTCCGAGGAAACCTCTCCGGTAAGAGAGTCGACTTCTCCGCTCGGACAGTCATTTCACCTGATCCTAACCTAGACGTCAGCGAGGTGGGTGTGCCAACAGATGTCGCTGCAAGACTGACAATTCCAGAGAAGGTCACAGAATGGAACATTGGCGAGATGCGACAGCTCGTGGAGAACGGACCTGACCAGTATCCCGGGGCCCTCTATATTGTTCGCCCAGATGGAAGGCGAATTCGACTTGAGTTTGTCACAGAAAAAAAGACGCTGGCTGAAGGCCTTCAACCAGGTTTTGTGGTTGAGAGGCACATACGCGATGGCGACACGGTTCTCTTCAATAGGCAACCGTCACTGCACAGAATGTCGATCATGGCGCACAAGGTAAGGGTCCTGCCGTACAAGACATTCAGACTGGACCCATCAGTCTGCCCGCCATACAACGCAGACTTCGATGGAGACGAAATGAATCTGCACGTTCCTCAAGGAGAGGAAGCACGTACGGAAGCACGCCTTCTCATGGAGGTTCAAGACCAGATCCTCTCACCCCGATACGGAGGACCGATAATAGGACCAATTACTGATCTTGTAAGCGCTGCATATCTTCTCACAAGCAACTCAACATACCTGACGAAAGACGAGGTAAGCAGAGTTCTAGCGGCGGCAGGATACGACGGCCCATTACCCCAGCCAGATCTCCGCAGGCCTCAACAGATGTGGTCTGGAAAGAAGATATTCAGCCTGTTCATCCCCAAGAAAATGAACTTCGTAGCCAAGTCGAACATGTGCAGGAAATGTGCCGAATGCAAACAGGAAAAATGCCCGTATGACGCCTACGTCGTGGTCAAGGACGGAGTTCTTGAGCGTGGTGTGATAGACAGAAACGCCATAGGCGCGAGATCTGAGAGCCTCTTCCACCGCATTGTGAAGGACTATGGACCGAGCGTAGGAAGAGATTTCCTCAACTCGATATCAAGGCTGTTAGATCGATTCCTCACAATTAGAGGCTTCTCCTATACGCTTGACGAGCTTGACGTTTCGCCCGCAGTAAGAGGAAGGATTGAGAAGGCCATCAAGAACGCCGAGGAGAGAGTCAACGAACTTGTCCAGAACTACAGGGGAGGCACGCTGGAGAGGTTGCCTGGGCAGTCACTTGAGGAATCGCTTGAGATATACATAATGAACGAGCTTTCTAGAGCGAGAGACGAGGCTGGCGCGCTTGTGGACAAGCATTTTGGAACAGAGAACAGTGGAATTGTCATGGTTAGAGTCGGGGCGAAGGGATCGATGTTGAACATAGGCCAGATGGCTGCGTCGATTGGCCAACAGTCGATCAGAGGCAAAAGGATACTACGAGGGTATAGGGGAAGGGCGCTTTCATGCTTCGAGCCTGGTGACGTCGGCGCCCTGGCAAGAGGGTTCGTATACTCGTCATTTAGAGACGGGCTCAATCCAGTGGAGTACTTCTTCCACGCGATGGGAGGAAGAGAAGGACTCGTGGACACGGCTGTAAGAACACAACAAAGCGGATACATGCAACGCCGTCTAATAAACGCGCTAGAACACATTAGGGTCGAATACGATGGAACTGTAAGGGACTCGCGGGGAAACATTATTCAGCTAAGATATGGCGAGGACGGGGTTGACACAGCGAAGAGCGACCACGGCAAGGCTGTCAACACGGAACGGCTGGTTGACAGGGTGAGACTAGGCGCCGGAAGGGGAGAGAAGGCATCCAGAAGCTACGCGCTCAAGAGACTTCAAGCAAGAGCATCGCATCTGCCGCGCATGTTGGGCTCAGAGTTGAAGAGGAATCTGTTGGAGAAGAGATTAACCAAGAAGGCGGTTGATGAGGCCATAGACCAGGCGATTGAAGACTATAGAAAGTCACTGATAGAGCCTGGCGAGGCTGCAGGCATAGTCTCCGCCCAGTCGATAGGCGAGCCGGGCACACAGATGACGCTTAGAACCTTCCACTTTGCCGGGGTGAGAGAGCAAAACGTCACACTTGGGCTTCCAAGACTGATAGAGATCGTTGATGCAAGGAAGATCCCCTCAACTCCGATGATGACCGTTTACTTAGACAAGAAATGCAGACAGAACCGCGAAAAGGCCGAGAAGGTCGCTATGTCGATTACACATACGACCCTTAGAGACATAGCGGCACAGATCGAGTCTGACATAACCAACATGAAGATTGAAGTCACCCTCAACTCCGAGAAGATGCGCCAAAGAGAGATCGCTACGCGGGACGTAAGAGAGGCCATGCAGCTACCGTCCTGCGATGTCAAGATTGAACGATCAAGAATCACGATCAAGCCCGAGGATATGGATATCTCACAGTTCAAACGACTGGCAACAAAACTTCCTTCTCTACATATCAAAGGGCTTCCCGCCATCAAAAGAGCACTCGTGGTGGAGGAGAAGGGAGAATGGGTCATCAGGACGGAGGGATCCAGCCTCGAGCAGGTTCTCACGATCCCAAGCGTCGACCCTACGAGAACAGTCTCAAACAACATGCACGAGGTTGCAATGGTCTTGGGTATCGAAGCGGCCAGAGAAGTGATTATGAGGGAGGCCCTTGGCGTTCTGGAGGAGCAAGGTCTCGATGTCGACATCAGACACGTAATGCTTGTCGCGGACGCAATGACCGCATCCGGAGAAGTGCTACAGGTGGGTAGACATGGCGTCAGCGGAGAGAAGGCGAGCACACTGGCAAAGGCGGCCTTCGAAATCACGATCCCAACTATTGTCGATGCCGCAGTGAGGGGAACGGCTGACTCACTAAAAGGTGTGGCGGAGAATGTCATCGTCGGTCAACAGATACCGATGGGGACCGGGCTCATCGACATGTACATGGCGATGCCTGAAGTAGGAAAGTCGAAGAAATGATCGATATATCGAAGCAGTTAAAGCTAGCCGTCAAGAGCGGTAAGGTGTCGTTTGGATGCAACGAGGCTCTTGAGGCTGCCAGAAGTAGGAAAGCAAAGTTGATCGTGTTGGCGTCGAACTGTCCCGAGTCGGCCAGGTCTGCAATCCTCCACAGCGCCAGACTTTCGGATCTGCCAGTGTATGTCTATCCAGGCTCCAGTGCCGACCTAAGGGAAGTCTGCGAGAAGCCTTTCCTTGTTGCAGCTGTGACTGTTAGTGAGCCGGGAGATTCGGAAATACTGAAGACTATAGGGGTCAAAGATGTCGGTAGCTAGGATCAAGCTGACTGGCGACGAGATGAAGTGCATTGCGCTTTTCGAGAGCGTAACAGGCGCAACTGCCAAAGACTGTCTCATCGATGAGAAGGCTGAGCGAATAATCTTCCTTGCAAAGCAAGGCGAAATGGGCCTCGCCATAGGAAAGGCTGGAAAGAACATTCAAGCGCTGAGAAAGATCACAGGTCGTCAGGTAGAGGTTGTCGAACAGGCTGACACACCTGAGCAACTCATTAGAAACGCGTTGGCGCCGGCAAAGGTGAAAGAGATCAGGACTACGGAAAGCCCGGACAGGAAGATCGTCGTGGTGGAAGTCGAGCCCAGAGATAAGGCTCTTGCCATAGGAAGGAACGGTCGAACGATCGACAAGACCAGGATGCTCGCGAAGAGATACTTCCAGATCGACCATGTTGTGATAACTTAGCCCTTCGTGTGGGCGTCCGCTACGTTTTCCGCTGTTTTGCGAACTGCTCAGCCACTCTCAGGAACTCATCAATTTCCGCTTCGGTATGAGCCGTTGAGATTGCACAGTGCACTAGCTCAGGCGTCAAACAGAAGATTCCATTGTCTAAGAGATAATACATGAACTTCCTTGAGACCTCTAGGTCTCCGCCGCTGACATCAACAATGTTCCTGGGAGGAGTCCTCGTGAAGTGGCATCCAAAGATCGACCCAATCCCGGTCGCCTGAAATTCAATGTTAGCTCGTTCCATTATCTCCGTCAAGCCTTGACGCGCTTTCTCGCCAAGCTTGCCTATCCGGTCGTATACAGACCCATCTTCCAAGATCTTCAAAGTCGCGAGGCCTGCAGCCATAGAGACCGGATTTCCCGTATGAGTTCCTCCTAGGAACGAATACTCCGAACCCTTGTACTTTGTGTGATCCATTCGGTCCATGATGTCTGCTCTACCCGTGATTGCTCCGATCGGAAGCCCTCCCCCGGCGATCTTCCCAAGAACTGTCAGATCCGGGTGCACTCCATAAGCTTCTTGGGCTCCTCCGGGTCCCAATCTGAAGCCTGTGACGATCTCGTCAAAGACGAGTAGAGTGCTCTCCTCACGGCAGAGTTCAGCAAGGCCTCCTAGGAACTCCTTCTCAGCTGGAATCATACCCCCCGCACCCATAATGGGTTCAATCAAGACACACGCAAGCTGCTTTCCCTTCATAGACCTCCTCACTCCATCGAGGTCGTTGTAGGGAAGTACAACTGTGTCTTGTAACGACCCGGGTGTCAATCCTCCTGAGGCCACCTCGACGGGGAGCTTCACGGCCACGTGCAGCGGATCATATCCACCATGCCAGTTTCCCTCGAACTTTCCGATTCGAGTTCTGCCAGTGTAAGTTCTGGCCAGTCTGACCATATACATATTCGCCTCCGTTCCGGATCCTGTAAATCTTATCAACTGGGCTGAGGGCACCATCTTGATTATCTGGTCGGCGAGTTTGGCCTCCAGCTCGTGAGCTACCCCGTAGTGAAAGTCTTTCTCAATCTGCCCTCTGACAGCCTCGACGACTTTTGGGTGGCGATGACCCAATATCAAAGCAAAATGTGCGCACCAGTAGTCGGTATAGGTGTTGCCGTCAATGTCGAAGAGCTTGCTACCCTCTGCGTTTGTGACACAGAACGGATACGGCTCTATGAATCGTATCTTGTATGAGACTCCCGCGGGAAAGAGCATCTTCGCCCTTTCATATGCCTGTTTTGAGCGAGGAGTCCTTCGCTCATATTGTTCACTCATTCAGTATTCAACCTTCGTTGACGAGCTGCCCCAGAGTGTTTTTCCAAAAGGTTAAGCCTTTCGGAGCCCCTACGAATCGACCCTCTCAAATTCTTCTTTGGGAGCTCCGCAGATCGGACATGCCCAGTCCGGACCTAGATCTTCAAACCTCGTTCCAGGAAGTATCTGTTGATCAGGAAAACCATTCGCCTCGTCATAGACCCACCCGCAGACCCGGCATCTCCACCTCAAGACGACCCCTCTGCCAACTTCTCCCATGCAATCCTGCCGAACTCATAGTACCTCTCTACGTCCTCTTCGTGTAACACGTATTGCACCTAAAGAGTTAAACTAAGGACCGTGGCCGTTGCCTGGCTCTTCACAGCCTTTGCTCCTCCTCTATCTAACGCGCGCTTATATTGTGCGGGTTAGAGTTGGGTGCTATTCGGAATGGTGTTGGCGATGAGAGAAGAAGTTGAGAAGGCCCTTCAAGAGTTGAGACCTAACCTGCAGGCAGACGGTGGAAACGTAGAACTTGTAGATGTCAAAGACGGCGTGGTCAAGGTAAGACTGACTGGAGCATGCGCGGGATGCCCCATGTCCCAGATGACATTGCAGTGGGGAGTTGAACAGTTTCTGAAGAAGAAGGTGCCCGACATCCAGAGGGTCGAATCTGTCAAGTGAGATTCCCACTCGGACTGACAAGCCCCGCTTACTGTAACTCGTGATCCATCATCTTCACGAAAAAGAGCTTCTGTGTCATTCGAATCTAGATCAGACGCAAGATTTGAGAAGGTAAGACCTTGCTCCCCAAATGTGCTTCTTGCTCCCCACGTTTTTTGGCTCTACTTCGACAGAAAGAAAAGGATCCGACTTGGCCATATTTCCCATAGCTACGCTGGGCATGGGTCACATGAATCTCGAATTACTGATCTCGCAGATTCGCAATCTTGAAGCAAGTGCCGTTGCATTGCAGGTGGAGGAGAGACTGAGAGAGTTCAAGCTCCTTCACTCCAAAGGAAACGAGAAGTGGTTCTCGGAGCTTTGCTTCTGTATCCTTACCGCCAACTCCACCGCAAGGCTAGCGATAAGGATTCAACAGGAAATAGGCGCAGAAGGATTTCTTACACTACCTGAAGAGGAAATCGCAAGAACACTAGAAAGGTTGGGACATAGATTCAGCGAGCGGCGAGCGCAGTACATTGTCCAGGCCCGAGAATTCAGTCACATCAAGAATCTCGTAGTGGGTATAGGAAACGAAGGACAGGCTCGTCAATGGCTTGTCGAGAACGTCATGGGTCTGGGATACAAGGAAGCGAGTCACTTCCTGAGAAACGTTGGATATGATAACTTGGCCATTCTCGACAGGCACATCTTGAGAATAATGCGCGAATATGATATGGTTCAAGAGATCCCGAAAGGACTTACGAGACGTAGATATGTGAATCTTGAAGCCAGACTTCAAGGTCTCGCCACAAGGCTGAATATGCCTCTCTCAAGGCTCGACCTCTACCTCTGGTACATGAAGACCGGCGCTGTGCTAAAGTAGAGGGAACCCCCTGTTTTCCTAGGTCAACCTCAAAGAAAGCAGCAAGAACGGGGTCCGCTCAATTGCCAGCGAATCTGACTGCGGAGGCGAAAGGACTATGGAACAAGGCCTCTCAAGCCAAGACAGTGGAAGAGAAGATCCATGCTCTCCAAGAGTTCCTATCGGCAGTCCCAAAACATAAGGGAAACGAAAGGCTTCGAGCGCAGGTCAAGCGCAAGATAGCGATTCTCAAGTTGGAGGCAACTGAGCGAAAGCAGAGGAGAGCTGGCGGAAGGGGGGAAGGTTGGTTCATACAGAAGCAGGGGGCGGCGCAGATAGTGCTGATCGGTCAGACGAACGTTGGCAGAAGCAGCTTGCTTTCAAGGCTAACGAACGCGAAGCCCACGATTGCTTCTCGCAAGTTCACAACCACCCGCCCCGTTCCTGGGATCATGAACTTTGAAGATCTTCAGTTTCAGCTGGTTGAAGCCCCCGCACTGGTAAGAGGTGCTGCCGACGGAGAGGGCTGGGGCCTTCAGACTCTTGGTCTTGCCAGAAATGCTGACGGCATTATCATTGTCGTGGACCTCTCCGAAGATCCTGTGAATCAGCTCGACATTGTACTGGCCGAGCTGGAAGGCGCAAGGATATCTGCAAGGCGGTCTGATTCAAACATCTTCATAACCAGCCCTAAGGAAGGCGGAGGAATCCGAGTGATGGTTTCTGGGCATCTCCTCGACTGCAACATCGGAGATGTGCAGACGCTGCTTACGGAATATGGGCTAAGCAACGCGGTAATCCGAATAGTTGGAGAGGCCCGACTGAACGACATTGAAGACGCGTTATTGGAAGCTACGACTGTCTTCAAGCCGACGATTGTGGCAGCAAATAAACTAGACATCTCGGGTGCAAGAAAGAATTTGGAAGCTCTGTCTCAGAAGGCAGCAAACCTACCAGTCATACCTGTCTCATGTACAACCGGCGAGAACATCCACCAGATCGGAGATGCCGTGTTCGGGGCACTCAGCATCATCCGCGTTTACACAAAGGAGCCGAACGAAGACGTGCGCACGACTGAGCCTTTCGTTATTAGCAGAGGATCTACTGTTGGTGAACTGGCGAAGAGAATTCATACAGAACTCCATGAGAACTTTCGATTCGCGCGAGTCTGGGGCTCGACTGCCAAGTTTCCTGGAGAAAAAGTCGGGCTTGAGTATGTTCTCGGCGATCGAGACACAGTGGAGATTCACACAAGGTGAAGAGGCTAGGCACTGACTCTTTCGAGATACCTAGCTGGAACGTACGGCGAAAGGTATGTCTTCCCAACCGAGAAGACCTGAATCCCTTCCTTGTGAGCTGTCAACGCATAGACCCTATAGACAATCGGATCGGCGTCCCTGCGTCTTCCGACAGCCAAGGCCTCCTCGATAGTCAGGGGTAGGTGGACGTAGGCTCTCCTCTTTGAAATGAGTCCAAGACGCTCGATGTCACTGCAGAATCTTCTCACGGTCCCATGAAAGAGATATTCAGGAGGGATTACTGTTTCATACAGCACTGTGTCAGGCACAGTATGTCCATATAGAGCTCTCATTCGCCCGTCTCTGATCTCAGATCTCCTCTTGGGCGATGAAGCGACTAGATTGAGCAGATCTTCTCTTCTTACCCACCTCCATCTCGACTCTGCGCCTATGGCTGCGACAAGCTCATCCAATGACACAAAGCCATTCCTGTCAAGAGTGAGACCGAATTCCTTCGGCGCATGCCTCAATACGTATGACAGGAGGCGGCTCAAGGACTCGAACCTGTCTCTAATCATGAGCCCTCACGCGAACCTCAGCAAGGCCGGCTCGAAAGACTTTTGGACATGCCAAGTGTACTCCGTGAAGAGATTTGACATGATATTCGAACAGATACGCGCCTCCAACTCAGACAATTTCTCCTATCTGATCGCCGATGAGGAGAGTCGCGAAGCCGCGATTGTCGACCCGGCATTGCCTACTGCCCCCGTGAGATCTGGCGTCAATAGATACAAGGTACAAGTGAAATACATAATCAACACGCACGGACACCGAGATCATACATCAGGGAATTCTGAGCTTGCGGAGGCCACAGACGGAAAGGTAGTAGCCCATGTGAATTCTACGCACAGGAGAGACATCTCTCTCAAGGACGGAGAATTCCTTACGCTTGGACGACTCAAGATCACTGTTCTCCATACGCCAGGGCACACGCCAGATAGCATCTGCCTGCTGGTCAACAAGAAGTTGCTTACGGGAGACACCCTCTTCGTCGGCGAGTGTGGAAGAACAGATCTGTCGGGAGGGGACTCTGCACAACTATACGAGAGCCTGTTCAACAAGATACTCAGACTGGAAGATGCCATTGAAATCTACCCAGGCCATGATTACGGTCCCACGCCTTCATCAACCTTGGGTCTCGAGAGGAGAACCAATTACACTCTCGAACCCAGAACCCTGGAGGAATTCATCGACTTCATGTCAGAGCCGTAACCCAGCAGATACGAAACGCTTATTGCGATACCCTAGGTACCAAGACAGATTTCGCTGAGGACTTGGCTGAAGGATTCGAAATGATACAGATAGTCGGGTTGATCGCGGCATTCGCCCTGATAGTTCTTCTGACCGCCAAGCGATTCAACACGGCTCTCTCAATACTCATAGGAGCAATAGCACTTGCCATCTTATACGGGGCGTCAGTTCAGGACTTCGTCGAGTTGTCTCTTCAAGCCTTGATGGATCCACTGACGAGAAGCATGACGCTACAGGTGACAGCAATTGGTATCCTTGGTTACTGTATGAATGAGACAAAGCTCATGGATGACCTAGTAGCAGGCCTCAAGACAATACTTTCCAGCAAGAGCCTGATCGCGTCCATTCCCGCAATAGTCGGCTTGATGCCTATGCCTGGGGGTGCCTTGCTCTCAGCTCCTTTGATCGACGGAGAGGCTGATAACCTGAAGTTGACCCCTGAAAGAAAAGTGGTGATCAACATAACGTTCAGACACATATGGGTCTATGTTTTCCCCTTGTCTTCGACACTGATCCTTGCGTCGGGACTCGCTGGGATAGGCTTGTACGAGCTGATCCTCGTACAGGTTCCAGCCTTTCTGTTGTCGATTGCCCTGGGATATCTCTTGTTAATTCGACACTTGAATTCCAATGAGGACCTTGCACGTAGGAAGGAATATGGATCTGTAGTCAGGGGGCTCGGCCCCATTCTACTTGCGGTTGCCTTGAACTTGGCAGGGCTAGACCTGGCCATATCTGTAACTACAGGGATAGTCAGCGCTTTCCTCATTAAGAGGACCAAACCACTGAAAGCTGCGGAACTCCTCTGGCAAGGAATTCCCTGGGTATCAACGCTATCGGTTTTGGGCGTTATGATTCTTCGCTATGTGATAGAAAATTCGAAGGCGGTTTCGCTCTTCTTTGAAGTCTTGAAGGAAGCGAAGCTGCCCCTTGTGATCTTCGCCACACTTCTCCCACTCACAATAGGAGGGGTTTCAGGTCTTCCGATGGCTGGAGCAGGAATAACTATACCCTTTGTTCTTCCGCTTTTCAAGAGCAATGCTCCACCGCTTGTGAGCATGATCATCCTGAGCAATTATGCTGGCTACTATGTTTCGCCACTACACCTCTGTCTGCTCCTCTCCAACCAGTACTATGGAGCGAAGATTCATAAGGTGTATCGACTGTGGATTCCCTATGTTTTCGCGGTCTGCGGCATCGGGATACTGTTCGACTTTCTCATCTTGCCGACGTAGGAACGCGAGCCGAGAAGACTTAAATAAGATCCAGAGACCTCGTAGTGCGCGCAGCAGTGGCGTAACATGTCTTCAAGAGAGTTCAGGCACATCATACGGGTCATGGGCCAGGATCTCGACGGCACTAAGAAGCTGGTCTATGGCCTCACGAAGATCCGAGGAATTGGTGTAAGCCTGTCAAGCGCGATTGCCAAGGCCGCAGGGCTCAAGCCGGACATCAGGATTGGGCAGCTGTCGGAAGAGGAGGTTGACAAGATCGAAGATGTCATTTCTGACCCTGCGAAGTTCGGAATTCCAGCGAGACTCCTGAACAGAAGGAAAGATCTTGAGAGCGGCAGAGACATGCACCTGGTTGGTCCAGACCTCGCACTGGGAGTGAAGACGGACATAGATTTCATGAAGGATTTGCGGACTTGGAAGGGGATAAGGCACTCTTTTGGGTTGAAAGTCAGAGGTCAGAGGACAAAGACCACTGGCAGAACTGGAAAAGCTGTTGGAGTCAAGAAGAAGGCAGCGATAGCTGCCTTGAGAGCTGCTCAGGCGGAGAGGGAAGGTAAGGGTGAACGCGGTGGGTGATCCCAAGAAACAGAGAAAGAAGTATGAGACTCCTCGCCATCCGTGGAGGCGAGGCCAAATTGCGGATGAGCTCAAACTCATCGGAGACTATGGTTTGAGGAACAAGAGGGAACTCTGGCGATATAGAACTGAAGTCTCGCGGATCAGAGGTATGGCGAGGTCCCTCCTTGCAAAGACTGAGGAGGACAGATCGAGGACCGAAAAAGACATTCTGCAGAGCCTAATCAAGTTAGGAGTCCTCTCAGAAGACGCAACAATAGACGACGTGCTCGACTTGAATGTGACAAACATCTTGGATAGGAGACTTCAGACAATAGTGGCAAAAAGCGGGATGGCGAAGTCGATGCACCACGCTAGGCAGCTAGTCTCTCATGGCCATGTGTATGTTGGAGAAAGGCTAGTGACTGTCCCAGGATACATGGTCAAGAGAGATGAGCAAACAAACATTAGTTTGGCAGCTCCAGGGGCTTCTGCCCAGCCTACGTCGGCAAAGAAAGCCCGGTAGAGGCTGCTTGCGCGCAAGCCATCACGAGCGCAATCGCTCTTTTGCGCTTACTCGTTACGATCTTGTTCCCGGCCGTCACCTCAAGCTTGCCGCTGAATCATCCGTGCAATTGCTTCCTGAACTTGACGCGGTCGAGGGACCCCGTAGAGAGTGTGGTATGTTCTCCCTCGAGGAATCTGAACAGCTCTCCCTCCAGTTGCTGAGAGACCAAAGCCCACATTGCCGAGGGACCTGGTTCCCGTTCCGACTCCTAGGCCGCTAAGGATTGCTGCTGAGGCTGAATCCTCGCCCAACCCGAAGCCCGAAGCTGTGACGGGAACAACCGTCCCGTAGTTGAGGACGCGTCCCAACATGCCCTGTACAAGAGCAAGATCGTTTATCTTGTCGTATGTCAGTTGACGCGAATCATATGAGATGAAGTTCCTCTCCATGATGAGTCTGAGATTCGTGATGTAGTAGTTGTGGCCTCTCCTATAGAACTCCGCCATGCAGAAGCCCATCAAACCACATATGACTAGGAGCCATACATGAACGTCCAGAGGCATCTTGAAGTATTCGGTGAGCACTGTTCCCGCCAGAGCGATTGCACCGAAAAGAAGCAACGAGGTCACTCTCATGTAGACGAGACCTATGACTATCGCAACTCCCAGCAGTACGCCCCAGAAGATGAGAATGTTAGATAAATTGTACTGCTCAAGGAAAGGGATCGGTATGCGCAGCTTGAACCTAGCAGTGAGAAGGTACAGTTGGCCTATGAGATATCCGAGGAACACTAGAAGTCCCGATATTGCGAAGAGGTGCCAAAACGCCAAGGGATGAGGCTTCAGTTTCATGATCAGCGTCTCGCCTGGAAGTGGCTCAGCCCTTGTCACTCGAACTCACAAGTCGATCGGAAGCAGTACGGTTCAAGTAGTTTTTGCTCAAGTACATGTCAAACGTCTTTGCAGTCTGTGAGTCCTTTGTCAGCCTGCGTCGATCGCATCCTATTGCCTCAGCCTCAGGAACCACAGAGTAATGAACACAAGCAAGAGCAAGACCCCGAACAACATGAGTGAAGATCCAACCGGTCCATGACCTATAGCGATGGGGATGGGACCAACGAATATGAGAACACCTCCGCTCGTTGTCGAACTGAGACCAGCGGATAGAACCATCAGCAGCATTCCTACCAGAACCAAGAAGAAGCTAACCTTGAACCATCTGAACTCTCTTGGCCATCCAATCATAGCCGCTCCAACGCCATCTCCTGGCTCGCGGTCCTTTACCACATGTGCGTAGCAACTCCGGCAGAGCAACCCGGCAGGAGCAAGACAGTTCTCGCAGACAAGACGTCTGCAGCTTTGGCATACAATTCTCGCCGTCTCAGATCCACAGACATCACAGGTCCTAGCCAGGTGATATCGCCCCCTACCTTCCAGCCAACATACCAAGCGCAAAGAAAACTACAAGCAATAGAACCGCGCACATGAGGAGGAGACACGTGATTCTCCTGTCCGTTCCGAACACAATTGGCACTGGACCAACTAGGATTACTCCTCCCCCGCGTGCTCGACCCCTTATTCCTGCTGTGACAGCAACGATGAACGCCAAGACGAACCCCGCAAGCACGAGAAGCACGCCTATACCGAAGAGGTACTCGCTCAACATCCAAGCTCGACGTTTCCCTTCATCCACGTCAGTTCTATCTAGGCTTTGCTGACAGCGCTTGCTTTGCACTCTCCCGTACTGCTATTGACCCATCATCCGAGTGGCAATCAACGAGCGCTAGATCTTCCATGCTTACGCTGGTTTGTGTTCTGTGATTCTGCCCTAGACCTAATACTGGTGCACCTCATGCGGCCTTCTGAGCGACCTGCAAGGCTTTACAACAACGATCAGACTGACAATGACACCTGTGCGCGTATTCAGCCTTCCGGCAGCCCTGTTCAGTTGTACAGCAGTTTGCTTGAGCCTCAATGGCGTTGGCTGAACTCAAAAAACGTTTAAATAGCGTTCGGGATCTCATCGCTGAGCGAACTTAGGGAAAGATGCTGAGAATATGCAGGTTGAAGTGCTTGGCCGGGAGAAGGATTCGATCAGGTTCATCATACGAAACGTCTCGCCGGCTTTCTCGAACGCTCTCAGGCGTGCCATGATCTCGGAAGTACCTACGATGGCTGTGGAGGACGTTATGGTCATTGAGAACTCATCCGTACTCTACGATGAAATCCTCTCCCATCGACTCGGCCTCGTTCCTCTCACAACAGATCTGGACTCATATGTGCTGCCCGAAGAATGCGGCTGCAAGAGCGAGTTAGGCTGCAACAGATGTAGGACGACTCTCTCGCTTGAATCGGAAGCCACGGACGAATCAAGATACGTGTACTCGGGAGAACTGAAATCTGAAGACCCCGATATCAAACCTGTAAGCGACGCGATCCCCGTCGCTAAGCTTGCCCCAGGTCAGAAGATCAGGCTCGAGGCATACGCAAGGCTTGGGCGAGGCGCCGAGCACGCGAAATGGCAACCAGTATCGTCGGCTGCGTACAAGTACATGCCAAAGCTGTCGGTTGATCAGAGGAGATGCAACGGATGTGAAGAATGCGTCAAGACGTGCCCGAAGTCAGTCTTGGCGATCAGGAACGACAAGCTCGTCGTGGAAAAGGAGATCGAATGCACGCTTTGCCGAGATTGTGAAAGGCATTGTCCTCAGAAGCCCCCTGCCATAGGGGTCGGATGGGACGAACAGACATTCATCTTCAACGTAGAGTCCACGGGAGTCCTGCCTCCAGAAAGAATTATCCAAGAAGCGGCGAAGACCCTGATGAAGAAGGCGGCACAAACGCGCGAAAGCTTGGAGGCGGCGAAATGAACTCCGTATCCACAGATCTTGTGCTAATAGACGCCACGAATCACATTCTCGGTAGAGTTGCAAGTGTTGTCGCGAAGCACGCCCTTTGCGGCCGCAAGGTGGTAGTTCTCAACGCCGAGAAAGCAGTCATAGCGGGCCGAAAGGAGAGAACGCTTGCGGATGCCAAGCGTAAGCTCAGAACGAAGACCCACGGATCCCAAGAGAAGGCTCCTACGCATCCGAGGAGTCCAGACACGTACTTCAAGAGGGTCATCCGGGGAATGCTCCCATGGAAGAAACCGAGAGGCAGAGCAGCCTTCAAGAATGTGAAAGTCTTCGTAGGGGTACCCAGCGAGTACGCCGACAAACCTCTGCAAAGGTTTCCAGAAGCTGACGCCTCCAGACTCCGATGCCGATACATCACAATGCAGGAACTCTCAAGAGAAATCAGAGGCGGAAGACCATGAGCGAGAGACGGAGGATAGTCTTGGCTACCGGCAAGAGAAAGACAGCCATAGCAAGGGCGATCATAAAGCCCGGAAAAGGAAGAGTGACGATCAATGAGTCACCGCTTGAAACCTATGGCCAAGACATGGCCAGAACGAAGATTTGTGAGCCACTCCTGCTGCTCGGCGATAGAGCCAGAAGCGTCGACGTCTCGGTTCGGGTCCACGGAGGCGGGATGATGGGCCAGGCCGAAGCCACACGAACTGCGATCGCGAGAGGAATAGCTGAATGGTCGCGAAGTGCAGAAGTCCGTCGTGTGTTTACGAGACATGATCGGTCGATCCTCGCGGGAGACCCGAGAAGATCTGAACCCAAGAAGTTTGGCGGTCCTGGAGCAAGAACAAGGAAGCAGAAATCATACAGGTGATGTGATCTGATAGTTCCTGTTAGATGCTTTACGTGCGGCCGTCTTGTCGGCGATAAGTGGCACGAGTACTCAAGACGGGTCAGGCAAGGAGAAGACCCGAAGAAGGTTCTCGACGACCTTGGTATGAAGAGATACTGTTGCAGGAGGATGATGATCTCTCACGTCGAGATCATAGATGAATACCTGTCCTATGCTGAGCTTGCATACAAGAAGCGTGCTCACATGGCATGGGGGCAAACTACCTGAGCGCTTCAACGGTGATTAGACACGTCAAAGCCTGGAAAGCATTCGACAGCCGAGGCGCGCCGACTATAGAAGTCATCATAAAGACCCCAGAAGGTATCGGCCGCGCGGCTGCGCCGTCGGGAGCAAGTCGAGGCAGGTGGGAAGTAGAATCGTACCCCCCAGGCGGGATCGACGAGGCGCTGAAGATTGTTGAGAACACACTAGCGCCAAAGCTAACCGGCCTACATGCAGAAGACCAAGCAGCAATCGACAGCCTCCTCCACGAAGTGGATGGGTCCCCAAACCTAGCTAACATAGGCGGAAACACGGCCTACGCGATCTCCGCCGCGGCGGCCGTCGCTGCCGCAGATTCGAAGAAGATCCCGCTTTTTGAACACCTCTCCTGTTCCGCAAGACGCGAGTTGCCTCTTCCTATCGGAAACGTCATCGGCGGAGGCAGACATGCTCGCGTCGGAAAAACCGATGTCCAGGAATTCCTCGCTCTGCCCACCGGAGCGAGAACATTCTCGGAGGCAGCTCTGGCAAATGCCAACATCCACTCCGAAATCGCGACACTGCTCGAGGCGAAGGGAAAGCCTTCAGTAGGCAAGGGAGACGAAGGCGCTTGGATCGCCGACCTGACGACTGAGGAAGCTTTCGAAATCCTGTCGAAAGCATGCCAGAACATCTCAGACCTGATGGGCATAGAGATAAGAATCGGAGCAGACATTGCCGCTTCAACCCTCTGGGATGAAAAAGAACATCTTTACGTTTACAACAAGGATGAAAAGCGACTAAGCGAAGAAGGACAGCTCGACCTTGTCCAGAGTCTCAGGGACATGTACGAGCTTTTCTATGTTGAAGATCCGTTTCACGAAGAATCGTTTCAATCATTTGCAGAGCTCACGAAAGCCGTCCGCGACATTCTTGTGTGCGGCGATGACCTCTTTGCCACAAACTCTGTCAGATTTGAAAAGGGTAAGAAGATGAAGGCGGGGAACGCAATAGTAATCAAGCCGAATCAAGTGGGAACAATTAGTGATGCCTACGAGACAGCTGTTGCTGCAAAGCAGGCAGGGTACGCCACCGTTATGTCACACAGGTCAGGAGATACTCCAGCGCCTGAGCTGGCGCATCTCGCAATCGCATACGGAAGCCCCCTGATAAAGACGGGAGTCGTAGGTGGAGAAAGAGTGGCGAAAATCAACGAGTTGGTGAAGATAGAGAAGGATCTTGGCGAAAGGGCTAAACTTGCGAGAATCAATTTGTAGGATGAGCACATTTGGCAGTTGAGGACAAAGAACTGATTCCGAAGGCGGAAGGTCTGCTCCTGCCCCTGGAGGAATTGCTTGCTGCAGGGCTGCATATAGGAACCAGAATAAAAACTGGCGACATGGAGCAGCACATATTCCGAGCTAGGCCTGACGGCCTGTTCATACTCAATATTGGGAACACTGATCAGAAAGTCAGACTTGCATCGAAGTTCTTGTCGAGACCCGACCCTTCAAGAATCATCGTGGTCTCCTCAAGGTTATACGGAAAGACCCCGGTCGAAAAGTTCTGCGAATTGACTAGGTGTATTCCAGTCGTGGGAAGATTCATGCCAGGTCTTCTTTCGAATCCCCTTCAGCCCAAACATGCGGAACCGGAACTCGTCATCATCACAGATCCAAGAGCTGACTGGCAGGCTGTAAGAGAGGCATCATGCGCAGGAATCCCAGTCATCGGCCTGGCGGATACAGACAATGTCTTCAGCGGAATCGACTTGGCGATTCCAGTGAACAACAAAGGTCGACGAGCCCTCGCCATGGTGTATTGGCTTCTCGCAAGGCAAGTCCTCAGAGAAAGAGGAGAGATCCCACCCGACGGAGGCATAACCGCCACCATCGACGACTTCGAAACGAAACTTGCTAGCATCCCCGCAAGATTAGCTGAGGAGCCTTGAAAGTTAGGCGACCGGTCCAAGCTGGCTCTTTCTATTCTGCAGGAAAGGCTTCTCTCCTGCAGCAGATAGAAGGATGCTTCCTCCACCAGTCTGGACCTGGAAAGCTGCCCAAGCTGCAAGAGAATGCTGAGAGGAAAATAGTCTCTGCAATCGCACCTCATGCTGGATACATGTACTCAGGACCTGTCGCCGCACACCTCTTCTTGGCACTGGCTCTTGATGGACTTCCAGACACTATCGTCATTTTAGGTCCCAATCACTGCGGCGTCGGAACTGCGGTCTCAGCAATGGTGGAAGGCATCTGGCAGACGCCTCTAGGCGAGGTCGAGATCGATTCAATTATGGCCAAGCAGATATGCAAGAACTCAGGCATCATCGACATAGACGACTCAGCGCACATCGGCGAACACTCGATCGAAGTGCAACTGCCGTTTCTCCAGTACGTCTACGGAAACCGTTTCAATTTCATCCCGATCTCAATGATGATGCAGGATGAAGAAACAAGCAGAAACGTAGGAGAAGCAATTGCAGGAAGTGTAAACGACCGGGATGTGTTGATAGTGGCATCATCAGACATGTCTCACTACGAGCCTCAGAAGGAAGCTGAGAGAAAGGATAAGGTGGCGATCAGCGCAATCCTGAGACTGGACGAGAAAGAACTGCAGAGAGCAGTAGAAGAAGAGAACATATCGATGTGCGGGTACGGGCCAGCGTCATCTGCCATTGTCGCTGGCAAGGCTTTAGGGGCGACTACTGCAAAGGTGCTCTCATATCAAACAAGCGGTGACGTTACAGGCGACTACGGTCAAGTCGTCGGCTATCTGTCAGCCACAATCAGCAAGTAGACGTCTCGAGCTTCCCTAGTCTGCTAGTTCCACAGTCCAAGACTCAGGCGAGAAATTGAAAGCATTTGCAGTTGCACCTGCCAAGGTTATTCTAACAGGAGAACACTTCGTCGTCTACGGAGTCTCCGCGATCGTTAGCGCGGTGAATATCCACTCGAAGGCAACCGTTTCTTGGAGGCACGACGGGAGGATTGTGGCAACATCCTCTCCTGTACGCTATGCTGCCTCCTTGGTAAATGGACGTTCTGAAGCCTTGCAGGGGGGAAGGACCGCTCAAACACTGCTGCAGCCGATATGCCGCGCGGCTCTCAGTGTCCTCGAGCAATTCGCGTCTAGGCGGCAAGGGCTGAATGTTCATATACACTCAGACATACCGGTCGGAGTTGGATTTGGCTCCTCAGCTGCGGTGGCCGTTTCTACAATAGCTGCTACGATGAGACTCCTTCGCCGAAAGCTGAATCGCGAAGTGATAATACGATTAGCATTTGATTCTGAACGCCTGATTCATAGGATTCCTTCAGGGATAGACCAAACAATCTCAACGTTCGGAGGAGTGATAATCTACAAGAAGGAGAAGCCCTTTCAACGTCTGCCTCTCAGACATAGTTTTCCCATAATCGTCGGGAACACAGGTATGATAAGATCAACAGGCACGATGGTTTCCAAGGTGAGAGCCTTTCTCGCCGAGAGAAACAGGCTTGCCGAACAGATCATGAGATCAGCGGAAAGCATCTCAAGAAGAGCTTCGGCGGCTTTGCGGCAAGGAAACATGATGAAGCTTGGGGAATTGATGAACCAGAATCATGAGCTCTTGCGTCAGATAGAGGTGTCAACAAGGCAGCTTGACCGTCTCGTCATGGCGGCGCGAGAAGCAGGTGCGTTCGGAGCCAAACTCACAGGGGCGGGTGGAGGAGGCTGCATGATTGCGGTCGCATCTCCTGATCGCACAAGAAATGTCATGCAAGCGATAAAAGCCGCCGGAGGAACACCATACCTAGTCAATGTGGAGGAAAAAGGGGTAAGGGCTTGGTTACTCCGCTGACTGTGCTGAAGCTAGGCGGCTCAGTCATAACGAACAAGAAGAAGGAGTCCACACCCTCCAACAGAACAATCTCGCAAATCATGAGAGAAATCAGCCCAGACACAGCAGGATCACTCATAATCGTCCATGGAGGAGGATCGTACGGCCATCACTTGGCGAAGCACTACGGACTTTCAGAGGGCTACAAGGATCAGTCTCAGATACTTGGGTTCGTCAGGACAAGAAAGTCAATGATGGAACTGAACAGGATCATTCTCAACTCAGCCATCGAGAATGGGTTGCCATGCGTCTCCCTCCAGCCATCTGCTTTCGTGCACACAAAGAACAAGCGGATAGAGAAGATGGATACCCACGTCATAGCTGACCTTCTGAAACTGCGCATGATTCCCTTACTATTCGGAGATGTAGTGCTAGATCAGAAGCTGGGATTCTGCGTTCTGTCAGGCGACCAGCTCGTCTCGAGACTTGCCATCGAGCTAGGGGCCAAGCAAATAGTTCTGACAGTCGATGTCGATGGAGTCTTTGATTCTGATCCGAGGACAGACCGCAAGGCAAGGCTTATGGAGAAGATGGCAGCAGCGGACATCAAGAAGTTGATTCAGAAAAGAGGAAAGAGCACTCAGCATCCAGACGTCACAGGCGAAATGACAGGAAAATTGAGAGAGATGCTTCCAGCACTTAAGAAAGGAACACGAGTCATCATCTTGAACGGACGGATTCCAAGGCGACTGTCAGAGGCGCTAAGCGGTAAGACACCGATAGGCACAGTCATTGAGTAGTGAAGCGAAATGACTGGACCTCTCATACCGCACAGGAAGACCGATCATATCAAGATCTGTAGTACGAAAATCG
>Ga0209725_1000702_pt1 | contig 19949 bp, 17 predicted proteins | sample I18A1metaG_FD_184145 | JGI IMG/M metagenome (GOLD analysis project Ga0209725, IMG submission 184145) | Lake sediment bacterial and archeal communities from Gulf of Boni, Indonesia to study Microbial Dark Matter (Phase II) - ​I18A1 metaG... | ecosystem: Environmental > Aquatic > Freshwater > Lake... | reverse complement strand
GCAGTAAATGACTTAAGCGGCAACATGGGATCTGCAGCTTTTCCGATTCCCAGAGGGGATGGATGCCAAATGACCAAGGGTTTTGCATCAACTGTGAAGGCAGCTCTAGCAGTCGCTTCCACGACTCTCATATCAGTTTCGGTGTCGGCTGTTATTATGAGCTCTTCGCACGGTTTCAATTTGAAGAGCTCTTTGACAAGAACATCCGCAGCTTTTCCAAGCTCAAACTCATAACGCTTCGACATTTCTCTCACCAAAATAGTTTCAAAATAAAATTTAGATTGGTAATTATATAAAATTTATCTTGAGTTGAGGTTTAGTAACCACTCATAGCGCTTTTCTAGATGAACTCGATTTTTGGAGGAAATGATCGGCATTCAGTTTGTGCCGAACTGATTTGCACATAAATGCTCAACATCTCGCAATGAATCTGGAATCTTAAAGACAAAAATGAGAGGAATTTATACTAACAATTGAGAAGGCATGTACTAGCATTCGAGTTCAGTTTTGTATTTTATGAGCGAGGACCGCGTGACAGAATGAAAGCCAAAACAGCTAGCGCAGAGAAGGACATTGCTGAAATCAAAGTTCCTGCTGCATACCATTTTGGAGTTAATGTATAGTTGGAGAGCTGAGTGTATAGGAAGATTGAAAGGGTGCCTGTTCCCTTTAACATGAATTGTGTTCTGATGAGCTCTCCCCAAGACAGAAGGAAGCCAAATATTGTTGCCGATATTATCTCCCATTTAATCAAAGGAAAGGTTATCTGTCGGAAGACGGCTGTTGGACTTGCTTTCAGCAAGCTGGCAGCTTTTTCATACTCCATCAAATCTGGATCGAACCGCGCCATCATCAGAACCAGGCCAAAAGGCACTATGTATACTACATTGATTAGGACCACAGACCAGAATGAATATTGTAAACCAACGGTGCTATAGAAGAAAGTGCTGCCTAGCCCCAACATAACACCTGGAAATATAAAACCTAACAGAAGCGCGTAGAAAAGTACGTCTCTTCCCTTTACTCTGTGCCTAAGGGCTAAAGCGCTTGCTGTTACCACCAAGGCCGTAGTTGCCGCCACGACCAAAGATGTCCGAAGAGAGTTCTCCACTGCCACCCACAAACGACTATCATAAAGCAGTGATACAAACGCTGGAGTCTCATACCCTATGGGCTTTTTTATGTACCAATCCAGCGTGAAGCCGGTAATTGGCAGAGCTATTGACGATGACTGTTCAAAAGAGAGTAGTATGATAAGGAAGGCGGGCAGATAAACGAAAGCGATGAAAAGAATCACAAACAGTTTGAGTAGATTATCGACGATTTTCATAGTATGATCACTTCTCATAAACGAGCTTTTTGATCTGCCCGACCTTGATGAGCAGGAACAGCGACATCAAGGTTATTACCAACATAATGGTTGACATTGCCGCTGCTTTCGTCCAAAGGTAGTTTCCAGCATAAGAAGCAATAGACAAACCTAGTGTTTGTATGCCACCTGCCCAAAGACTTGGTGTTACGTAGTCTCCTAGTGTGGAAACGAAGACGAAAATAAATCCAGTAAGTATGCCGGGTCTCGACAACTTAAACACTATATCGTACTGTACGCGATAAGGCGGTGCTTTAAGGACTTGCGCAGCTCTCACATACTCCACGTCTATTCTTCCCATGGCCAGATAAATAGGAAAAAGCATAAACAGCGTGTACGTCTGTAGCCATATAGTCACCAGCGCCGCAGGGCTGAATAGAAGTTTTAGAGGAGCGGAAACAATTCCTGTTGAGGTCAAAAAGTAATTGATTAACCCATTTTCACCCAATACCGAGATCCACGCAACCGTTCTTATGCTCCAATCAATCAAGAAAGGGACCATGAGAAGACTGGTAATGTACGTTTTGACGCGAGAACTCTTAATTTTGAAGACCAGAGTATAAGCAATTGGATAAGCGACCAAGAGGCACACAAAACAAGTCATTATGGATAACCCGAAAGTATTCAGGAGGATAGTTCCGGTCTTTTCGGAAAATATATATGAAAGGTAATTCTCTAAAGTGAATTCTGGAATTATACTGGGGAATTCGTATTCAAAAAAACTGATGGAAACTAAGATTGCCAACGGAACAATTGCTCCGAGTATGGATGCAAACAGGCCAGGTAATAGTAATAGGTAATTGGAGTATCTTGATATGGCTTCTCCTAGCTTCACTTATGTTCTGCCCTTCCGTCTTTATGTTTGATAGCGTCGGTGACTAAACAGGAATGCTGGCTTTCAGTTCCTCCCACTTGGATACGTATGCATCATTATTATCTGGCAGATCTGGGGACAGGAACCATCTTGTTATCTGGTTTTTGAATGCAATACTGCCGAGATCCCTTCTATTCCCATGAGGGTCAGGTGTGCCTGTTCTGGGTGCTTCGCCTGTCCAGAATGCGCTAAAGTATTTTTCAGGCAGGAATAGCCCGTTCTGCAATCTTTCTGGCAAATTCCAGTAGTCTTCTTTGTCTGGCCATATCTCTTTCGTTATGTCGCTGATAGGCTTGTATGTTGCTGCACCATTGTGATACCATTCAAAGAATTCAGCACCCATTGCATCTTTGAGATCATCCCATTGGGGTGCACAACTGGTATAGAGCATCTTTGCATAGAGCTTTTGAATAGGCAATTCAAGGTGGTAGTTAGCCAGTGCAAGAGCCTCTTCGAAAACGTCTGGATTTCCTTGTTTCGAGAGGAATGAAATGTTATACCAGAAGCATGGCCCCTCAACAATAGCTGCATGATAGGCTGGAACACCTACCTTTCTACAATCCAAGGACACAGGCACCCAACTTACGGAAAGCCATATTTCCTTAGTCGACATCAGTGACACTATATCGCCATATTTGGTCCAGAAGCTCTTAATTTGGCCAGCTTTAAAGGTAGGAAGTATGTAGTTGTAGACGCTGTTTACTTCTTCAGGCGTCAGATTTGTGAGTGCCTCTGAAAAGGTCATTTGCTTTGTATAGTCCAAATAATTGGCTAATCTGGCGAAATTATCGAAACCTTCGTCAATCAGTGCTATGTGTCCTTTCCATTCTGGGTTCATCAACTCGTCATAGGACATTGAAGTTTTGTCGCCAACTTCTTCGTAAGGCAAGAATTCAGCCAAGTAGTTCTGGGATTCCCAGCCGCACATGTTTGGCACTGCTATAAGTGTCTTTCCTGGTTCCTCCCAAAGCAAGTTGTTAAATCTGTCAGCCATCGCTGGACCGTAGTACTTGTCAGCATTAATGAAGCAATCTACAGTGTGTCCCTCTTTCCATCTCGGCACTTTCTCAGCGGGAATAGGCTTGTACAATTTGTTCGTGACAACTGGTCTCGATCTTCCACTGCCTCCAATGTCATAAGATGATGGATCCGCCAAGTGTTTTTCGCCAACCAAATAGAAATCGACGTAAGTAGTCTCCAAATCTATATCCGGATGAGTCTGCTCAAACATTGCGGCGCCATCTTCAGGTAGCCAGAACTGATTCCCCAAGTACCTAACGGTTTTTGGTCCTGCAGGAGGCTTAGGCCACAAATAGTAAGCTGCTGCGCCTGCGGCCGCAACGGCAACTGCACCGCCAGCAACATATTTTAAATAGTTTCTTCGCGAAACCTTCTCTCCACTACTCATAGTTTTTCACCATGGCGTTCCCACTTATGGGGCAAAGAAAATATAAGCTTTTTCATGAATGCCATGAATGCATGAATACAAATTACTTTCCGTAGATCACTTCTTCTATGTTTAGTCCTTCTATGACGCTTGGTTTCGCAAGAAGTACGGCGTCACTTGAACGCCAGCCTACGAAGTATTCCTTTTCGAGTTCTAGGTTTATCGCCTTCTCAGCCGGGACAGCTGCTTTCACTTCGACTTTTCCTTTTAAGTTGAAAACGCACTCAACATAATTCCCAAAGTAGTAGTATCTGATGAATTTTCCTTTGAGTCTGTTTTCGCAAGTTGCTGAATCGTTTTCGACCTCTATAAACTCTGGTCTGATCTCATAAGCCACCTTTTTGCCGATAAGATCTTCCCCGTTTGATATTGAGGATCTGAGTTCACCGATCTCTGTGTTAACAAAGTACTCTTTTCCATGTTTTGAGGCTACCTCTCCTGGGATTAAGTTTACGTCTCCAACGAATCTGGCTGCGAAAACTGTTCTTGGAGTTCGGTAGATTTCATCAGGCTTGCCCAAATGCTCTATTACTCCAGTGTTCATCACCATCATTGTGTCAGCTAGAGTTAATGCGTGCTCTTGCACGTGTGTTGTTAGGATGAAAGTAATGCCCAGCTTTCTATGCAAAATCTTGAAATCTTCCATCAGTTTCCTTTGGAGCATGTAGTCTACATGGCTTATGGGCTCGTCCAGCAACAAAACCTTGGGTTCTATGACGATCGACCTGGCAAGGGCTACTCTTTGCCTCTGTCCGCCGCTCAGTTCCAAAGGACTTCTATTCTCAAACCCGCCCATCTCGACAAGTGCAAGGGCCTCTTTAACCTTGCTGTCAATGTAGCCCTTATCTTTCCCCATCATCCTCAGACCAAAAGCGACGTTATCAAAAACGTTCATATGCGGAAAGACAGCATAGGTTTCAAGCATCATGGAAACGTCTCGCTTATGCGGTGGAACACCTTTCATATTCTTCCCGTCTATGTAGAACTCTCCGCTGTCATAGTCCAATATGCCCCCCATTATCTTCATCAGAGTGCTTTTGCCACAGCCACTCGGACCTATAATAACGAAGAAATCTCCATCGTCAACTTCGAAAGAGACTTTGTTAAGGGCTAAGACCGTTTTCCCGTACCACTTCACTATGCCTTTTGCCTGGATTATTTTGCTCATCGAAAGCCTGTCCCTTTATTTTTGAAAGAACTTCTCTGTTTACATATATATTCTTTTCTTGAGTAGCATGCACTAAAGAGCCCTAAGCAAAATGAACATTGTGATTTAAAATGCATCTACATTGGATTCAAGAAGAAAAAAAGGAGAAGGTTTTACACTGGAATGTTGGCTTTCAGTTCTTCCCATTTAGTAACGTAGTAGTCGTTGTTGTCAGGCAAGTCTGGAGATAGGTAGTATCTTGTTATCGCCAGTTTGTCGTCAACTGAACCAATGTCTCTCAGGTTCCCGTTGGGATCTGGGCTTCCAGTCCTAGGCGGCTTTCCTTCCCAGAAATGTTTGAAATATACGTCTGGAAGGAACAGTGCGTTCTGAAGTCTCGCAGGGAGATTAGCGAATTCTGGCTTGTCTGGCCACACTTCCTTCATCACGTCCCCAATGGAGAGATATGTTCTCTCGCCCATGAAGAACCAGTTGAACATCTCCACTCCCATAGCATCTCTGTAATCCTCCCAAGCCCAAGCTGGAGTGGGATAGCCTTGCTTTGTATATAATAACTGCATCCACAGATCGAGGCACCAGTTAGTTACTTCGCAGATGTAATTGAACATTTCTTCGCTGACAGATTTAGATGCGAAGAAAGAGTTATACCAGAAGAATGGGCCATTAACAAGCCTTGCGTAGTAAGCAGGTACACCGGCTTTTCTTGTGTCGAAGCAAACGGGCTGCCAAGTGCTCGCCATATAAACCTCTTTTGCACTGAACAAACTCACGATATCACCATATTTAAACCAGAAAGTCTTGATTTGGCCGGACTTGACTATTGGAAGTAAGTAGTTGAAGACTACATCAACTTCGGCGGGTGTCATATTTGTGAAGTTTTCAAATGGCCCTGCTTGTTTGGTGGCGTCTAATTCGTTTCCAGTCTCTGTGAAGGTTGTGAACCCTTCGTCTTGGAAGGCTGTTCTTTGTTTCCACTGAGTGTTCCAAAGCTCAGAATATGGAACCGAGGGTTTCTCTCCACCGCTTTCTTCATACGGAACATATTCAGGTAAGTAAGTGACGGAGTCGAAATTCCACATTTGCGGAACAGCAATCAGGCTTTTGCCTTGTTCATGCCATAACAGCTGGCTGAATCTCTCGGCCATTTTGGATGGGAAATATTTCTGCGGATTGTTAAATAGGTCTACGACTTTTTCTGGTTTCCAGCGTGGCATTTTTTCGACAGGAATCGGTCGCAATATATTGGCACCTATTACTGGTCTGTACCTTCCACCGCCGCCCCAATCCCAAGCGCCGGGATCTGCAAGTTGTCGTTGGTTTATTACGTATAATTCATCATAGGTGCATTCAATTTCTTGGTTTTTTAGACGTTTCCATTCTGTAGCTGCATCTGGTGGGAACCAGAACGGGTGCCCCAAATATCTAATCTTTGGTCGTGGACCTACAGTCGGAGTTGGAGTTGGACCTGGAGTAGGCGTTGGACCCGGCGTTGGCGTAGGAGCTGGAGTTGGACCTGGACCTTGAGTTGACAGATAATATGCGGCTCCGCCGATGACGACGACGGCAACGACGCCTCCTGCTGCTGCCAAATATCCCCTTCGTGATATAGCCCTCTCATCTTTCGCTAATGATTCTTTGTTCTCCTTAGACATAATTTCAACCTCTTTACAATCATTTTCTCTCTCAGTATTGTTGCCAAGCGTATTTAAAGTTAATTGTGTTATCAAATTCTAGACGATTATTTGAGTGAAAGGGGCGGGACATTAGAAACGAGTCTTCTCGCAGCAGTGCAACAGCGAAAGAACCATAACGTTTTCTGATCTATTGCACATCTTTCGAAGCTATTTTGTTCCTCTCGAGAGCACAGTTGCCATTATTATTAACCCAACAATAGAAACAGCTGCTAAGATGCTCCCGGCTGCAAACCATTTAGTAGTCAAGGGATATACAGTGAGCTGCATGAAGACAAAAGTTGAAACGACGCCTGTACCGCGGGCTACCCATAGATTTCGAATCAACTCTCCCCAAGACAGCAAAAATCCCATGATTGCTGAGGATAATACTTCCCACTTGATTAGAGGCAGAGTTATGTACCTAAAGACTCTAACTGGACCGACCTTCAAGGCTGACGCTGTATATTCATATAGCATCAAGTAAGGATCAAACCTGGCCATCATGAGTATGAAGCCGAAGGAAGAGGCGTATACCGTGTTAAGCGCTATCATGTTGAATTCTGTAATGGTGGAGCCTAATAGGCGGAACAGAAGAATAGTTCCTAATCCAACAAGAACCCCTGGAGTTATGAAGCCGAGCAGAAACATATAGAAGAGAACATCTCTACCGATTAACCGGTAGCGCATAGTCAAAGCAGTTAAGGTTACTATTATGCACGTCAAAACTGCCGTAATACCACTGACCCTGATTGAATTAAAAACTGAATCCCAGAAAAACTGGTCATGAATTATAGGAATATATGAGGGATTCGCCTGATATGATTTAGGTTCCCCGAAATACCAGTCAGAGGTAAAGCCCTCTATAGGAAATGTGATTCTGGCTGATGTATTGAATGAAAGCACTATCAAGAATATTGTGGGAAGGTATATTGCAAGGAATATTACGAGGATGTAAACTTTTGCCAACAAGTCCATCTTCTTCATAGTTCATCACTCATACACAAGTTTCTTTATGTCAACTACCTTGAGCAGAATATAGAGAACTATGATGCAAGCGACCAGAAGAATCATGCCTCCTGCTGAGGCTTGAGGCCACAGAAATTGGCTAGCATAATTGGAGACGGAAAGACCTAAGGTCTGTAATCCGCCGGCCCAAAGGCTCGGAGTTACATAATCGCTGATGGTATTGACGAATACGAATATGAAGCCGCAAATGACTCCTGGTAGTGCCATCTTGAAAACTATGTCGTAAAATACCCTATACGGTGGAGCTTTAAGCACTTTAGCCGCCTCTATCACTTCAGGGTCCATCCTCCCTAAAGCAAGATTCATTGGAAAAATCATGAACAACAGATTTGTTTGAACCCAGATTATGAAGAGAGCCGTTGGTGTGAACAGGAATTTTATTGGCTCACTTATGAGCCCTGCGGATAAGAACATAGAGTTTACGAAACCTCTCTCGCCCAAAATTGAAATCCACGCAACAGATCTAATCGTCCAGTCGATTAAAAAAGGTGCTAAAAGAAGCATTGTTATATAATTTCTCGTCCTTTCGCTTTTTATTTTGAAAGTGTAGCAGTAGGCAAAAGGAAAACCTATGATCATACATATAAAAGCTGTCACTAGACTCGTGCTGAAAGTATTAAATGCAAGTATTCTGAATTGCGGGGATGTCAAATATGCTACATAGTTGTTTAGTGTTAAGTCGGTACGATATCCAGGCCAAACAGGCGTGAAAAAACTCATTACAGCCATTATAGCAAGCGGTGCTATGAGGAAAAATACAAACGTAACAAGTCCTGGCAGAAGAAGGACATACCTTGTATGTCTAACCATGGCAAACCCTACTTTCCATAGATTACCTCTTCTATGTTTAGTCCTTCTATGACGCTTGGCTTCTCCAACAGCGCAGCGTTGTTTGAATTCCACCCCAATGAGTATTCCTTACCGATTCTTAGATCAACAGCCTTTTTGGTTGGAACTGCAGATTTCACTTCCACTTTTCCTTTTATGTCAAAAATGCACTCGACATAGTTGCCGAAGTAGTAGAATCGGTCGAATTTGCCTTTGAGTTGATTGTCGTGAACTCTTGTTTTGTTCTCAACCTCGACGAACTCGGGTCTGATTCCATAAGCCAACTTCGCTCCCGCGGGAAGTTCACCATTTGCTAGGGATTTGAGTTCGCCGATCTCAGTGTTAACTATGTAAATGTCTCCATCTTTTGACACTACTTCTCCTGGTATCAGATTTATGTCTCCGACGAATCTGGCTGCGAAAACGGTTTTCGGCGCGAGGTAAATCTCTCTAGGCTTTCCGGTCTGTTCGATCACCCCTTTGTTCATTACCATCACTGTATCAGCTAAGGTTAATGCCTGTTCTTGAACGTGGGTTGTAAAAACAAATGTTCCGCCGGTCTTCTTGTGTAGCACTTTGAAATCTTCCATCATCTTTCTTTGAAGTTGATAGTCCAAGTGACTGATTGGCTCGTCCAAAAGTAGAACAGGAGGTTCTACAACGAGCGCCCTGGCAAGAGCAAGTCTTTGTCTCTGTCCGCCGCTCAGTTCATATGGGCTTCGATTTTCAAAGCCGCTCATTCCGACAAGTTCGAGTACTTCGGTGACCTTGCGTTTTATGAAATCTTTGTCTTTCCCCATCATTCTAAGACCAAAAGCAATATTGTCGAAGACTTTCATGTGGGGGAAGATGGCGTAGGATTCAAACATTAAGGAAATATCACGCTTATGTGGAGGTACGCCTTTCATGTTTTTCCCGTTTATGTAGACTTCACCACTGTTGTATTCAAGTACACCCGCCAGTATTTTCATTAGCGTGGTTTTCCCGCAGCCACTAGGCCCTATAACGACAAAGAATTCTCCTTCATTCACTTCAAAAGAAATTTTGTTGAGAGCCAAAACTTCTTTGTAATACTTAACCAAGTCCTTGACTTCAATCATTTTGCCCAAAGGTTACTGTCACCACTATTTAAGCGCGCGCTCATCACTATTTAAGAGAAATGAAAATCAATTTCTTATTATATATAATTTTCGAAAAATCTCGCTCTTATACCCATCAATAGGTTCAACGTTGTTGGCATTTGAGGAAGACTCGGGATGTGGTGCTTGAGAGCTTCAAGAGAAATAGTTCTGAAAAAGAAAAACGGGGGTTTGATTGCACTGCTAACGTCATTTTACAAAACGAGTTGTTCTATTGGTGTATATTCGCCTGTGTAACCTAGTTCCGCGAGCACTAGACGGAATACTGCTAATCCTTCCGGCTTTCGCCATCTTTCATATGCCTTTATTCCAAGTACAGCAACGTCAATGCCTTCTTTGATGTCCGCGTTGGTTAGTGGACGCCCGTCAACAGACAACCAGCAGACCAAATCTGGCGATATTGCTATAGGCTTGTCTCCCTTCCATGCAATCATGTTCTCGTTCTTGTAGTCAACCCTAACCTCCCCAACGTAGACTTTTCCGTAGTCGAAACCGCCTTTGGTCACAACTTCCTTTTTCTCAACCCTTCCCCTTGCGAGTTCCCACCCGCCAGTAACGTCCGCCACAGCTGTGACTGGATCCTCTCCTTTTTCTTTTGCTTCTCTGATCGCCCTTCCCACCTTCTCGGCTACAGTGTAAGTTTTGGGAATAACCGCTTTCTTCATTTGCCATCCCGTCATTGGGTGACATGCTAAGCCGGCTTTCATTCCAAATTCTACGGTTATTCCTCTAGCCATTTTTTCTGCCATAGGTGGGTCAATTGGATATAAAATGGCTGAATTTCCATATGGATCGGCAAGAGTGACTGGAGCTATCGGCAGATTGTGCACAGAGAACATTGTCATCTCCAGCTGTGGAATTGCTCTTCCAACCCCATCTCCGTCAATTATCGGAATCCCACTCGCAACAGCTGCATGAATTGGAGTAATGGAGTTAAATCCACCAGTCTCCACGGCTATTATGTAATCCATTTTTTTGCCAACTGCATGTTCTAGAGCCTTAAGCGCTGGAATATCCTCATCTTCCCAGCCTCTTTTGAGCAGAGCTTCAGGGGCTCCCATGCCTGCTATGACGCATATCGCACTGTAGTTGGGTACTTCTTCAGGGTCAACCATTTTGACTTCTTTTGCGATTTTTAATGTGCTCTTCAGAACTTGTAAGCCGTTTTCAGGGGAACCGCCGCCGCCAGCGCCAAGCAATGTAGCGCCGTATATTATGTCCTTTATTTCCGTCTCATTTAGGGTTCTCATTTTCTACTCACTCCAACCAATTTTACCATTAAAATCATTTAAAAAGTTTTTCTAAATAGCAATTCTGCGACTGCTTCTGCAAAATACAACCATTTAACGCTAGACCAATTGGCATAATTTCATACAGTTGGCCACGAGCTTCAATGCATAAAGGTGTCTGTCATTACTAAGAATATCTTTGCTGACTTTTACTAAATGCTTCGCCCTAGAAACGCAAAAGTGATATAATTGTTGATTTTTTAAGTTTAGGTATCGTGAAGTTTCAATGACCGCCAAGAAGCTTGACTCTACGAGGCTACCATTAGCACATGAGAGAGTACCGGCAACAGAGCATACTCGTGTACTCAGAGAAGGTTCCGTCATAAAAACTGGTAAGGATGTCTTGCGGGAAAACGTGACAGTAGCCAAGGTTATGGTTGAGTTTGTGGGAAGCCTTTTAGGACCTCGTAGGATGAGCAAGATTGTTCTGTCTCAGAGTGGACGAGATACCTTAACCTTTGTGACGACTGATTTGAGGACTATGCTCAACAGGGTAAAGCTTGAACATCCAGTTGCACAAGTTATGGCTGGGGCCGCCCTTAGTGTACTTAAAGAAAAAGGGGATGGCTCGGTTTCAACCATTATTCTAACGGGAAAAATACTTGAAGAATGTGAAAAACTGGTAAACGATGGGATCCATCCCAATATTGTAAGAGATGGCCTAATTCTGTCTTATAAAAAGGCAATAGAGGCTTCAGATAAATCCGGCTTCAATTCAAGTTTAGATGTAGCAGAAGTTGTCCGCTTACAGGTTCATAATGTTCTCACAGGAAAATTGCCATATCAGGACCGTGAACACCTTGCTACACTGGTATCAGAGGCTGCGAGAATTCTAGACTTAAAAAACTCGGCGGAATCTGAAGGCACAGACATAGTTGACGTTAAAAAGATAAAGGGAAAGTCTCTGACCGATTCGTTTTTAGTTGATGGGATAGCACTCTACAGAGAATTACCAAACATGTACATGCCAAAGCGGGTGGAAAACGCAAGGATTGCATTGATAAAAGGGGAATTGATTATCCCTAAAAAATTTATGAGATATTACGATCATAAATTTGAATTTGACAAGGTTGAACGGTTTCGTGATTTCAAAAATGACGAATTGAAATACCTGAAATCGGTGACTGATAAGATCCTTGGTAGTGGAGCAAACGTAATAATGCTGGAGAAGGGGGTTGACAACAGAATATCAGATTATCTTGCCGAACAGAACATACTACTAGTCAGGCGTTTTCCTCCACCTGAAGTGGATAGAACTGCAAAGGCAACTGGAGCGCTTGCAGCAGCAAGCATAAACGATCTTGATTCATCCTGTCTCGGCTGGGCAAAAGTTGTGGAACACAAAAAAATTGGAGGTGAACCCTGGCTATTTATTTGGGGATGTCGAAATCCTAAAACTGTGGACATTGTGCTCAGAGGAACATCCATGTATCTCTTAGACGATATCGAACGTATCATTAAGGGAGCGGTTTTGGTTACTAGGACATTGATGAAAGATTCACGTTTAGTCTTCGGGGGAGGAGCTTTTGAGGAAGAAGTTGCGCTATCTCTTAGAAAGCATGCCTTGGAAATACCGGACAAGAGGCAGCTTGTAGTTGAGGCTGTTGCCAAAGCTTTTGAAAGCGTTCCTCGCCAATTAGCTAGAAGCGCTGGAATGAACGAGATAGACACGGTTGCTGAACTGAGAGCTAAACATGTTGAAGGTAAAACTTCAATAGGAGTAGACGTTAACAACTCTCAGCTGGCTGATATGAGCGAGATTAAGGTCTTAGACTCGCTGGCTGTTAAGAAGGCTTTGATAGAAGCATCTTTTGGAACAGTCTTAACAGTGATCCAGATTGACAAATACATAAAGTGTAAAGAATTATCTGAACCTGAGAAATATTATGCTAAAAGAATTAAGAAAACAAAAGGCATGAAGATAGAAGAAGAAGCACAAGTTTGAGGTTCAGCATGAACAAAAGGGTGATCATCGGGTTTTCTGTAACCGTGATCACAGCGTTGCCACTGAGCATCTTCCTGACAACGCATTTACAATTATTTGGTTCCATGCTTGGCTTTTTTGTTAGCGGATTGGTGGGCGGTTACCTATCTAAAATTGACGAGATGAAAGCCTTTCTTATAGGTTTTACTGGTTCACTGTTGGCTTGTTTACTTGGCATTGCAACGTTATTGGCGGTTGCGAACTCTCCAGCCGAAACTCTGGAACCTCTGGTATACGTAGCCAGCTACGTATTGTGGCTTAACGTAGGTTCTCCAATTAATCTAGTCCCCGTAGTTGTTATGCTCGGAGGCATCGGCGGAGTAACTGGCGGAGCTGTTAACATTTGGCGAAAAAAGAGAAAAAAGGAGATAAAGTTGTGATGAACGCTTACACAGGAATCTGCGCTTTTAAGTCGTTGTATTTGTCGGTGTAGTACACGTCATCATCCGGTAGGTCCGGCGATATTGAGTACCTCGTTATTTTCTCTTTGTCCTCGATTGATCCTATGTCTCTCAAGTTCCCGTCGGAATGCGGAGTACCTGATCTTGGCGTTGCCCCAGGTGGGAAGTACTTGTCTGGGAGGAATAAAGCCTGCAGTAGTCTCGTGTCTAGATTCCAAACCTCAGATTTGTCGGGGAAGCACCATTCTTTGATTGCTTGATCGATCGGCAGATATGTTGCGATTCCTCTGTTGGCCCAGTCAAAGAACTCCTTACCCATGTACGCCCTCACTTCGTCATAGTTAGAAGTGAAAGTACCGTAGCCGTTTAGTCCTAGAATGAAGGCGTCCCACCATATGTCAATTCTGAAGTTCATGAACTTATAAAGGTCCTCAAGGATCTCCGTGCGTGTAGAAACTATGTCCCCATTGAACCACATGAATGGCCCGTTGACTAATCTTGCATAGTACGCCGGAGTACCAGCGCGTCTACAGTCGTAACACGGAGGCTGCCATGTGCTTCCAATCCATATCTCCTTTGTGGCAAGTAGGTTCACACAGTCTCCATACGCAAACCAGAAAGTTCTAATCTGCCCACTTTTTATTATCGGAAGCAAGTAGTTGTAGACTGTATCAACCTCTGCTCTTGTTAGGTTCGTCGTCGCTCCTGAAACCGTCATTTGCCCGGTGGCTTCTAATTCATTTGCTGTTTCACCGAACACTGTCATTGCCTCATCCTGCATCATTGCTCTTCCTTTCCACTCTGGATTAAACAGCTCTGAATATGAAAACCCTAATTTTGTTCCACCTTTTTCCTCGTAAGGCAAGAACTCTGGTAGATACGTGACGGAGTCGAAGTTCCAGTTGGTCACAACCATAGACAAGTTCTTATGAGATGTGTAGTCGTCCTCAGAGAACCATAGGTTATAGTTGAATCTCTCCGCGTTAGCTGGTCTGAAGTACTTTCCTGGATTTGTGAAGATGTCTACGACTTTATCTTCTTTCCACATTGCAAGTTTATCGACAGGAATAGGTTTTATGATGCCTGCTCTCTTGATGGGTGGGAACCTAGCTACTCCGCCTATATCCCATCCATACCCATCGGTTGCGACTATTCTTGTAGCCATAATGAACAAGTCAAGATAGCTGGCTTCCACTGGTTGTTTGTGGACTTTCTCCCAAAACTCAGCCACCTCAGGAAACATCATCCATGATCCGCCAAGATATCTCAAGGTCGGACGCGTTCCTTCTTTCGTCCAGTAGTATTCCCAATTTGGGAACTTGGCCAAATATTCTGGGTCCGCTGGTAGTTGAGGCGTCGGAGTAGGCCCTGGAGTTGGCGTAGGAGCTGGAGTTGGCGTAGGAGCTGGAGTTGGCGTAGGAGCTGGAGTTGGACCTGGACCTTGAGTTGAGAGATAGTATGCGACGCCACCGATGACGACGACAGCAACGACACCGCCTGCTGCTGCCAAATATCCTCTTCTTGAAATTGCCCGTTCATCTTCGGTGATTGATTGCTTTTTCTCTTCTCCCATTGACTCACCGCTCTTCTATTTTGCTGTCTATCTGTTTATATATTTTGTGTCCACGCCCCACGAGACAATCGAGGGATGCGCTCAAAATATAACAATTGGGTATGCTTAGCAGGTCCTCAATAGGTGATTCTTCTTATTCTCCTAGTTAGAAACAACGCCACAACCATTAGTAAGGCGAATGAAATAATTGTTGTAAGTGTACCTAAAGCAAACCACTTAGGAGTCGGAGCCTGTACTGACATCTGGTTGAAAACATAAGTAGGTATAGTTCCAATACCTGCAATCACAAAGGACGACCGCAAGAGTTCGCCCAAGGAAAGCGTGAAAGCAAAGATAAACGCTGAAATGACTTCTGCTCGGATCAGCGGAAGAGTAATTTTGGAGAATACTCTAATCTCGTTTGCTCCCAGTGATCTCGCCGCATTTTCATATTCAATCATTTCTGGGTCAAACCTAGCCAGAGTTAAGATCAACCCAAATGGCACAGTGTACACGACATGCAAGGGCAGAACCGTCCATAGAGAATACTCCCTTACGCCTATGGTTTTGTAAAGGATATTCATGCCTAAACCAGAGATAATTGGGGGTATAATAAAACCTAAGAGCAACATGTAGAAAAACATGTCTCGCCCGTGGAATCTACGACGCAAAGACAAGGCAGAGACCGTTACTAGAGGTGTTGCAATCACGGCTGTTGACACTCCTAACAATATAGAGTTGGAGATAACCCTTAAAATGTAAGGGTCGTTCAGGATTCCGCTTCTAAATCCGGTGATCACCGCCTCTCCGACATACCAGTAAAGGCTAAACCGGTTAATCGGAAGGGCTATGTTTTGTTCGGCGTTGAACGAAAGTACTATTATCAGTATTATTGGAAGCATGAAAATAAACATAATAATAGCCGTGTATATTCCTAGGAGCGTTTTCATTCGATCCCGCACATCACAGCACCTCACTCATAAAACACTTTTTTAATGTTAGCGACTTTGAGAAGGACGTATATTACCGCCATCGTAACCGCTAGTAGCAAGACGCCAAAGGCAGAAGCAATCGGCCATTGGAAAAGCCAAGCATAGTTTTGTACCACTTTTCCCAGCATTTGCAGTCCCCCTGCCCACAGAGACGGAGTTACATAGTCACCGATCGTTGAAACAAAGACGAACATGAATCCCACGATTACGCCAGGAAGCGACAGCTTAAACGTCACGTGATAGAATGATCGGGATGGCGTCGCTCCAAGCGACTGCGCAACGTCCAATAGCTCTGGATCCACCCTACTTAAAGCCAAGTATATCGGGAATAACATGAACAATACATTAGTTTGAATCCATATTATCAGCAACGTCCAGCGGGTAAACAACAGCTCTGCAATTGGTGTCTGAGTTAGTCCCAAGGACAGCAGCAAATAATTGACTATACCTTCCCTTCCCAAAATCGAAAGCCACGAAATACTTCTAATGCTCCAATCAACCCAGTAAGGTATTACAAGCAGAAAAGTTATCACGTTTTGAAGCCTAAAATTTTCTACCTTGAAAGCCAAGAAGTACGCAACAGGAAAAGCGATCACAAAAGTTGCTACCGTCGCGAGCAGAGACATGCCTAAAGTGTCTCTAAGAACAATGTAAGTTGTTGGCCGCGTGAAGACTGCAAGGAAATTCTCAAATGTTACTTTCGTAGGATCAAATGTCACACCTGCTCCTTTATTAAAGGATAACAGCAAAACAGAAGCCGTCGGTGCAAACATAAAAAGAATCGAGATTACTAAGGGCGGCAAGATCATAAGGTAAACTGAGTTTCGAGACAGAAACCCCTTAAGGCTCGCCTTTTGCGGCAAGGTCATATCACCTACCGTAGATGATGTCTTCTATCTTCACGCCCTTAGCCATTGAGGGTTTATCCATGATATTGCCATGCTCAGCGTTCCAGCCAAGAGTATAGGTTTTTCCTTTTTCATAAATGGCAGGCTCAGCACGAACTTTGAGCTCAACATTTCCTTTGGTCATGAACAAGTATTCTATGACTTCACCAAAGAAGTAATAGCTGATTAGCTCAGCTTTTATCGTATTATCAAAAGTGTCTGAATCTTTCATTATTTGTATTTTATCAGGCCTGACGCCGTAGGCAATTTTCTGTTCCTTGAGGTCAGCATCCCCCAGATATGTGCCTGCCAACTCTCCTAATTCGGTTTTGACTACACACTCCCTCTTCTTTTGCGAGACAACATATCCGTTGATCAAGTTGATGTCCCCGACAAATCTCGCGGTAAATACAGTCTTAGGATTATTGTAAATTTCTCCAGAAGTGCCTATCTGCTCAATTACCGCATTACTCATGACGACTAATGTGCGAGCCATGCTCAACCCATGTTCTTGAACGTGAGTTGTTAGAATCCAAGTGTTACCCAGTTCCTTCTGCAAATCTCTGAAGTCGTCCATCATTTTCCTCTGCAATCTGTAGTCAACGTGGCTCAACGGCTCATCAAGTAATAGAATAGAGGGATTCACAATTATCGCACGCGCGATGGAGACTCTCTGTCTTTGACCTCCACTTAACTCGCCCGGCCACCTTTTTTCAAAACCTTCCAAACCGACCATTTTCAAGGCATCATTTACTTTTTTCTTGATTTCTGATTCAGCTTCACGTCTCATCCGCAATCCAAAAGCAACGTTGTCGTAGACTCGCATATGAGGGAAAAGTGCATATCTTTCAGGCATCAAAGCGATATCACGTTTGTAGGCTGGCACGTTTTTCATGCTTTTTTCACGTATGTAAATATCTCCCTCATTCCAAGGAAGTATCCCTGTAATACACTTGAGTAATGTGCTCTTGCCGCAGCCGCTCGGTCCCATAATCACAACGAAATCGCCCTCTTCAACCTCGAAAGAAACTTTATCTAGCGCCAGTACTTCCTTTCCATACCACTTGACTAAATCTTCGACTTTCAGAACGCCGGCCAATTTTCCCACCGACGAAAGCTTTGTTTGATAGGCTTAGAAAATATCTTTTATAAAAGTTTTGCCATATTTGCGTGTGTGGAAAACTTTTTATAATATTTACTTTGATATTAGCCTTCGGAAAAGGAGGCAAAATTATTGCCTTATTTGCTTGATTTAGAGCTAGGCAAAACGGCCTACGTTGTAATCAACAAGCTGTGCAAAGTCAAACCCGGCGAAAGCGTTTTGATAACGGTGGATGGCCCTGAAGAGTGGAGAGTTGCAGAGGAAATAGCTAAGGCAGCCCAAGCCGCTGAGGCAAAGGTTATGGTGGCGTGGCATTCTACACCGGCTGGCTACGGCAAAGTTGGGGACGCCTACTTGCCAGATCCACTGAAGGTTGCAATACCGAACACGGATGTGTGGATTGAACTGAACAACCAATGGCTGCTCTATTCAACCCCTTGGGATGTTGCGATGAAACCTGCAGTCGAAGGAAAGGGACGTGTCAGATACCTGTTCTTAGGCGGCTTAAGCGTAGATCAGATCGTTCGCTGCGTCGGAAAAGTTGACATAGACACTCAAGCGCAATTCCAAAACATGATCGTTGACATGACTCAAAAGGCTAGAAAGATGAGGATAAGGACGCCGATGGGAAACGACGTGTCCTTTGAAAATGATCCTAAAAGACCGGTTACAAACGAGCTTTTCGCTGATGTTCCCGGCCCTCACTTCCTTTTGGGGCAGATAGGTTGGGCTCCCATCGAAGAGACGATAAATGGAACCATAGTCTTTGACGGCTCATTCTCTGGAGGCGGTGAGGCTGACCTAGGCATTTTAAAGGAACCTTTCAAACTTGAAGTTAAAGAGGGCAAGATAGTCAACATATCCGGCGGAAGAGAAGCTGAAATCGTCAAGAAGTGGCTGAAAAAACTCGGAGACCCGAATATGTATTACGTGGCCCACGTTTGCTATGGTTTCAACCCGGGCGCAAGACTTTCTGGACTGTGCACGGAAGATGAGAGGGTCTGGGGATGTACCGAGTGGGGCTTCGGTAATCAGGGACCAATGTTCAAGGCTAAGGGTATAACCGCAGTGTCACATTGCGATGGCATCTGTCTAAACTCTTCAGTTTGGATAGACGGCGAGCAGATAACTGCCAAGGGAAAAGTTGCACATCCAGATCTGGCCAAGTTAGCGAAGAAACTAGGAAAAGAATAATATCCTAAATCATCACTCTTTTTTTTATCTATTAGGAGGAGATATGTTTTGAGTAAAAGCTTTAAGATACGTGTAATTATTCCTAACACCTCAAAAGATTTTCTGAAAAACCACAGAGCTGAACTGCAAAAGGAATTTCCGGAAATAGAAGTGGTCTCCTTATCAGCCGGCCCTGAATCTGTGGAAGATTTCCTAGATGAAGTCATAGCAGGCCCAGACACGATACGACTTGTCAAAGATGCCGAGGAAAAAGGATTCGATGCCGTGGTGATAAGCTGTTTCGCTAATCCCGCAATTGACGCTTGCAGATCTGTTGTGTCAATACCTGTGGTGGGAGCAGGAATCGCCTCTCTTTTGACTGCTTTATCTCTAGGAGAGCGAATAGCAGTTGTCACGGTCTTGAGAGAAACAATACCTTCCATAGAGCATTTTGTGAAAATCCTAGGTTTAACTTCTAGCGTGGTGTCTATAAGAGCCGCCTCAATAGGAGTTCTGGAGCTTGAAAAGGACAAGGAAAAAACGTTTTCAGCACTCTTAAACGAAAGCGTGGCGGCAGTAGAAGAAGACAGAGCTGACGTAATCGCACTCGGATGTACTGGGATGGCTGGAATCGATAAAGCCTTAATGAAAGAACTGAAGAAGCGTAATTACGAAGTGCCAGTCATCGACCCAGCCAGAACTGCCATCAGATGGGCTGAGATGCTCGTAAAACTAGGATTAAGCAGCAGCAAAGCGACCTATAAGCTGGCACCACCAAAGAAGAGAACGGTAGCCGCAACGAAATTCTAGCCTAACAGCCAAAGATGAATCATCAACGCCACAAGAAGCACAGCTTTGCAATTTACTTCAAGAAGCCTCATTTAACGTAAACATAATCCTTATGAGTTAAAGAATAAAAAAAGGGAAATTCAAGCCTTTCCGAGTCTTTTGGCCAGTCTTACAAGTTCTGGGTGGATTACTTTGCCGTTGTCTGTTATTTGCACGTTGTCAAGCCATACTGAGGAATTGAGGCAGATACCGTCGC
>Ga0209725_1000701_pt1 | contig 19982 bp, 14 predicted proteins | sample I18A1metaG_FD_184145 | JGI IMG/M metagenome (GOLD analysis project Ga0209725, IMG submission 184145) | Lake sediment bacterial and archeal communities from Gulf of Boni, Indonesia to study Microbial Dark Matter (Phase II) - ​I18A1 metaG... | ecosystem: Environmental > Aquatic > Freshwater > Lake... | reverse complement strand
GGCCTCGTCTGCCAGCGACGGCTATGGCGCCTCCGACTTTGCCCTCAAGCCTGTTGGTTGGGCGTCTAAGTGCATAGGTGCGGTCGATCACCTGTTTTGCTTGGGCTGTGACGGACCAGAAGTAGACAGGGCTGCCGAGGATTATGCCGTCCGCATCTATCATCTTGATGTAGAGGTCTTGCATATCGTCCTTGATGTGGCATCGCCCGGTTTTGATGCAGCTTCCGCAGTGGTCGCATGGCTTCACCTCTTTGCCGGCAATACTCCATGTCTCGGATTCTGCTCCTTCCTTCTCTGCGCTGTCTAACGCTTTGCGTACGAGTATCTCGGTGTTTCCTCTGCTTCGAGGACTGCAGATGATCCCTAGGATCTTCAATCAAACACCAGCTGTCACTAGCCAGAACAGGATTTGAGTCTTGTGCCACGACGTTGGATTATGGTCGCACGATTACAGCACTGTTTTCTGATCGCTTGTTGATTGCCTGTGGGAAGCACGGGTTGAGGCCACCAAATCAGATAAGCAAGATCAACAGAACTATTATCACATAAAGAAGGGGAATGTTGAGCTTGTCAGAGTGGCTTCGCAAGATCCTTGGCGGCCCGCAGAAGGAACCGTCATTGGACTTGGGAGATTTGGTTGAAGGGGTTGCGCCTCATTCGCACTGTGAGAGATGCGGAAAAGCGATAACACTTGGTAGGAGATTCTGCAGCGAAGTATGCAAACGCGGAGAAGGAAAGGGTGGGATCTCAAGCTTCTTCTGGATAATCCTTCTCATGATGCTGCTCATGCTCCTGCTGGGACGCTAGGATAGGCTTCGGAAATAGTTGACAGAATAGGCCTCTCTTGCATCACCTCCCTTCCAGTAGTTGCATCATTGCAGCGCCATTACGTCTTCGTGTGGCCGCAGGATCCTCCAGAGCAGTTGACACGGGATTGCACTTGTTCATAAAGGAGTGCAATCTAGTGTCAACTGCGAACATGTTGCTGACTGGACATTCAGCCAATTGCCCCTTGATCATATCCTCATGTGTGGGAATAGCCATTAGAATAGATGTGAGTTGGCGAATCGACTATTCTTCATGTGTAAACGCGTAGGCGATGTTGGCTCCTGTCTGGACGGCTTGTAGTCCGCCCGATGTACCGAGCGACTGGCCACATGGATATGCCCAGACGTAGCCTTCCACAGGCATCTTAACCTGCTCGATGACGTCCCCATAGAGGTCATAGATCTCAGCGATGGTTTCGCCCTTTCTGATCAGTTCACCTGGCTTCTTATGCAGGCGTATCAAGCCGCCTCTATTGGCGCGTATGATACCGTAGTGTCTGTTCACGCCGGGAACAATGGGGATTCCTTTCTGAGGTTCAATCTCACCGTCTATCATGTCAAAAGCTTTCATTATGTTAAGCACTCCTCTAACGCCCACGCTCGTAGAAGGCTCCGAGATCCACCTTCCATCTATCAGCTCCTCAAGGATCACTGGTATTCCGGCTGCTATTGCAAGGTTTTCCAGCGTTGGAGGGGCATCTTTCCGAAGCGGCTCATCGGACACGATGGTTGTGACTCCAAAGGCTTTCGCCATCTTCTCCAGCTTCTCTCTTGTGACCTTGTTACCGACGTTAATCCATTGATAGATCAGGGAGTCCGGCCTTGTGTTGCAGTGAATATTCACGACGAGGTCGGCCTTGCTCCACGCTTCGTTCCACAAGGCGTGTGCAAGTCTCTCAGTAGTATTCCCTTCCGGCCTGTCGGCTCTGACGCCGCCAACATCGAGATTATCGATCCACGAAAGGTACTGGCTATGCATAAAGGCAAGGGGGTTCCCCACCGGTATCGCGATGACGACGCCCCTAAGATTCATCGGTTGAAGCTGTTCTCGCATGACTCTACGAATGACTTCGATCCCCTGAATCTCGGTACCATGCTGGGTTGACATCAGAAGAAGCGTAGGCCCTTCCTTGGCGCCGTTCAACACCCAAACCGGAATGTCTACGCTCACATTATTGAACAACTCTATACCCTTGATGACTCCCTTCTTCATCTCCTCTCTCGCAGCCGTGACATTTCCCACTACACCCCTTTCAGGCATTTCACAAACCCCGAATGAAACGTAGCCTGAGCTGGCGATAAGAGCCTTTCGAGATCTGAACGGCAAAGAACGAATTATGGTAGTCCGAGGTGTGAAGACAAAAATCACGCTCAAATGGAAAGATCAGAAGAAAATGAGGAGAAAGCGCAGCGCACAAGGGCGTTGCATCAATCACTCATGCGGATTTGACGTGCCATGCTCAAAAGGGTTCGTAGCTGCTCCCTGACAGAATCGTGTTAAGGGGACTCATTTTCGCAGCAGCCCAGCGGGCTCTTCAGCACAGAATCGTGTGCACCACCAAGGGATACACACACCTGTCTAAGCAGACGCTGTTAGCAGGCCATTACTAACGGTAATTGTATGTTGATTTCTCAAATAAAAGCCACAGCAATTTGAATCTACGTGGAAAGTCTAGATGGCCAAGAGAAACGCGCTCACTGAGCAGAGCATCGTCGTTGACGATGTGCTTTCTATGTTGACAGGACGACCTAGAGGGTCGATGCTGAGCTTTACCGAAGTCACTCGAAGCGTCCATGAATACATCAAGAACAAGGGGCTCCGACAAAGATTCTGTCCACACTGCAACGCACCCCTGAACTACACAGGATCACCACGGACGGAACAGGTCACACTGCCTCCTCAGTAGGCTCAGTGTCTGTTCGTTCTGAGATAGAACAATTCGTTCCAGCCTAGCGGAGCCCAAGGATTTCTCCAATATTCCTTGGTCCATTGTGAACGCGAAGCATACATCTTCCATTCGATTGATCACTGTTGACTTAGTCCCCCGCATTGAAGTTCTGGTTTCGCCTCACTCGCAAGTTAGTCAGCTGTTATTAGTCGAAGTTGGCGGAGAGAGTGGGCGCGATAGGGCCTACTGCGAATCCCATTAGAATACTTGCAAAGAGGAGAGTACCTGGAAGAAATCACAAAAGAGAAATAAGAACTACACTGTCATTGCTGGGATAGTATGTTCAGACAACGTGACGAGATCAAGAAGTGGCTCTTCGAGGTCATTGAGAAGTTTCGTCAAAAGGGAGCTGTCAGTTCTGAAAGAGCGATGACTGCTCAGGAGCTGGGCCTTCCGCCAAGCTTCCAAGACGCGATGAGGAGGAGGCTTGGCCGTTCAGGCATTTTTGTTGAGGTGAACGGGAAGTACTATCTTTCGGAGGAACGATTGAAGCAGATGAGAGGACTGGGCGATGCGGAAGGGGCGGCTTGGAGTTCACGGAAAAGAATACTGACATTGAAAATAGTTCAGATGATCACGGTCGCTCTGTTCGTAACTCTCATGCTGGCGAATATCTTTGTTCAGAGCTGGGAAGTGAGAGTGATCTCATCCCTTTTCCTAGTTGTCTGGTTAGCGGTATGCATTCTGCAGATCTACTATCTGTCAAGGGTCCGGAGAAGGATTTCTCAGTTCCAGTAGCCCGGACGAAGGTGCGACGTCATAGATGAATTGTGCATAATGTCTCAATTCTACTAGATGCGATCACTGTAACAAGCGCGCGCTCATGGGCACAGGTTCACTTTACCAGTCAGACCTTCTGTTCAGCCACTCCTTTGTCTCTAGATGAATCACCTCCCAGGCCTTCACGTACTCCTTAACCTTGTCAACGAGTTGAACGGTCTGGTCGTATCCCTGTTCCTTGATGAACTCCTGAATTTCGCTCTGGGATTTTCTGCGTGGCGTCCAGTCCTCCGCGTTAGCGATCCTGAACAAGAGGCGCGTGTAGTTTGCCGCAGCCAGGCGCAGATACTCCAATTCCACCTTATCTACTGTATCGAATTTGCTGTGTCCAAAGCCCCGACCGGTGCTGGTCCTTATCATCTCGGGGTCTCCGCCGCTGCCACATGGAACACCCTTCAGGAAGAAGGGCCAGTGATCGCTGTAAGGACTCACTCTCTGGAAGGTGGGCAGTTCGGCTCTCATCTCCGAAGCTGCTTTGGCAAGGAAGGGTTCAAGCTCCGGAAAGTCGTGGAGGATCACTCCTTTCTTGCCCTTGCTTCCGCCTGAATCCAAGTTCAACATGAACCTGATGCCATCCATCTCGTCTTTGTGCATGGCGACGTAGTTGTAGCTTCCGTAGAGGCCTATCTCTTCCGCGCCGAAGCATATGCATCTGACGCGCCTCTTCATCCTGTCCTTCACCATCTGGAGGATTCTCGCTATCTCAATCACCACAACAGCGCCAGAAGCAGGATCCTCGGCACCTTGGCTGATGTCGTGGCCGTCGTAGTGGCTCCCGACCACCACATACTCCTTGCTGTCGCTCACGCCTGGATTGTCGGCGATGACATTGTAAGTAGTCACGTCCATGTTCCTGTCCGTCGTTTCAATCCTCAGCCTCACATTGCCTTCTCTCTCCAAGTTGCGCATGAGGAACATTCCATCCTCGTAGGAAACGCTTATCGAAGGTATGATTGGGCTGATTCCCCCTGTCTGCGGTCCATAGGCCGGGTACTGGTTCATGAATATCCAGCCCTTCGCTCCTGCAAGCACGCTGCGCAGAAACTTCTCGCTCCTGTGAAGCGGCCTATTCATGCCGATTGGGCTGGCGCTTGACACCATCACAATGTTGCCGTCAATTTCACTGCGCCTCTTCTCGTATGACTCGATGGCTCCGTCGCCTAGCCACACCAGCTTTGCCTCGACCTGGCCAGCGATGCTGTGGGGAAGGCTGATGCAGTCAATCTCCCGCGTCATGGGACCTACGACGGTCAGCTTGGCAGGGCCGCGTTTCCAACCGGGAATGGTGTAAGATTCGTAGCGTGCGTTCTCAACCCCATAGCTCTTCAGCTTCTCAACCATCCACCTTACAGAGCCTAGATCACCGGTCGTTCCGGGAAATCTGCTACCATAGACATCGCAGAGAACCTTCAAGTTGTCCAGCGGTTCAGACGAAGTGTAGATCTCAGATACGGCTTTCTTGTCAATGTCAGCGTATAGGTTTTCCACAACAGACACCGGATCAGACAAAGCCTGCCGCAGTGAATATAAGAACTTGCACGCTCTTTCGAGCAAGATTGTGATCAGCGATAGTGACATTAGTTTCCCGATACGAGTACCAGTTGCGTGGGGAGCTATGTCAAAGAGCGGTGTGTATGATCATATCGATCAGCATATTGATGAGCATGTGCGCAATGTTCAGGAACTGATTAGACAGCCCTCTATCTCGTCTGAGAACAGAGGCGTAAGGGAATGTGCCCAGCTCATTCGAGGATACTTCGAGAAGCTGGGTTGCGTTGAGGCAAAACTAGTAGAAACTTCCGGGAACCCTGTTGTCTACGGAGAGTACAATGCTGGAGCAAAGAAGACGGTTCTTGTTTACATGATGTATGACACGATGCCGGTTGATGAGCCAGATTGGATCGTTCCCCCACTTGAGGGAAGAATCATCGATATGTCTCCCTTCGGAAAGACCATGGTCGCCAGAGGCGCCGTCAACACAAAGGGCGAACTTCGAGCCTTTCTCAACGCATGTGAATCAGTCAAATCAGCCGGACAGGAATTGCCTGTCAACCTTATCTTCGTCGCTGAGGGAGAAGAGGAAATGGGCAGCCGGAACCTTCCGGAGTTCATTGCCAAATACCATGAGAAGCTGAAAGGTGCAGATGTCGTCTTCTTCCCAATGACTGCTCAGAACCAGAAGGGCAAAGTCATAGTTGAATTAGGCGTGAAGGGCATAGTCTACTTCGAACTTGAAATTGACGGAAAGGATTGGGGGAAGGGACCAACAGAGTTCGGCATACATGGAAGTAACAAGTCTTGGATAGACAGCCCTGTCTGGCGATTGACACAAGCATTAGCCACGATGACCTCGAAAGACGGAAACAAAGTCCTCATCGAAGGATTCTACGACGATGTGATTCCGCCTCCTACTGAGGACGAGGACTTACTCAGGAAGCTACAGCAAACCTTTGACGAAGAAGCAATCAAGGAAGAGCTCAAAGTGAAGAGATTCATCGATGACCTTCATGGGATCGAGGCGTTGAAACACTACCTGTACTCACCTCAGCTTAACATAGATGGTATTTGGGCGGGTTACACAGGGCCCGGAACCAAGACCCTTCTACCTCACAAGATCACTGCAAAGATGGATGTGCGACTGGTTCCGAACATGAGTAAGGAGAAACCTCTCCCTCTAATAAGAAAGCACCTAGACAAGAACGGATTCAACGAAGTGAAGATCCGGATCTTAGAGGAGGGATACGACTGGGCGAAGACAAGCGTAAAGACACCTGCGGCCCAAGCAGTCCTAAAGACCTACAAAGAATTCGGGTTCGAGCCCGAGGTATGGCCCAACATTGCCGGAAGCGCTCCATTCGCGATGTTCAACAGACCTCCGTTGAATCTTCCATTCATTATGGGAGGACTAGGACACGGAGCCAGAGCACATTCACCAAACGAGTACCTAGTAATCGGAGAAGGCGGACCCACAGCTGGACTAGCCTCAATGGAGAAATCGTTCGTCTCGATACTATACAACCTCGCCGAAATCTAGAACCATTCGTTGACCGACCCAAATCAAGTCCCGGATGACTTACCGATTTTCGACGTTCCCACATCTTTCGCATTGAACGAACTGTTTACTCCGATCCTTCAGCATCGCGACAAGGCGCCTATCATGCGGAGAGATAAGTGCAGGTGGTTGGTGAGGTCAGCACGATTCCTCTTAATCGTGACCGTTTTCTACTCCACTGCCAGTTCTTGGTGTTCAGTCCAGAGTTCCTTTTTCGATGATCCCGGAACGGTCAAGGATCGCTTCTCCTCTCTAAGCCGGGCAGCTTTTCCAGGGTCATCTGAGTAAAGCAGATCTGGTTGATCCTCAGCAGCCTTGTACAGTCTGTCAAACGCCTCCCGGTCTTCGTACTCGTCAATATACATCCAGTGTTCTTCGAACGATTCTGAATCGACCATGGTGAAGAATCGAGATCGCTTGTAGGAGAACCTCTGCCGGTTGGCTCTCTGATGCTGCATAATCGCTCGCCATACCGCTAGATGCTTCTCACTGTTCGAGGCGTGAACACGCCAACGAGTAACATCACATAGCAACCTTCCCTCATCACCTCCCCTCGCTTCTAGGTACTTCTTGTCATCGCGAGGATTTCAGACTTGGGTACTTTCTGGGACTTGAGTAGTTGGGTAAGGAAAAGGGTTCTCAGTGCCTTCCTCCCCAAACCCTCCTGTCGCCTTTCAGATACTTTATGTGAGTCTCATGGCGCGGCCGGTGGACGCACACAATTAACCCTCGCGTCATAAAGGGACAATGTCCCGGTGAACCTTTGTGGCGACAATAGAAAGACTGCTTATCCTCGCCCTTTGATATGTGCGATGATTTCTTCTTCCGCATTATCAGCCTTGATGAATATGGGTACGCTTTCCATTCCTGTGGCTATGTAGCTGGATAGTAGCCATTCTCCCGGCGCAAACTCCAATGTCTTCTCCAGTATTCCTTGGTCAATTGTGAACGTGTTGCTGACAAGGCTGCGGTCATACGGCCTAGGCATTGGACCCACAAAGTAGGTGTGCAGCTGCTGTAGCGCATTCGTGTTTAGATACGCGATGCGCTGTGTCGCCAAGCATCCTCCCAACCCATACTTCCTGCCCTGGCGGAGCAACGTTTCAATCTGCATCGTGCAATCTTTCTCGATTCCCCTGGCCTTATCAAATGCGGGAATGAACTCCTGCGTTTCATCGAAAGCCAGCAGCACTAAAGGCTCAACTTTGAACTCCTTCTTCCTGTTCATCAGGATCTCCTGCGACAGGTCTATGGCCAGAGCCTTGATCAGGTTCGGATCCACGATCGACAGGGAGATGAGCCTCTCCTCTCCCTCGATCAAATCAACTATGGTCTTGGTTGTGTAGCCTTGCTCTTCCTCTTGCTGGTCGGGCCGGCCGATTCTTTCTTTCAGGGCTCCTCTGGTTTCAGCCCAGCTGTACAGACCGCCGCTCTTCCAGATCTTATACTTCTCCATTGCTGCAAGCGCGGTTTTGCCCAGAAGGTCAACAAACCTCGCGTCTATCAGGTCTGTGTGGTTTCTCTTTTTTTCTCTCATGTATAGGAGGATCGCAGTTCTGATCTCCTCGATGGCTTCGAGGCTTGTGGCCCGCTCCGCGTTCTCAGCCTCCAGCAACTCAAGCTGATGTAGAACGGTTTCGAAGGTGAGTCTAGAGGCTCCTCGCGTGAAGTGGCTAACCCTGTCTTGAGCCAAGATCTTTTCGAAGACTCTCTTGGCCTCTTGGTTCTTCTCGAATCCTCTTGGTTTCACAATGATTTTGTATAGCTGATCCGCGCCCTCGACAGGTGTTTCCAATATGATTTTTGAAGGTATCTTCGGGTCCGATAGAACATCCTGCAGGAGGAACGGGTATTCCATGGATATGTCGAATATCACCACCTTCGTATCCTTCGTGTGGTAAACTAGCCTACGAAGAATGTTCGAGAGCAGATTGGATTTGCCGCATCCGGTGAACCCGAAAATCCCGAAATGATATCGGACTAGTCTTTCAAAGTCGACGTAGATCGGGATCCGCTCCTTCTCCGTCTCAAACATTTTCACCGTGCCGAGCCTCGGGTCGGTCCGAGCAGCGGAAGTGGTTTCAATCTTCTGCCATGGCTGTCCCCTTCGCTCGAGAATCGCTTTGTTGTACATCTGGTGAATCGTGTTCCTATTCAATATGCTGACCTTCTCACCGATTACCGGGTATGTGAAGCCTCTCACATATTCAGGTCCCGCCTCTCTGCCAACTACGAGATCATAGTTCAGAGGAATGGCCCACATCTGAATCATCATCGTGGACTTGTCATCTGTGTCCCAGTCCTGAACCGACTGCTCAATAATCTCGAATTGGTACGGGTAGTAGCTTTGGTCTGTTAGGCCTTTCAACCCGTAGTGTTCTGGTCCCAGCCTCGAAATCTCAAGCAAGCTGTACCTTTGAGCCTGCTCGCTTGTGGACTTGAAGTTCCGGACAGCCAGCAGCATCCCTTCCTCCAGCAGCCCCATTAACTCCCTCTGGTACTCTGCCTTCACCTGACACTGATATTTCGAGGACACCCCAGTTGTCTCCGATGGAACCTCGGTCCCACGGGCCGCGTAGACAGCGCTCAGCCTAGCCGAGAACCGGCCGCCTAAGTCTGTGAACAGTTCACGTGGTTCTTCTGGCATATTCTACCTCAGCCCTCCTCTCGCGGAAGGTATTCATGTAAAACGAGAACCTCCGCAGCTTAGGGTTGTTCGCCAACCACAACCCCGTAGCCTCAACTATCCCTTTAACCCTATGCCGCTGCTCCTTCGCAATCTTATCGGCTATGAACAGAGGCTTGTTATGGCCGAACACCTCGGGTATGCTTCGCGCGGTCATCGCCTTCAGTAGAACCATGATCATGTTCTGAGCAGCATTCTTCACAGACCTGTCCTTATACAGGACTGGGTCCACAGGCTCCACAGCCGTATACTCATGCTTGAACCGCACGGTCTTCCCTAGATCAAACTCCGGATAGGCAAGCCTGTCGATGAAGAGCACATTGCTTCTCAACATGGGGTCCCTGTTTGCGCAATCAAGCTGCACATAACTTTTCACAAAGAACCTTTCCGGAATGATTCTGTTCCGAACCGCGCCACTCACATAGCCCGGCCGCTTCCCGAAATCCGGCACAATGGTTTGGAAGGCGGCGTCATACTCAACAAGACTCCAAGGAACACGGATCTGTTCATGGTTAAGCATGCTGGCCGCTTGAAGCAGCATCCGATCTGTTGACGGAGCATTCTCCAACTGCTCAGCGTGCACCTTCCACAAGCCCGAGTTCACGCAGACCGGAACAAGGTGGCTCCTGAAATCTGAGGCAATCGTGTCCTTCGTCATCCCGATCAACAGACATCGTTTAGCCCAACAATCCTCGACAAGCATGTGAATCGTGAACAGGGTGAGCAGAGCCAGGTCCCGTGTCGTGATCCATTGCTCCGCTCCATGTTTTTCGACCTTCATTGGGTTCTCCAACCGTTCCTCGAAGAGCCTTCGTCCCACAGCCAAAACCAGCTTCTTCGCCCGATCCCAGCTGTCAGCGTATCTCGGATTAATTATGTAAGACCCGCCTGATTCTACGAGGAATTTTTCCTGCACGGATCTGGCCAGATGTTTTTTCACTCGTTCCACGCGGTCGCTTTCGCTGATCTTCAACACCTTGCATATCTGATCTGGGGTCATCGAGTCACGCGTTTCCTGTAGCAGATAGATCACGGCGTACCGGAGATAGTCTCCGCGTGGAGTAGGCGTTCCAAGCTCTTGGTTCAGGATTCTGTGCCTCGCCAGCTCAATCTCATTCGTGTCGAAAGGCATGCCTTCAACCTCTAGATCGCAGATGCCGCATTCACTCTTCCACCTCTGCCTCCTCGACGTGTCATACATGAGACTGGTCCTTGTACTGGAGAGACTTCGATCCAGCAGAAGCAATTGAACATTCTCCGCGGAGACCAAGTGATGTGCCAAATAGAACTCGGAGAAGGTCATGATCCAGCTGGCGATCGTGGAATTGTCCACAACTGCCTGCTCGGTTAAAGGCCTTGACAAGGTGCTTTGAGCCCCTTGCGTGGTCTGGAAGACAGTCTGGTCCACCTGTTGAACCCTATCCACATAGATCGGAACACAGCTTGAGACACCTTGCCCGCGTCCGACCAGGCCACTCTCATAGCTGACTCTTGGCGCCTGGCCCTCTCTGAACTCTAGCTCTCCTGTCGCTGCGTAGGCTCCGCCCCAGAAGACCGCAAGGCCTCCGGTCAACACTTGGTCCATCGAGCCATCAACCGCAGCATACCTCAAGCAAGGAGAACCAAAGAAGCTGACAGCAGTCTCATAGGCCTGGCCAACCCCAAAATCTGAGACAATCAGATCCTTCAGCAACACATCATACAAGGCCTTCGCGCTCTCAAATCGGCTCCGCGAATCATCGATCTGCCCGGTCGCGCCTTTCCTCAGAAGCTCACCGGTCCTCTTCAAATGAGAACTCAACAAAGACGAAATAGACGAACACGCCCCTCGATGAATCCTACCGTACTTCCACATAGGCATCGTCATATAGAAATATATTCAGAAGAGAATCTTGTCAAAGCATGCGCGCGCCGAAAGAACTTCAAGCCGTTGTTTGAGCATTTGGCGGATATGCCAAGTGACCTTTCATGTTATATGTCGATTTCACATATCCGGCCGAATCTCTCGGGTCAGATCGCGATGAGGATCTCAAGTAGAATACTCTTAGCCACTGCGATACTGATTGTTGTTGCCGTAGGACTTGCGGCAAATGTGTATCTGCAACCACGGCAGAAGCAACAACTCATATTATCCACAACTACGAGCACATTTGACACTGGTCTTCTGGATTATCTGATACCGCTCTTTGAGAAGAAATATGATTGTCAAGCGAAGGTCCTATCCAAGGGTACAGGTGAATCTATCGAGATAGCAAAGAGAGGGGACGCAGATGTGGTTCTCGTTCATGCAAGAGATCTGGAGGAGGCCTTTGTAAATGATGGTTATGGTGTACACAGGGTTGGAGTCATGTTCAACGATTTCGTGATAATAGGTCCGACCAGCGACCCCGCGAGAATCAAGGGTTCAACAAATGCGTCCCTAGCATTTCAGAAGATCGCTGAAACAGGCGCCAAGGGAAAGGTGATCTTCATCTCCAGAGCTGACAGATCAGGCACACATACCAAAGAGCTGAGCATATGGGCGAAGATCAATGTCAAGCCTTCAAATCGGACATTCTCATGGTATCTCGAAGCAGGCGCAGGCATGGGCACAGTTCTACGCATGACAAACGAGAAGCAAGCCTATTCCATCACAGATAGGGGAACATGGCTGGCGTTTAGGGACCAACTGTCAAACTTGGCGATCATGACGGAAAAGGATGCAGCTCTGCTCAACCCCTACGCGGTTATCCTAACAAACCCGGAGAGGTACCCTCAGCGCAACTATAAGATGGCTCTAGCCTTCGCAAAGTTTCTGGTCTCGCCTGAAGGACAGGCGCTCATTGCCGATTTCAAGAAGAACGGAGAAATTCTGTTCTTTCCAATGGCGAGAGACTTCAAGATGGCGCATGAGCTGGGCTTCCCGAACCAAGAGCAGGAAATAGCTTGGTACGACTCAAGTAAGATCTAGCAAGCATGATCCTTGAGAGACGGCACCAAGCGAGAACTGTCTATCAGTATGGCTCACAAACTTCACGTCAATCGTAGCTCGTGCCAGCGTGCATACACTTACGCAGAAGATAGCCTGAAGAAAATCTTTGACAATCTCGGTCATACTGGAAAGGGCCGTAATCTCATGCCGGTTTTGCGAAGACACACCACACGAAGGCTTAAAGAAGTCTGGCGAGAAGTGCGTAAATGAAAGCAAGTCAAATGCGAGCGATAGTTAGAGTGAGCCTGCCTGAATATCGAACCGTTGAAGAAAGCGAGCCGAAGGGAGATCCATTTATCTCACCGACTTAGCTCGCATCGGCTTTAGGGGCTTACGATGACTAGCAGAATATTGGACGGCCGCGGCGTGGCCAAGGCCATCCGCGATCACATCAAGCAAGAAGTAGCGAAGCTAAAAGTTCAGGCGGGCATCACTCCATCCATAGCTAGTATAATCGTCGGAGACGACCCCGCAAGTGCAGTGTATGCTAGGACCAAAGAAAACGCCTGTACAGCCACAGGGATGAACCATGCTCTCTATCGATTGCCAGCAGACGCCAGCGAAGACAAGGTGCTAGCGACTCTTGCCGGACTCAATGAGGATCGAAGAGTGCACGGTATCGATGTTCAATTTCCCATACCGCATCATATATCAGAGGACCGCGTGCGGCGTGGCATCTCGCCGCTCAAGGATGTTGACGGCATCCACCCGGAGAACCTAGGGCTTTTGATGATAGGCACGCCACGCTTTGTGCCCTGTACTCCCCTTGGAATTTGGATGCTTTTGCAGCGGAGCCAAATCGAAGTACAAGGCCGGCACGTCGTGATTCTTGGCCGATCGAATGTGGTCGGCCGTCCCTTGGCTGCGCTACTCTTGCAGAAAGATTGTCACAGCAACGCTACCGTAACTGTCTGTCACACTTTGACAAGAAACATCGAATACTATGCCTCGCAGGCGGATATCTTGATCGTAGCGATGGGGCAACCGAAGATCGTACAGTCAGGCTGGGTTAAGCCTGGGGCCATCGTGATCGATGTCGGCATTCACAAGTTGGCCGACGGTACTCTTTGCGGTGATGTCAACTTTGATCAGGTCAGCGCTGTCGCATCTTTAATAACTCCTGTCCCGGGTGGAGTCGGACCCATGACCGTAGCCATGTTGCTACAAAACACTCTTGATGCAGCCCGACTAAGTTTGACACGATGAAGTTTTTACAGCAGATCTCTTTAGATGGATGGTATGTTCGCCATGGAACAGAAGATCGTTGAATGTGTGCCTAATTTCTCTGAAGGAAAGGATCTAGCCAAGATCAAGCAAATCACAGCGGTCATTGAAGCGGTCCCGGGCATCAAGTTGCTCAATGTCGATCCGGGAACGGACATCAACCGCACGGTGGTGACCTTTGTCGGGAGTCCTGAAGCAGTGGCTGAGGCCGCCTTTCAAGCGATCGCCAAGGCGGCCCAAGTTATTGATATGACGAAGCATCATGGAGCCCACCCTCGGATTGGCGCAACCGACGTTGTGCCTTTTGTTCCGGTGGAAGGGGTCACCTTGGAAGACTGCGCCAAGATTGCCCACCAAGTTGGAGAACGTGTCGGCAGAGAACTAGAGATTCCAGTCTACTTGTACGAGGAAGCGGCGACCCGGCCGGAACGTAGGAATCTGGCAAATATCCGCAAGGGTGAGTACGAGGGCCTTGAAGAGAAGCTGAAAGACCCAGCTTGGATCCCAGACTTCGGTCCGGTCAAGTTCAATGCTCGATCAGGGGCCACGGTGATCGGTGCCAGAGAGTTTCTCATTGCCTATAACGTCACGTTGAACACAAGGGATAAGGAGCTAGCGGCGGATATCGCGTCGGAGCTACGCGAAAGAGGACGTGTAGCTCGCGCCAAAACTTCATCTCCGCATCACGCCAAAGGCAAGATCCTGCACTATGCTGAGAATTCCTTCCCTTGTGGCAATTGTGACTTCATCAGCCGAAACTTCGCAGAAACGAACAGGCACATCTCCGAGGTCCATGGCTACGATCTGCGTGAACTACTCTTGGCTAACGGCATCGATCCCAACAATGTGATTGGACAAAAGGTTTACCGTGCCGGCAAATTCAAGTTCTGCAAAGCCATCGGCTGGTACGTTGATGGGTATAAACGGGCTCAGGTGTCAATTAACCTCACCAATTACCGTGTCACTCCGCCACATCTAGTCTTGGAAGAGGTGCGAAAACTTGCGGCCGAGCGCGGCCTAGTGGTCACAGGAAGTGAGGTGGTTGGTCTCATACCCTTCCAAGCCCTTGTTGAGGCCGGGAAATTCTATCTGAAGAGACAGAGGAAATCTCCTTACGTTCCGGTTCCAGATATCCTTGAGTCAGCAGTCTATTCCATGGGACTCCGCGACGTTCAGCCATTTGACATAAAAAAGAAGGTGATCGGCCTGCCACGAGAGTTCGAAAAGGGCTTGACGAAGCTGAGCGTCAAGGATTTCGTTGATGAAGTATCACGCGACACTCCGGCTCCCGGAGGGGGATCGATCGCGGCCTTGGCTGGCTCCTTGGGAGCTGCTCTGGCCTCAATGGTCGCCAATATTACCATTGGAAAGCTGGATTCCGAAGGAAAAGGTGACCTGTTGCTGAATGTGGCAGAGAAAGCGCAGAAAATCAAGGATCAGCTGATCTTGGCGGTAGATGAGGACACTAATGCTTTTAATGCCTATATGGAAGCGCGAGGGCTCCCAGCGACCACCGCTGAAGAGAGAGCTTTCCGCCATCATAAGATGCAGGAAGGACTGAAGGTTGCGGCTAGTGTCCCATATCGATCAGCATTAGCTAGTTATGAAGCCATGCAACTCGCTGAGCAGGTGGCGATCCACGGCAGTCAAAACTCGATCACTGACGCGGCGGTCGGTCTTTCCGTCGCCTTTACCGGTGTGCGCGGAGGCATCTGGAATGTGATGGTCAATTTGAAAGGCATTACCGACAAAGCTTTCGTGCAGGAGAAGCAGAAAGGATGTCGCCAGTTGCTCAAGAAGGCCGAAGAGTTACTGGAGAGAGGAAGCCGCTACACGGACAACAAGCTGGCCGGCAATCCATAGAACCAAGGTAGATGCGCTGCACTTTGCTGAAAGAGACTACCTGCACAGCCCTGAGGTGACGCGCTAGAGTGTTGGGCCGGGTGGACCTGAACCCTCGTCCTTGCCACACTCAACGTTCGCGTCGTCACGCATGAGAACTCCAATCACGAGACAGAAGATTACACTCCACACTTGCCTGTTCGATTTGGTGAACTGAGCGTTCCAATCTGTAGGTTTTATGGTCACCTCTCCCACCAGCATGCCGATGAAAAGTGTCGAGAAAAAAGTTGGCGGCAATAGGCGTCTTCGTTCTAGTCCTCATAACAGCGGCATTCTGCGCCGGTACCCTTTACCCTCAATTTGGCAGGCCTGAGGAGTACGGAACCAGTATCAAGGGCTTGGTGCCCGCAACACGTCAAGACATCATAAGTCCATCCACACAGAATCAGCCTGAACTCCAGCAGGAGCGAATGGTTGTCTACAACGCATATGTCTCTCTTGAGACCAAAGAAATCAAAGATGTTCTGGCTAAGGTCAGGGCTCTAGCTGAAGGATACGGTGGCTATGTTGCAGGCTCGTCTCAAAAGGAAGGAAAGGCTCAGGTTACGATTCGAGTTCCCAAAGACAAGTTCCAAGCTGCGGTCCGGGAGATAGAAAGCTACGGCAAGGTTCTTGACGAGCGCACCACAAGCGAAGACGTTACCGAGCGATACATTGACCTCAAAGCCAGATTAGAGAACCTGAAGAAGCAAGAGCAAAGGCTCCGCGAAATACTTGGAATGGCGCGGACCGTCGAGGAAGTCCTGAAAGTTGAGAAGGAGCTTGAACGCGTCAGGGGACAGATCGAAAGCCTTCAAGGACAGATAAACTACATTGAACGAAACGTTGCCATGTCAATCATCGTAGTCAATCTAACAGAGCCTCTACCTCCGTTCACACCTCCAGACATGAATTGGAGGGAAGTCTTCGAAGCTGCTCTCAGAGGACTCTTCTGGGTGCTTCGTGGATTGATAGTGCTCGTGGTCTCGCTGCTTCCACTAACCATAATCGGTGTTCCAGCGTACTTGGTCTACCAGAGGAAAAAGAAGAAACGCATAACAAAGTCATCCTGACATGCCCTGCGCTGATTGATCTCCGAAGCCTTCGCCATCCGATGTGGCGCAGCGATGCACGGTGCCAGTCAGTTCAGTGTATGTTGCGCCGTAGAACCCCGAAGGATGTGAGGGGTCAAGCTTTAACGTTCACGACGTTTGGTGGTGTCTCTCCCCTTAAGACTTTCAAGACGCCTTCAGCGCACTGCACGGACATTCTCCTCATGGCTTCTTGGGTGCTTGCGCCTATGTGCGGCGTCAGGATGGCATTCTCAAACTTCAAGAGAGGATTGTCTGACCTCGGAGGCTCCTCCTCAAGAACGTCCAGCGCGACTCCAGCCACTTTGCCTGAGCGGAGAGCCCTTTCTAGAGCTTTCTCATCTATGACTTTTCCCCTAGCCATGTTGACCAGATAGATTCCTTTTTTCATCTTGCCGAAGTCGACATCGGATACCATATTCAATGTTTCAGGAGTGAGCGGGGTGTGGACGGTCACGATATCACTAGCGGAGAGAAGTTCGTCGAACGCCACTCGCCTTATTCCCAGCTCATCATGTAGCTGTCTCCTCTCGAGCACGTCAGAGTAAATGACGTTTGCATGGAAGCATCTCATACGACGCGCGACTGCCTCTCCTATCCGCCCTAGCCCCACTATACCGACAGTTTTACCCATCAACTCCAGCCCTACAAGATCCGAGAACTTTCTACTCCATTCGCCTGCCCTCACCGCCCTATCAGCGGTCACTACCTTCCTGAGGAGAGCAAGTATCAAGGCCACAGTCAACTCTGCAACAGCGTCGGTCAGGGCATCTGGAGTATTAAAGACGACAACGCCCAGTTCACTCGCCGCCTCCAAGTCAACATGATCGACTCCCGCGCCGTGCACCGCCACGACTCTTAGCTTATGAGCTGCCTGCATGAAGTCTCGCGTTATTCTGATGTATCCTCGGCTGACGACTGCATCTGTCTTGTCTGCTTGAGACAGAAGGGCCCTCTCATCGGATCTAGGAGGCAGAGAAACGACTTGACATTTCCTCCTGAGAAGTTCGATGCCATCCTCGTGGATGGGTTCAGCTACGATGACTTTCTCTCTGTTCATCCATCATCCTCTCTCATGGTCTGCTCGAAGGATTTCCGGAACCTTCGTTGCTAACGCTAGGTGCCTCTTTACTATTTCGAATAGATAGGTCCGCGTCCAACTTCAGTGGAAGCTATGCCTATTCCAGTGGAATCAGAAATCCTCAAAAGCCAGAGTGCAAAGTCGTCTCTCTTGGGCAAATGAAAAATGGCCAGGCTCAGAACCGAGACGGTGACCGTCCATACCGAACCACCGCGCAGCTTGAAATGTGAGCACCGGCACAGGAAATATGTAATCAACAGCATCGAACTCAAGATATGGCGATGCCTAGACTGTGGCCTCATCCAACGAGAAGAGTAGGATAGACCAAAGCCGGACTCTTTCGGAATAGAAGACAGATCCGGATTCAGCTTCTCGCCAACAAACTGACTTTTCTACCTCGTGCACCATCGCGGACGGTGACTCAGGCGATGGGAATCCGATAGTTATTTCTATAGATTCACAGAAAGCTAGCGGCACGGGCTAGTAGTGATGGTCATGATCTCGATAGTAGCTACAGGAGATTCTCTCGCTACAATGCGAATATCAGCTTACGATGAAGAATCCTACCTTTCGATGCTGCGGATCCTGAGATCAGCTGATGTCTCCTTTACGAACCTCGAAATGCTACTGGGCAACTTTGAATCAGCTCCTGCCGCAGAAAGCGGCGGAACATACGTTATGGCCCAGCCCTTCATGGCCGAAGAATTGAAATGGATGGGCTTCAACCTCTACGCAACAGCAAACAATCACTCAGTAGACTTCGGGGAGGGAGGAATTCTCTCAACGACACGAGCCCTCAACCAGTTAGGACTCGCCCACGCAGGCGTTGGAAGAAACCTAGCAGAGGCGAGAAGCCCAGCTTACCTCGAGACCAAGAACGGGCGCGTGGCCCTGATTTCCACATCTTCCACCTTTCCTTCGTTTGGCAGAGCCGGGGAAACGCGACGGGACATGATTGGAAGACCTGGGCTGAACCCTCTACGGTACGAGGCAAGACTGATCGTTCCGCACAGGATGATGCGTCAGCTAAAGCAAGTATTCAGGGAGACAGGAGCGCCGATCCGCAAGGAGAAAGGCGGAGTAATCTCCCTGATGAATCTGAGGTTCGCAGGAGGAAGAAGACCTGAAATCCTCACCTTCCCCAACGAGGCTGACATCAAAGGGACCGTAGCTTCCATCAAGGATGCGAGAAGGCAATCTGACTACGTGCTCGTGAGCCTACATGCACATGAGTCTGACGGAGCGAACAGAGAGATCCCTGCGAAGTTCATACGCGTCTTCTGCAAGAAATGCTTGGATGCTGGTGCACACGCGATAATTGGCCATGGGCCGCATCTGCTCAGAGGAATTGAGATCTACAAGCGAAAGCCAATCATGTATAGTCTTGGCAACTTCATCTTCATGAATGAGACCGTTCGCTTTCAGCCCTCAGATGTCTATGAAAGATACGGGTTAATGTGGAATGCGACTCCGGCTGATCTATATGACGCAAGAGGAAGACGAGGAAAGAAAGACGCAGGGGGCTTCAGATGGTTCACGTATGATCGCGTCTACTGGGAAGGTGCGATTGCGAAGTTCACTCTTGAGGACGGAGTGCTTGGTGAGTTGCAATTATACCCTGTCACACTGGGATTCGAGAAGCCTCGATCCCAGAGAGGAAGGCCGACCCTAGCGGAAGGTAAGCCCGCCAGAGCAATTCTGGAAAGGATCAAAAGGCTATCTCTTCAGTACGGAACTCAGCTGGACATTGTTGATGGAGTAGGGAAAGTGCGCCTCTGATCTCTTCGAGAAGATGAGGCGATACGGCTCACATGATCACTGGGCAAAAGTGATTGCTATCGATCACTGCAAATGCCTAAGTTCACACTTCTCGATTCTTCAGTGAAAAGAGAACCATCTGTTGCTAAGAGAGGAACGAAAAGCGTGTGCAAACTACTTCGTGAATTTCGTCATCTTCGTTCCGCAGTTCGGACATATGGCTCTTAGCATCGGTCTTCCTTTCGATGTCATCTCTCTCTTGACATTCTTGTCGTCGACGACGACCTTCTTCTTGCATTTGACGCAGAACATCTCTGCCATGGCTATCTACTCCTTGAACCGTTCGTGTTCATTTCACTGCTCATAAAACCTTTTCCATGCATAACCCACAAACTCATAACAGAATCACAAGAGTTTGGACAAGTTCATGATCATATCGTTGCCGCCTTTGCTCTTTCTCGTTTCATGATCTCATGTGCAACAATAACTCCTGAAACTGATGCTTGAACCAGACCTCTCGTCACTCCGGCGCCATCGCCGATCGCAAAAAGGTTTTTGATTCTGGTTTCAAGAGTTGGAGTTAACTCAAGACGCGAGGAGTAGAACTTTACCTCGACTCCATACAAGAGTGTGTGTTTTGCACAGATTCCCGGAGAGACAAGATCCAAGGCGTGAAGCATCT
>Ga0209725_1000700_pt1 | contig 20005 bp, 20 predicted proteins | sample I18A1metaG_FD_184145 | JGI IMG/M metagenome (GOLD analysis project Ga0209725, IMG submission 184145) | Lake sediment bacterial and archeal communities from Gulf of Boni, Indonesia to study Microbial Dark Matter (Phase II) - ​I18A1 metaG... | ecosystem: Environmental > Aquatic > Freshwater > Lake... | reverse complement strand
TGATTAGATGCAGCGTTATGCGCCTGGGATCCATGCCGGCGGTTCTGTGTGGTTGCTCTCGGAAGGCGGCGCCGACCGTGAACTTGTCCACGAACCATTCCACCGCCGCCTCCCAGTTGTGGCCTATGCGGTTGTCGCGGCCCTTCTCGACGCGGATGTAGTTCTCCTTCATGGCGATGGCGGCCTGCAGGTCTTCAGCACCTATCGAGATATGGTAGAAGTACCGGTAGTTCTTGAAGAGCTTCAACTCTTTCAGGTCTGGGTAAAGCTGTAGGGCTCTCTGGATTGCGCCGTCCAATTCGTGGGTCGAACATCCCAGCTCAGTCGCGAGGTATGACTGCGCGACAATTTCGCGGGTCTTCGTCGCCGCGAGTACTATGTCGCGAATCCGATGCACGCGCTCAATGATTGGGCTTGTCGCCGCTTTTCCCACAAGGGCCGCATCCGTTCTTTGAACGGCTTCCTCAATCGCCTTCTCTCTAGGCCTGTTCGGATCTATCCAGGTAAGCAGGTAGCCCTCCTTGAATGGCGTCTGCCTATCGTTCGTTCGATATCCACGCACGTAGACGAGTCCGCGTGCTTCGAGTCTGCGCACGCAGGCCATGACATCTCTAACCTTCACGCCTGCGTCTCTGAGGTTCTGCGCAATCTCAGTCGAGTAGTACGCCTTGTCGATGTTGGACGCGAGGAAGTCACGGATGGCGCTGGCCTTGCTGTGGCTGCCACCGCCGCGCGGATCCAGATGCTTCTTCGAGAAGCTGACGAACCTGCGCCCAGAAACGACTGTGTCCTTCTCACCGGTTGAGATGCAATAGAGATGGTACCCTCGAAGGTTGGTGGCTGTGCCTGCCCTGCCGCGCCGCCGCTTCTCGGTGACGTAGATCGGCCCTGCGGTCCTGAGAACAGCACCTGCCTCCCAAGCTCTCCTCAAAGCCTGAGATGCAGCCCCGGTACCCCAACCAAGGTCGCGGCCAATATCCCTAGAACCCCGCGGCATCCCATCTGCCAATAGAGCCTGAATCCTGCTCAGCGCCGCAGCGGCACGTCCCATGAAGCCATACGGTATTTCGTTGAATCTAAACCTTCGCCGGGAATGAATTCGTGCGGAAAAACGTTACGCCATAATTCCGCCCCTATGGGAGGGAAACTCCCCAAAACATCCGCGGATGGCGCGAAGAGGATGGTGGGGCCGGTGGGATTTGAACCCACGACCTCTGGCCTCGTAGCCTGCGGATGCGAGGACGCCAGCGCCCCAGGTTCACCGCCTTAGAAGGCTCTGGTATCCTGTTGGCGACAATCGTTGTCTAGACCAAGCTAGACGACGGCCCCTTGCGAGACTCGCAACGTGATGATAATAGCCTTTTGCCCAGAGCTGACTCCCGCCATTTGTCTCGACTACACCTCACGCCAAACAGGGTTCAAGAAGTGCAGTTGCTCAGTATGGACTCGTCAGGATGGCAGCCGTGATCTCAGAGATCTCATGAAGCGTCTAGACGCCCACGATGGACTTGATCCTCGTGAAATGTTCTTGATCGGGCGCTTCCTTGTATTCTCTCAGCGAAGAGATGAGCGACGATCTTCTTCGCCACCGCAAGATACTTCTCATGCGCTTTGCGGGGGCGCCCCCGATCAACAAGTATTGAGCAATTGAAGTCAAGTTTGACGGTCTACGACGGTCACTGGCGCTCTCGAAGTCGAGTATACTTGGGTTGTCTGCCTTGTCCACAAGGATGTTCTTAGGCGCCTCACTGAGTTCGCCGTGATCAAGATGAATTCGGTCGAGCCTGAAGCAATCGTCTAGGAGTCTTGAGATTATCTTTCGAACGCGTGTCTTGCACCTGGCCTTTGGCAATGACTCGACCCATTCCCGAAGCTGGAGGCCCTCCACGAATTCCATCAGAAGGAAATCGCGACTCTCTCCTAGAAGCCTAGGTCCGACCCCAACAGAGTTGGCCAGCCTGAGCATGCTGGCTTCGTGACTCATGTCTCGCCTGTTTGCGTCTGTTCGCCTGATCTTCAGAGCGACGGTTCTTCCTTGCGTTCGTGCCTTGGCAACGATGCCCACGCATCCTTTCCCAAGGATTCCTGCCCGCCCCAACGATTTGGGACCCGTCAGGTCTAATGCGTCCACGCCTAGAGAGGTCAACTCAAGGATTCGGGCTTGTAGTTCGTGCGGATCAGGGTGCGGATAGCAGAGTACTTCGGCAAGCTCGCTTGATTCGACTCTCACGGCTGAAAGAGGAAAGAGCTCACGCAAGCCATGGAGGCCTTCCTTTCAGAAACGTCGTGATGAATCCGGACGCATCACGATTGGTCCTGTAGAAACTGAGAAAGCTTCGTTTGCTCAGGACACTGTGACTTCTTCTCAGCACAGGCGCGATCCTGCTAGCAACGCCAACACGTCTTCCTCCATCACGGATTCTTGATCGCAGGAGATTGATCGCGCTCATATTCTCTCGTATCTGGTCTACAGTCCACCTGTCTTCGTCAATCCACGGACCAGAGATGCTCCGTAGCGCCTTGAGATGCTTGTCAAGGAAGAGTCCGGATGGTTGGGATCTGGCAACAGGAGGACCGACGTGTTTCCTCACGGGTGGCAATGTGACCTCTTCAAGCTCGAAGAGGATCAGGTTGAGATCCTTCTCGTTGCTCCAGGAGGCTGAACGGAGTACGTTGAACCCTTCCTGCTTGAGCATGTTCCGCAATGCTCTTTCACTTCGGTACAGCTGGCTCCAGACAATGTCGACGACCGCGTCGACCCTGCCAAACTTGATCGCCACTACGTTCCAGCATCGTCGGTCCATCTCTCGACGAAATCTCATAGGACTCAAAGGAACGATCTTTCGACTCACGAAGAATCTCGCGTCAGGCTTGCCTGAGAAGGCTCTGGCTGCCCCGACGAACTCCCACAGCTTTCTGCGAGATATAGAGGCTGCCAGGTTTCTTCCCCGATCGACCGGATCAATGACGATCAGCGGTTCCTCGAAGAGGTCGAGTACTTCGCGCTCCCTTCCCGCGTAGTGATGTTCGAGATCAATCACCGTGGGCGTCTTCCATGACCGCGCTTCCTCAAGCGTCTTAGTGAACGAGCCGTAGTACATGACTAACGTCTCGCAGAGCATCCCGCTGAAGCCCGAGACTTTGACATCCGCACCATAGACTTCAATGGCTTTCAGGAAGGCCTTGAGTAGCCTCACCTCTCCCCTCTGGTTCGTACTGAGATGCGAAATCACATATTCGGTATGGAATGGTGTACGATCCGTCGCACTTCGCCATGCACCACGCTCTACCCTGTAGCAGGGCACCACGTTCACTCGAATTCCATCGACGTGGGACTCGACATAGGGATGCTCCGCAAATCTCTCAACGATCTCGTAGCCCTTCAGTGCTCGTCGCGCAACGTTCAAGCAGCGCTTCTCAAGATCGGTTCTCTCTAGTGATGTCGGGACACGGAGAAATATGTCGATGTCAGCGTCTCCGCGTAGCCACGTGTCCTTTGCTACGGATCCGTCAAGTCTGACTTCGGCCTCGAGTCCATATCTTTCAACCTCTCTGATCAGTTTCGCCCTGAGTTGCTCCGCCACCTGACCGACTCGTTTCCTTTCTGCAGCCGTCGGTTCCATCTTTGCTGCGACCGACCGGCAGACTTCGAGGGCTGTCTTCAATCTCCCACGACTTGACACGGGCTGCTACCCGCTGGCTCGGACTGAGTGTATGGTTGAGTAGATCGGGCCTTTCGGGGTGAGTACACTCTTCTTCAGCCTCACTTCCTCGACGTGTATCACGCCGAACGGGGTATCCCTCATCTGATCAACGAACCTCGACAACTCCTCCTTCATTCGTCCGGTCTTCACGCGGGCGATGGTCACGTGAGGGCTGAACCCCTTCCTGTCTGGCACGAACCCGATCTGTCTGAGTCTAGGCTCGAGCTGATCGAAGATCTTCGATATCTCCTCATGGCCCTTGCGCATGCCGACCCAAACGACGTTGATCCTCCTGAGGTTTGGGAACGCCCCCAATCCGGCGAACTCTGCATCAAAAGGCTCGAATTTCACTTGGTTCATCTGTTCCTTCACGAGTTCAATGGTCGTGGACGGCACTTCTCCCAAGAACCGGATGGTCGCATGAATGTTCTCAGGCTCCACGAGCTTCAGATCCGCTCCAAGATTCTGCAAAGAGCGCTGCGCTTCGATTAGTCTTGAGACGAGGTTCTGTTGATCCATATCTACGGCGACGAAGCTTCGAATTCGCTCGTTCGGCAAAGCCTCTTACCAAACCCACATATCGACGCGACCAATTTAACAGTTCAATCAATCTACTGGGCCGCTTAGCGGAAGGGGAGTGGATCAGAACCGATGAGGGTGATCGCTATCGTTGGTATGCCCGGCGCGGGAAAGAGTCTCGTCTCAAGGAGCGCGGTGTCTCGTGGAATTCCCATCCTAGTCTGTGGCGATGTCGTGCGCGAGGAAACCGAGAGAAGAGGGTTGCCTCCCACCCCAGAGAACATGGGCCACGTCATGCTTGACATACGCCGTGAAGAAGGACCCGCCGTCGTCGCTCAAAGGCTCATCCTGAAGATCAAGTCGTCAGGTGCTCAAGTCACAGTCGTCGAAGGAGTTCGAAGCATGGCTGAGGTAGACTCACTCAGAAGCGAGTACACCGTCGCTGTCGTGGCCGTACACGCGTCCCCCAAGACAAGGTACGAGCGTTTGAGGAGCAGAGGAAGGAGCGACGATCCAAAGAGCTGGGAGGAATTTGCAGAAAGGGACTCCAGAGAGCTTAGTGTAGGGATCGGAGATGTTGTTGCACTTGCAGATGAGATGCTCGTGAATGAAGGATCACCTGACGATCTGAGTGCGGCATCAGAAACAGTGATCTCAAGGGTGACTCGCGAATGAGCGAGGTCCACGCTGGAGTTGAGACCCCAGTCAACCCCACTGAAGATCCAGACAAAGTATCACGAGCCGTACGAAACCTGTTTCCCCTGTTGAGCTTCGCGATTGTGAACCTCGATGCCCGTCGATCGAAGTTGCAGGGGTCGATGAACGGTCTCGAAGGGCTTGAGAATCTCAAGAGGATCCTCCGCGAAGAAGCCATCCGAGATGCGGCGCACAAGATCCTATGGGGCAACATATCGGGTTCCTCGATTGTAGCCTATTTGAACAAGCAGGCGGCGTTTGCCGGTAAGGCATCATTCTGTGAACGCTATGATGAATCGCCGCTCGGTCCAATCACGTTGACAATAACTGCGCCCAATCCAGAGGAAGTGGTTGAGTGGCTTGCGCCGAGTTCACGCCGTAGGCAACGCTCTGAGAAGTAGACCGTTATCACTCTTCGCAAGCATCACGGTAGATCCAGCGATTTCAGATCCTCGGCGACAAACGCTCGCGGAAAGATCTTCTTCGCCTCTCTGAGGAGTTGCTTGGTGTCATCGTAGATCGCGCTCAGATGAGTCAATGCAAGGATCTTTGAGCGGCTTCTCTTTGCGACATTCGCTGCTTCGGTCACCGTCGAATGTCCATACTCACGAGCTCGGTCGCCTGCGTCTGAGTTGAACATCCCATCGTGTACCAGCAGGTCTGACTCCGCGGCCAGTTCAATTACCCTCTCGCACGGTCTTGTGTCGACCGCATACGTGATCTTCAGCCCTTTCCGTGGTCGCCCAACAACCTTTGACGGATCGATCTTCTTTCGGCCGATCCTCACGGATTTTCCCATCTGAAGCGCTTTCCACAGAGGTCCTTTTGGCACTCCGAGCCTTCTTGCTTCGGTAGGATGGAATCGGCCAGGCTTGTCATCTTCTGCCAACGCATACGAGAGGCAGGGAACACCGCCATGCTTGGCCCAAGCCGCCCTGACCGTGTAAGCGTCATTTCTCGCCACGATCCCGGCGCGGACTTCGAAGGCTTGGATCGGAAACAAGGGTCTGAACTTCACCGTCTGCGTCGTGCATTCAACGAAGGCGCGGATGCCAGGCGGTCCATAGATCTTCAGCTCTCGACTTCTGCCCATGAACGACATGGAATGGAGAAGACCAGGAATACCTAGAATGTGGTCTCCGTGCATATGTGAGACTAGCAGCTTCATTTCGCGGTTGAAGCCCAACTTTGCGAGAAGGAACTGCTTCTGGGTTCCCTCGCCACAGTCAAACATCACGAGTCCGCCGTTCGTTCTGACTGCGAGACTGGGCAGGTTCCTCTTCTTTGTTGGGACGCTGCCTCCCGTTCCGAGGAATGTTACTCTCATTGCGTTGTCTCTCCACACCAGTTCATATCTTCTTTAGTACAAGAATTCGTCTCGTGAGGCTTCTGTGCACATATGCCAAGTGAGACTCTATCGGAATGAACCCTGTTGCTTTCGCGATTGAAGCAAGGCGCATCTCGCTCGGGCAACATATGCACAAGTGTCCTGCCTCGCTGAGAGCATCATGTGCTGCTGGCAGAAATTCTCGCAGTAGACGATCAAGCTTTTGCCCGCGGGTCGATGATTCCCTGCCGTATGGTGGGTCAGTGGCGATCGAATGAACAGAGCGCACGCACATGCGAGTTGCGTCTTCGACCACAAGCCCAAGCGGTTTGGCGCCATAGTGCTTCAAATTCGCTCTTGCGCCCCTAACCATCTTCGGGTCGGCGTCTGCTCCGACCGCATTGCAGTCGATGGTCGCAGCTTCCAGAAGTATGCCGCCGACTCCACAGAAAGGATCCAGCAGGATTCCCCCACGAGGAGGTCTAGCTAGGTTGACTAGACATCTAGCTAGCTTGGGGGGCATCGTGGAGGGATGAAAGACGGGTCTCTTTCTTGGCCTCCTCGAAGCTATCAATCCCGGAGCTCTTGAGTGAGTAACCTCTCCGAGCAAGAGACCATGGGGGTAGACGATGCAGAGAAAGGTGACGTCTGGGCGATCCAAGTCTACTTTCAAGTTTGGATACTCTCTTCGAAGGGCGTCCCCGATTTCTCGCTCCAACGTTGCCCTTTGAATTCGCCTAAATGCTCGCCCAATTCGCAGCGACCGCACAGCAAATGATCGTCTCTCCCTCAAGCGTTGAGGAAGATCGAGTTCCTTAATCATGGCAAGGAGCTGTCTGCTGCTCGGTCTGGTCGCCGCGATCTCGACTCCACATTGCTCGAACATCATACTTCTCTTGGCGACTACATCAAGAGCGGAAGAATCGGCTTCGACTCGCAGTAGTTTTGCGGAAGCGGCTACCTGAACGAAGTCAACGTGATGCCCTTGAAGGATGGCCCTAATCTCCGCGTGGGGAAGAGTGCGATGTTCCCCCGAGATGACAAAAAAAAGTCGGTTTCTCACCAAATCCTTCTCAGCGCTTCGGCGAGCACCGGGGCAATGGACACCGGACGAGGTTCGGCTTCGATCGAATCCGTTCCGACAACTTGAGTCACACCGGCTGTTCTGAGTGTCTGTTCTGCGTCGCCCGCTAGGATTAGGTGTGCGCAGGCGGCCATCACGGTTTGTGCACCTTGTTTCTTGGCGATTCGAGCGGTGTTTGCTATGGTCTTCCCGGTGGAGATAACGTCGTCAACAATGATCACGTCGCGGTCGGTCAAGTCCACATCCTTGCCGGACGTTGTGACCGTGCCCGTTACCTTGTCTCGGGATTTCTCGAACCACGCGTGGTCTGTCCCAAGAACCTTGGACACTGTCTCAGCTAGTGAAATGGCCCCATCATCGGGCGCGAGCACGAAGGGCCTTCTAAGGGGCAGCGTCCTCAGGTATTCAGCCATCAGCTTCATGCAAGTCAGATTCTCCGAGTGAATCTTGAAGAATCGTAGCGCCTTGTTGCTAGGTATGTCAACGGTTAGGAAATGCGAGGCTCCGGCAGTCTCGACTAGCCGAGCGATGGTCCTCGCGCTGACCGCCTCGCCGCTTCTGTACGCGTCGTCCTGCCGAGCGTACGCAAAGTATGGAACTACCGCGGCGGTCTTCTTGGCTCCCATATCCTTGGCAGCGTCAAGAATGAACAGCAGATCGACGAGATTCGTGTTCTGGGGCGGGTAGCAGGATTGGACTACGGCCACCCGCTCACCCGAAACGCTTTCCGTGAGTCTGATGTATGTCTCGCCATCAGGGAATACCTTGTGCTCAAGCTCAACAGACCTCGCCTCGGACATCTCTGCCACGCGTTTCGATAGTTTCGGTGACGCGGGGCCGCTCACAATGATCAAGGCATACTCAACCGACGGGCCTTCACCTCATTCCCCTATAAAGCAGGTGACTGATGGCAAGCCTCTGTACAAACGCGAAATGTTAATGCGTATGGCGAGTAGTCATACTTCAGAGTCGGAGCGTTCAGTTCTATGGCTCTGATTCCTGAGCAGCACAAGAAGCACGTCAAAGAAGAACTCTCCTCGTTGCAGAGTCCAGTACGAATCGTGGTCTTCACTCAGGAGATGGAATGTCGGTTCTGCAAGGAAGCAAGAGAGCTCGCACAGGAGGTTGCTGAGCTTTCCGACAAGATCTCGGTCGAAATCTATGATCTCTTGAAAGATGACAAGAGGGTCCAGGAGTATGCGATCGACAAGGTTCCAGCATTGGCTGTTGTTGGAAAGCAGGATTACGGGGTACGGTACTACGGGATCCCTGCAGGATACGAGTTTGGCACCTTCCTCAAGGATCTCAAGATGGTCTCGAAAGGAACGACGGAGATCTCAGAGAAGTCTCGTACGAGGCTTAGCGTGATCAACACGCCTGTCCACATCCAAGTCTTCGTTACACCCACATGCCCGTACTGCCCGATGGCAGTAAGCCTCGCTCACCAGTTCGCCATCGAGAATGCGAGCGTGAGAGCGGACATGATCGATGTGACCGAGTTCCCGCATCTCGGCCAGAAATATGCGGTGATGGGAGTTCCCAAAGTAGTGATCAATGAACGCGTGGAGTTCAGCGGACTACTCCCTGAAGATCAATTCCTACAGCATGTCATAGTTGCATCTAGGCCTGTCGGCGCAGTATACGCTTAGCAAAGAAGGAAAAAGGAAAGAGAGAGGATAGCACGGAAAGGAACTAGTCGCCCTGTTTCTGCCCACATTCTGGACAGAAGACTTGCCCTTCTTCGAGTCCGTGTCCACAGTTTGTGCATCGTAGCGCGATCGAGACGGCAGGCTTTGTTGCTGTCTCAGTGTCCGGGCTGGGTGCAGGAGGCTCCTCTACGGTCTCCGGAACCTCGCTTGGCGGTATCGGCGGAGGTGGTTTCAAGGCGGGTGGTCCGGCCCTACCTCTTCTCCAGAACAGCAAGGCTGCGATGACGGCGACTGCGGCGATCGCGCCTACAATGATATACAATTGGAAGTAGCTCGTCGTCCAGACGGCGGTCACGGTCTTTGGATTATCCATCGTGATTGAGCCCTTAGGTTCCTTTCCAGTGAAGTCGCCTCTCCATTCGACGAAGACCTGCTGTATGCCTATTCCAACAGGGGAATCAACCGAGAAAGTTGCAGTATCCCCGGACTTGTAGTAACCGTCACCCGTGGGATTTCCGTAGTCAGACACTACCGTGAGCTTGTAGAGTGTATCATACTTTGCGACTACCTTGTGAGGTGCATCCATGACCACCACGAAACCGTTGCCTGCTCTCCCCGTTCCATCCACCTGCCACTGACCGAACCTGTACTTGACCCCTGCAGAACCCTCCAAGTCCTCAGGGACTGACGAGACTGATGCAGACGAACCTAACGCGTACCAACCCGACGGCGTCACTTCCGTGACACCCGTCGGATCTGTACTCACATCAAGATAGACTTGAGTAACGTAGTTGAACGTGTTCGAACCTTCCGCACCGGCAGTCCACGAGTTGGCAGCGCAATAGTATCTATAACCAGTTCCCCCGCTCACGTACTGGTCGACTTGGAACGTATGCGATGTCCCAATCGGGTAGCTGAGGACCCTGACATCGCCACCTTTCATATCGGCTGCCTTGTTTCCGTCAACCATCAGCGCCGTCATCACGTCCGCCGGAAGTCCTGCCAAGGATATGGTGACATCGTAAGTATCTGGATGGACAACGAATGAAGCCGAACCTTGAGCAACCCCACAGAAGTAGGCCAGCAGCTCGACTGTATAGGTTCCCAGAGGCTCGGTTGCCTTCTTCGTGAATGTCGCCGTTGGCAGGAACCCATGAGCAGAGGCCCAAACCGTGCCGTCGGGTTTTCTCACCTTGAGATAATACTCAGCGGGCTGATTCGAGCTTATTGCGATCGTCACCATCTCGCCGACGATGTATGATGACTTGCTTGGTTCGACGCTGACCGTAAGCGGATAGGACACTGGGAGTATGTTAACTGTCAAAGTCTGGCTAGCCCGTACGTGGTGTCCTTCCATCGCTTGGACTGTCAGCTGGAAGTAGTATGGGCCAGGAGAGCTTTGGCCCGGGCAGATATCACCCGGCCCAGGGATGGGGATAGTAAGGGTCGACGAGACAACGCCTATTGGTGGAACACTGACCGGGTTCGGACTGAAGTAGTTCCACCACAGTCCCCCCCAACCAGAGAGAGACAGCGTGATCGTGTGCGGGTTCCCGTCGGTACTCGCTAATGAGACTGTGTTGCTCACGACGCCTCCCATCGGAGCGGTGATCGAGGTCCAGCCAAGAGACATCACGATCTGGGCGTGTGCGGGTCTGACCAGCGAGATCATGCTTACAAACAGAATAGATAGCAGCAACAAGCGAGATAGTCGACTCAAATCAATCCCACCTTTCATTCCAGAGTCTGATTCTATTTAAGACTGCGAACGAATGTGTGCGAAATTCATTATGAAGGGTAGCCAATTCAGTGCACACCTAAGATCGCATAAGGCCCTATAAGCCTACATAGGCTTATTAAAATCTATTCTTGCCCACGAACCAGGGCCTCACCATTCTTAGCGACGCTTCGCGTCAGCTAATGCTCGGCGACTCAGAATAATGCCTTCACGTCATAGATGTCTGGCGTAACTCTGAATCCTCATTGTCGCCGTCCCTGTGACATATTGAACCGGATAATAAGCACTCCTTCGCGCCATAGTGATCCAATCTGTAGAATTAGGTGTGCGCCAGTAGGACAATCTACTGGAAAGCGAAGAACAGAACGGCAAAAGCAGCTCCAGAAATGGTTGCGAGGAGGTTGACCACGTTGTTGTCGATCGTCTTGTATCCACTGAGTGGGATGGACGCGGAGCCGCAATGTCTTCTGTTCTCAGTGATCTTGTTGCAGACTCGACACCTGTAGATCCCCTGAACTGTAGCACCAATGACGCTGTCGACGGTACAGCCTGCAAGCCCAGCCAGCATGGTCGTGCCGATCAGAAGTGCCAAGGGCGATCCTGCGTTGTCTATCATCCCCAACAGCCCCGCTGCGATGCCGATGAGGAGTGCTCCCAGTAGCGTAGCCAGCTCACCAAGAGGTGAGATACCTCCTGAAGTTCCGGCAGGAACGACTTTCCTCAAATCGGTGATCAGGCGTGGATCAGTTGGATTGAGGAGTCCTATTTCCGTCGCCAGGGTGTCAGCATTTGCTGTCGCAACCGCGCCTAGAAATGCCGCCAAGATTGGTTCTCGTGGAAACAAAGGTGTCAACAGCACAACGAGGCCGGCGACTACTCCATTTGCCGCGACGTTTGGCCAAGCGCGAACTCCGCCTTTCTCCTGCGCGAAACCTTTCCTTCTCTTGGTCTGATACTTGTAGTGCGTCATGTAGCTGGAGACTATCAGAAACAGCAAGAGGATCGTGAACCATTTCCACCCGTCAGTTGGGACAACGAATGTTACGAAGCCTATCACGAGGGCCGCGACTGCGCCCCCAGCGTCTAGGATGTGTGCCTTCCAAGCACCAAGAGCAAGAGCGCCGCATATGACGCCTCCAATAGTAATCGTCATGGCAGCGTTCATCCTTGCTTACTGTCCACTACATTTGAACCGCAAACGCATGTTATTTATTCACAGCGAACCAGCCTTCGTATATATCGGTTGAGAAACGGGGCCTACGCGGTGGATGTCTCTTTTTTCGATCTGGCTCTTGTCGTGCTGGTATTTTCTATCGTGATACTTGTAATAGCTGCATCAGAATTTCTCCGACGGAGATTCAACCTGGAAGCTTATATCACCCGTAGAGCGATTCACTTGCTCGCGGGAGATGTCATCCTATTTCTGCCTTTCTTCTCTAGCGTGATCTACCCGCTCCTGCTTCCGATCGGCATGGGGTTGATGACGGCTGTTGCGTTCGCATCCAGAAAACAAAGCTTTCTTACTCAATCGATGATTGATGAGAAACGCTACTCGCGACTTCATGCCTACGGACCGGTATTCTACATCATTGCGATCGGGGTGCTACTGCTTGCCCTCTGGGATCAGAAGCCGATTGTCATGGCAGCCACTATGGTGATGGCGTGGGGTGATGGTGTTGCATCCGCAATCACACCGTCGCTGAAGAAGAGACACGTCTACGGGATTTCGGACAAGTCTCTAGAGGGATCGGCGATGATGTTCATCTTCGCGTTCTTGGGCGCGCTGCTGTCATATCTCGTAGCGCTGTCGACCGGACTTATCTTGGCAGATCTGAGCTCAATCGTTCTACTTTGTGCGTTCGGATCTCTCGTTGGAACAGTCGCGGAGGCGCTGACGATCGGGCCCATAAGACCGTTCGACAACCTCACGGTACCATTTGCCTCCGCGGCAGCACTTCATCTAGCGACACCACTTCTCGTCTAATCGCTAGGAGCCATTGACCTCGCCGACCGGGCATCTTTTCATACCCGAGTTCTTCTACTCCTCCCCAGTGAAGCTCTTGGGCACCGTCGGGCTGCACCCTCGCGGCAACATGAGTCTAGAGCAAATCATAGGCGAGCTCAGGAAGCATCCCGAGTCACGTAGGGCTGGAGCGCTCGCTACCTTTGTTGGCATGGTGAGGGAGGACCCGGTGAGAGATTCCGAAGACAAGGTGCGACACTTGGAGTACGAGGCTTTTGAGGAGGTCGCCGTCAGGAGGCTCCAGGAGCTAAGAACCGAGCTTCTCACCCGCGATGGAATAGTCGATCTCTCGATTCATCATGTGATTGATAGGCTGCTCGTGGGAGAGGAGAGTCTCATAGTCGCAGTGCTGGGCACACGTCGGAAATTCGTCTTCCCGGTGCTAGAAGAAGCTGTGAAACGTGTAAAACAAGAAGTTCCAATCTGGAAGAAGGAATTCACGTCCAGAGAAGCGTATTGGGTAAGTGGTTAGTCAAGACTAGCGTATCAAATACTCCTAACCTATCGAGGCCCAGACTATTTGTGCTATCGGAACCTGGCCCTGACGGCGCCCAGAATCACATCGACCTTCTTCTTCCATTCGATGAAGCTAGATGGACTCTTCGGATACTCCCGATATAGTTCGTTGAGCGACTTCATCTTTGAAATCGAATATGCGAGGTTCCTGAAGGCGCTCAATTTGCGAAGACCAAGAGCCACCTTCATGATCCTATCTCCAAGGCTCAACTCCGGGGTTTCGCCCCAAGAGAAGGCAACTGCTTCCTTGTTCGTGACGAAGTTGCGGAGTCCGTAGTTCAACTCGGAATTGTCCAAGGTCTGTAAGTAGATTCGGAAAGTTTCGAGTGCAGCAGTCTTCCTACCATACTCGTCGACGTACCCGGTGTTGTACCCCCAGAGGTTTGCTTCGCTTAGCTCCCCGCTTTGAAGGGCAACCGCTGCAACTTCTCCTGCGATTACGCCTCCCGTCATTGCTGGACCGATTCCCCCGGCGCTTATCGGATTGGCGAACCACGCAGCGTCACCTACGATCATGAATCCGTTCGCGACGAGGCTGTCGTTCTGATGTCGTACGGAAACAGGCCATGCTCCAGGAAGATTTCCGTCGTCAGTGAGCTTGGTCAAACCCCTGAACAGCGAAGTCCCAGAGATCCAACCATTGAGTAACGTTTCAAGAGGCTTGTTCGTCCGTTTCTGCTGGATGCCCAGTCCTATGTTGACCTTGTTGCTGGACTTCGGGAAAACCCACAGGTAGCCACCGGGTGCCCTTTCTGCATCCAAGTAGATCTCACAGTAGGATGGGTCAACACTCAATCCATCGGCAAGGCGGGCTTGCATGCGAATAGTTGGTTCCACATCATCTCTGTGAATCTCTTTCTCAATGAAACTCGGAATCTTGAGATTTCGTCTCAGTTTCGTGGACATGCCTGTGGCATCTATGACGAGCTTGGATGGGACACCGTACGGTTGACTTCCCTTCTTCCGTAGGTCTTGGCAGACGACCCCGCTCACGTAATCCCCTTCGGTTAGCAAGTCCACAGCTTGGGTTGAGTCGCGGTATTCGACTCCCGACTTGAGAGCTTCGTCGAGTAGGCGGCGGGCGAACTTCGGTCTATCGAGGAGGTATCCTGCGCCTTCGAACGGATGTTTCACCTCCCCGTCGGGCGAAGACACAAGGACCGCGTTCACTCGGTTCTCGATCTCAGGAGCTCCAAACGTGATTCCAAGCTCCCTGTGCACGAACTTCGCATGATGCTCTCCAACCGCATCACCGCAGATCCAACCGTGCGTCGTCTTCTTGCCTACCTCTGGGCGGGGATTCCTGTCAACAAGAAGAACTCTCAGTTCACTACCCCGAGCACCGATTGTCGTCGCGGCCATGCAGCCCGCAACGCCCGCACCAGCTATGACAACATCGTACTCTGGCTTCATGGGACACTCTCAGCACTTGCAAGATCGATACTGAGGAGGATCTCATTTTAGCCTTTCCCGCTGGTGAGAGTGATCGAACCTCTCAGAGTTGGTCACGTCGTAAAGGACGGCTGGTTTCTTCGTAGTCAGCATGCAATGCTGACGAGATTCCGTCGAGTCTTGAGACGATCATGCTACAGCGTAAGTACTCTATCCACTCTACCTTCATCATGGAGAAAGGGACCATTCCGATAGACGATTCAGATAGAGGAAGAAGGGGAGATGAGAGCAATCACGTTCGAGGCGATTGTGGAACAGACCAAGCGGATCTGCATCGAGGCATCCTACAATCTTAGTGACCGCATGGTCAGGCAGTTTGAGTTGGCAAAACAGACTGAACAATCACCGCTGGGCAAGGAAATCCTTCAACAGCTAATCGACAACGCACGTATCTCACGTGAAGAAGAATACCCGATATGTCAGGATACAGGTGCCGGCGTCTTCTTTGTCGAGCTTGGTCTGGATGTCCGCATAGAGGGAGGAGGACTGATCGACGCGATAAACAGAGGAGTCGCGGAAGGATACCGTGAAGGATACCTGCGCTTCTCTATGGTTGCGGACCCATTGAGGCGCAAGAACACGGGTGATAACACGCCTGCAATGATCGCGATGCAACTGGTCCCGGGAGACAGGTTGAAGCTCTCGTTTCTCGCGAAGGGTGGCGGATGTGAGAACATGAGCGCCTTCAAGATGTTGACGCCGGCTGACGGGATAAAAGGCGTGAAGGACTTTGTTGTCGAGACGATCAGGAACGCCGGCGGAAACCCTTGCCCGCCAGTTATTGTGGGTGTGGGCATCGGGGGCACATTTGACCAGTGCTGCATGCTCGCGAAGAAGGCGCTCTTCAGGGAGGTTGGGGATAGACATCCCGATCCGTTCTACGCGCAGCTTGAGACCGAGCTGTTGGATGAGATTAACAAGCTGGGGATTGGTCCCATGGGTCTTGGTGGAAGGACAACGGCAGTGGCAGTCAGCGTCGAGACTCTGCCATGTCACATAACGAGCTTGCCTGTTGCCGTCAACATGGATTGTCACGCGCATCGTCACAAGAGCGTCGTACTCTAGGAGGAAGGTGTGGTTGTCAACCAGTGTAAGGACAATGAAGCTAAGGCCGCCTCTCACCACGTCAGATGTGTCAGATCTGCGAATCGGTGACAAGGTCATCATCGATGGACCTATCTACACCGCACGTGACGCAGCTCACAAGCGCTTGTTCGAACTCATCGAGGCAAAGAAGGATCTTCCATTCCCACTCGATGGTCAGGTCATCTACTATGTCGGGCCGACGCCGCCACGTCCGGGTAGACCCATCGGAGCAGCCGGTCCCACCACATCGTACAGGATGGACACATACACGCCGACACTCATAGAGCTTGGAATCAAAGCCACGATCGGCAAGGGTCCACGAGCTCCTGAGGTCATCGAAGCGATGAAGAGATTCAAGGCGGTCTATTTGGTCGCGATCGGAGGAACCGGTGCGCTTCTCGGCAGGCGAGTAGTGAAGTCCGAGTCGGTCGCGTTCGAGGACTTGGGAACTGAGGCTATCCGACGGCTAACCGTGAAAGACTTTCCAGCAATCGTGGCGAATGATGTCTCCGGTGGAGATCTCTTCACAGAGGCAGTCGCCACGTACGCTCAGAGATGATGCAGCCGACACCTATGATACAGGGGCGTACACCAACCCCAACTCATCCGCATACTCGTAGGCTGCTTGCATCTCTTCCCTAGTTGGTCTTCTGGTTATGTCGGAATACTTCGATCCCTCAGCAGGCACTCTGTTGTCAGGATGATATTGCCCCATTATGTTGACAAGAGCTCTAGGGCAGTGATCAGAAATCCAACTTAGCACAGGTTTGGTGCAGCATTCGATATGGTTGGGCAGTACAAGGTGGCGGATGATTATGTCCCCGTTCGAGTGGGCGAACTGATGATTCCTCGATACGACTTCGAAGTAACGCGGGACCTTAGAGAGTCTAATCGCGCATTTGTCGTTTCCATATTTGAAGTCCGGTAACCAGATGTCGATCAGATCGGCAATGATCTGCATGCTCTCCTCAGAGCAGTACATGTTGCTGTTCCATAACATCGGCACGTTGATGTCGAGCTGGTTCATTGCTTGGACTATCGTTTGTAGGTTTGGGGTTGGTTCCCCACCGACAAAATTGACGTTCGACGCACCCTCAGCTCTTAGGTTCTTCATCACGAGTGCAAGTTGCCTCGGGTCAATTGGAGCTCCGCTGGTTGGGTCTTGTGATATGTCCCAGTTCTGACAGAAGACGCACCTGAAGTTGCATGAACCAAAGAATATTGTTCCCGATCCACCTCGCCCGACAAGAGGCGGTTCCTCTCCAAAGTGCAGGAACCAAGTGCTGACTCTACTTGTACTGTCGAGTTTACATGCACCTTTCTTTGTGGCTGAGACACGATCAACTTTGCATCTCCACTCGCAAAATGTGCAATACCGGATCGTCCGGCTGAGCAGTTCCACCTTCAAGTCCACGAAGCTTGGACGAGCCAGTGGAAGATCTGCAAGGTCTCGGGTACCCGAGTCGAATTCCTCCCGGAGGGTCCGTGCTCTCTCGGACAGATGCCAGTGCTCTCGCCAGAGCACTTGATCTGGGGCGCCGCCAAGATCGACATTGCAGGTCACGCGCCTAGCCAAACGATACTTCGCTGGTCTAGCATCTAGACAGACTTGCTCGTACCATGCGAGTCTCTTGTGCATCTCGTTGCTCTCGCGAGAGCTCAAATGGACTAGACGCAATTTTCCCGACGAGAATCCCTTTCATGGTGGAATATTATAGAGTTGTCCAAAGCCCTAACTCAAATATACTCGCCAATCAATTAGCGTGGGCGGTCAACTACTCCAGTGTCCAACCCTGCTCTGATTGAGGTTCCGATAGATGGCTAAGGACTTCGACAAGGTTTGGAGGGAACGACTGGTCAAGGCCAACTTGGACTTGATCATACTCCGCCTTCTCAGGTCGAAGCCACGTTGGGGATACGAGATCAACATGGCCATTCGCGACAGGTTCAGAGTCTATCTGAGTGCAGGCACACTCTACCCGCTCCTCCATTCGCTAGAAGACGGCGGGAGAATTGAGGGTGTCTGGGAATCGGAAAAGGGGAGAGGGAGAAGGATCTACCGCATCACCCAAAATGGCCTTGATTTTCTGTCCGCAGGTGAGAGGATGACCGCGGAACTCGTGAGACTCATGCAGACGATGCAGGACGAGATTCGTATTCCCTAGGCGCGTGCCTATCGATGGGCGAAACTGATATCTACTGCGTTTCTTGACTGGGAGCGGAATACGGCGGGGCTTGACTACTGAGCCATCTCATCGCTTCAGCGCGAAACAACGCGATCGTTCGCGTTCTCGTCCTTGTTGGGCTCGTTTTTCTGGTGACATATGGCGGCATGGCGATCGCTAGGGTTGTTATGCAGACTGAGTCGCCGATAATGGTGGTTCCGAGCACGAGTATGGTGCCGACACTCAACGTCGGAGACATCGTGATTGTCAAAGGAGTTGATCCAAAGACGATCACTGTTGGAACGGTCATCATCTTCCGAAGTCCGGCAGGCAGCATTGACATAATACATCGTGTAGTCGGAATTGCGAGGATGGGCGATACGCTCTACTTCCAGACCAAAGGAGACCACAACCCGTCCCCCGATCCATGGTCGCCAGGAGTTCCAGAAGAGAACGTCAAGGGAGTGCTAGTGGGCAGAATCCCGTACGTGGGATACGTCACACTGGCACTTCAAGGTACGCCAGGGATGGTTCTGATCGGTGTGCTGATCTTTATGATGCTCGTCTTCGAATACTACGATTCCCGAAAGAAGAAACAACGCTAGACATACGGCAAGCTGTAGCGATTCCTGTCGATGAAAGAGGGTGGAGGTCACCCAGAGTTCTTGTTTCCCTCTAGAGGCTGGCTTTATATAGTGTTCCTTTATAAAGCCCCTTAAATAGCGCTGAGGTGTGCAAACTGACCAAACACAAGGCCTTCATCAACATCGAAAACGTCGTCGCATCTGCAACTCTTAGACAGAACATTGATCTGAACTCAATCGTTAGAGTTTTCCCGGGGGTCGAGTATAGGCCCGAGCAGTTCCCGGGGCTTGTATACCGGCTCAAGAAACCGAAAACAGCCACACTGATCTTCAGCTCAGGGAAGATGGTCTGCACGGGAGCCAAGTCAGAGCGTCAAGCGAGAAAGGCCGTGACGAAGGTCGTGGACGAGCTCAAGAGAAATGGCATAGTCATCCTTGGGAAACCAGAGATACAGATCCAAAACATAGTCGCCTCTGCCGGACTAGGAGGCAACATAGATCTCGAGAAGTCGACCTACTCGCTGAAGAGGACCATGTACGAGCCTGAACAGTTCCCCGGTCTCATCTATAGGATGGATGACCCGAAAGTCGTTATCCTTCTCTTCGCAAGCGGCAAGCTGGTCTGCACTGGAGCAAAGAAGGAGGCAGAGGTCCACAGAGCCGTGGCGAAACTGCAAGAAACGCTTGAGGAGAAGGATCTGATAGCCTACCCGTAGTTGTGAATCCCAACGAGAAATCGTCTGTGGAGCGGTCGCGCTTGCAGGAGGGCAGGCGAGCAGCCACATGAGGGCTTGGAAATGAGTGCTCTACTCTCTGTGAGAGATTCGATTGTCAAATCTCCTCACTATGCCGCTCTCAAGGTGGTTCCCGGAAACGTGTGGGCGGCAGCGATACTTGCATTCAGCCTATCAGCGATAACTCATGCGAGTTCCTCGGTGCCGAACTACTACTCTGACTTCAACGCTTTCTGGGGGCGGCCTGAGATCCAAGCACTGAAGATTCCGTATGTGGGATTCGCATTCGAATATCCGCCTTTGAGCGGATTGATCCTCTACACTTCGATGGTTGCGAGCCAGATGAAGGACGTGACAGTTTGGTATACCACCTATCTCGCGTGGCTTGCCGTGTTTACAGTGCTTCTTGCATATGGTTCGTGCAGACTCTGCGAGATCACGGGCGCCGACAAGAACAGAGTTGTAACGCGCGTATTCTTGACGGGAACGATGATCGGCTATCTGGTCTACAACTTTGACGTCATTCTGGCCGCTTTGCTCTCGCTCTCACTCTCCGCTCTTGTGGTGGGTCGGAAGAATCTCAGCGCGGTCTTCTTGGGATTGGGCGTCGTCACTAAGCTCTTCCCGATAATGTTGGTACCTGTCTTCTTGCAGCAGTTGCGTGGCAAGCGGGAGATGTCAATCTTTCTGGTCGTCTTCGGCGCTACCGTTGCTTCCTTCTACGTCCC
>Ga0209725_1000698_pt1 | contig 20013 bp, 22 predicted proteins | sample I18A1metaG_FD_184145 | JGI IMG/M metagenome (GOLD analysis project Ga0209725, IMG submission 184145) | Lake sediment bacterial and archeal communities from Gulf of Boni, Indonesia to study Microbial Dark Matter (Phase II) - ​I18A1 metaG... | ecosystem: Environmental > Aquatic > Freshwater > Lake... | reverse complement strand
GGGAAACGTTCACGATCCTTGAATCTTCCAGAAACGCACGAAGCCAAGGCATCGCTCGCTTCTTCAGCCGTTCCTGCAAGCTGTCGAGATACGCCTTCAGCGGGGAGAACCCTTGCGTCTCGAGGAGTTCCATAGCCTTGAGGGCGTGGATTGACGAATACAGGCCGAATGATATTCTTCTCAGCAAATCTTTGGCGGCTGGTTCATGAATCATGTCACTACGTATCTTCTCTCTCGCTTGCAGGATATCGCGCAGGCGAATCCTGTCAGCGTCGGCGGTAGGCAGATATCCGTAGTCTCTGGCTCCTGTCAAGACTTCCTTGGCATAGTCGTCGAGGATTCGTTTGACCTCTCGGAAGACGAGAGGCAGCTCTACAGGGACCCAGTCGACCTTGATCCCTCCTACGAACGGTTTCACGTCGCTATCCGAGATTGTGCGAGACTCAATTCGAGTAATGTGAAGGTTCCGGCAGACTTCCTGTATGGCTTCCCGGCTGGATCCCGGGGAAGCGGTCAACCCCAGCACAAGGCCGCGCGAGACCTTGCTGTATCTTTCTCCGATGTAGGTATAAGCGTAATCGCCAACGGCCCTGTGCGCTTCATCGAAGACGAGAAGGGATATGTCCGCAAGAGGGGCCTTCCCAGCTATCAGGTCATTAACGAACACCTGCGGCGTTGAGACAATCAGTCTCTTGGCCCAAGCTTGGGCCCTGTCGTCGGGGGGAGTCTGCCCCGTTATACAGGCGAACTCTTGAGGATCAAGTCGCAGCAATCGTTTGAATGTCTTGTAGTGTTGCTCGACAAGCGGACGTGTAGGCGCCAACACTACAACATGTCTGTCGGGATACTGCTCCAGCCTCTTCGCGGCGACTAGGGCTGCGATCAGGGATTTCCCCAACCCAGTCGGTATGGAAACGAGCGTGTTACCACGCAGGGCGTTCCCGGCCACCGTTTCCTGATAGGTCCGCCTCTCGATCGACTCTACGTTGATCAGGGGATGATCGAAGAGGCTGCGGTGAGCCAAGTCTATCTAGTGACAGCGTGATGCCGAACGAATTAAGAATTACCAAGCCGGAGAACCGAAAAACACTCTGCCTGAAATCTGCGACTCACGTAGACCTGAGCTTCCTCACCTGCTCTAAGGCCGAAAGATATGTCTTGACGGCTTCTCCAAGTTCTCGAAGCCGCACGAGTTCACGCTCGTTCTTGACTGCCACGTTCAGCTCACCTATCTTCTCAAGGATTGCTTGCTCCAACCCGTCGAGCACTTGCTGGCTGGCGAGCCTCACTTCCTCTTCAGCTGACTTGACGATCGCTACGGGACGATTGCATTTCGCACAGAATGTGTCCTTCCCGAGCCTGAAGAGTGGGGTTGCGCAGACCGGGCATGTTTCTTTCAGCATCACGGCTCCGGATCTGAGCAGGTCCGCCATTCGCTTTACTTCTGCGCCCATTCGCGCTCGCTTCACTATGGGAAAGATTTTAGGCGGGACCTATAAAATGCGTGAATCAGCGAATGACAAATGCGGGGCGACATGGATTGTCGAAGGCGAAGCGCAAGGAAGAGTACGAAGAACGAACGAAGCAGGCCATGGGCGTACTCAATGAAGTTTCTCAGGACACAACCACCCCGCGAAACATAAGAAGGGCCGCCAAGACGGCTATGGATTCGCTTCAAGCCGCAGGCCTGAGTTTGGGCGTGCGAGCTGCAAACGCGATTTCGATTCTTGATGACATCAGCCAGGATCCGAATATGCCGCAATATACTAGGGTAAGGATCTGGAACGCAGTGAGCCTCCTCGAAGCAATCAAGGACTGAGAGAAGAAACCACACTGATCTTTTCAAAGCGTACCGATTTGCTTTTCTAGCGACACGGTCCGGCACGTTAGGTTTAAGCTGCCAAACTATTAGACAGGCCGGCTTGAACCCTGGTCTGAGATTCACAAGCAACCGCAGGCCGAGGGCAAGCTTTCGAAGAGGAGATTGTAATGGCGGATAAGAAGGCGGACTTGGCAGGTCCCGGAATTGGCACTTACGAGGAACTTGAGAGGATCCTTCCCCGGGATTACAGTTCATTACTGGACCGTAGGGACACTCAGAAGGCCATCTTCGCGCTGAAGAACTACATCGAAGAGAACCTATGCAGGGAACTGAATCTAATGATGGTTCAGGTTCCCCTCATTGTGGATGTCGAGAGCGGGGTCAACGACATGCTTGACCGTGATGGTTCACGGACCCCGATCCAGTTTCACATTTCGAATGACTACAACAAGCATCCGATTGATGCTCAGATCGTACAGGCTGCAACAAAGTGGAAGCGGGTTGCGCTGAAGGAGTTCGGGATGAAAGTCGGCGAGGGCATCTGCACCGACATGCGCGCGGTGCGCAAGGACTACTTCCTCGATCACGACCACAGCGCCTACGTGGACCAGTGGGATTGGGAGAAAGTGATCACGGCAGAACGGCGAAACCTGAGCTATCTGAAGGACGTTGTCAGAAAGATCTGGAAGGTCCTCAAGGGCGCGGAAACACACGTTCAGAAGCTCTATCCTCAGCTGAAGACGAAGAAGTATTCGAACCTGCCCGATGATTTGACGTTCCTGCATGCGGAAGATATCCTAGATATGTACCCGGATTTGCCGCGGAAACAGCGTGAAACGGCGATTCTTCAGAAACATCCTGCTGTATTCATTATGGGAATCGGATGGGTCCTCAAGGATGGGTACCCGCACGAGATGCGAGCCGCGGACTATGACGACTGGGTGACCGAAACTATGTCCGAAGATGGCAGACCTATGCACGGTCTCAACGGCGACATCCTAGTCTGGAACCCGGTGACCAAACGTCGCCACGAGCTGACCTCGATGGGAATCCGTGTTGACGCTCAGACACTCAAGAAACAGCTGGAGATTTCCGGTCAACTCGATTTCCTCAAATTGCCCTACCACCAAGCGATCATCAACAATGAGCTGCCGCTCAGCATTGGTGGCGGCATTGGACAATCCCGGACCTGTATGCTGCTGCTCAAGAAGGCACACCTAGGCGAAGTCAGCGTAGCCGTCTGGCCTAAGATACTCAAGGAGATCTGCGAGAAGAAGAATATCCACGTCTTGGAATAAACCAAGCCGCAGCAGACCGAGCAAATTCAGGCCCAGGCGAGCCGTTAGGTCTCTGATCCGTGACCTGGCAGAGCGAGCGTGCGGATCTGTAAGAACCTAGGTCCCACTGATGCTGAGTTTTCGAACTGTGCTCATGAAAAGGGAGCATTCCGTCATTAACAGCAACTCATGGGCGGAGAAAGCTTGCGTTTGAGTTGGTCCCATACTTAACTTGGGATAATGATTCTGTTACGGCAAGAATTCCTTGGAGGTAAGAAAATGAGTAGGCGATCGGCTCTAGCTGTGATAGCGCTGCTTGTCACGCTCGGATTGGTGTTCTATCCAAATGCCTACGCGTTGACTTGGGACTCCTCCCCTCAAATCACTCCTTCTCTTGACAGCTCTGGAAACACCATTCTCACAATACAGTTCAACTTCTCTCAAATGTCGGACCCGCCCACGTCGAGCCACCATCCGACTGATTTCCAAGTGCGAACATCAACAGACGGATCCTCATGGACGGAACTCCCTTCGGTTCCAATATCACCAACACCCATGACGACAGTTTTCACGGAAACATACAACCTAGGCAAAGTCAGCGGAACCATTCAAGTCCAAGCGAGACTGAAGTGCAACATGCACGGCTGGAGCATCTGGGGGCCCGACCCGGCAATCCCGGCTCCGGAATTTCCTTCTGGCTTGACCGCAGTCACCTCACTGCTGCTCCTCAGCGGTATCTTTCTGTTCCGGAAAAGTCGCATTGATGTGATTGCCTAGACGCCGGGATCGAAGGGGCTTGGTCTGGAAATCTTCCCTTTTTTCTCTTCTGGCGTTTTGATATGAGCCTTCTAGCCCTGTCTGTTATGGCTTGAGATCATTCAGCCTTCTCACTGCCAATCGGCAGTAGTTCCTGTTGATTTCCACCCCTATTCCGACTCTGTCCGTTTCTCGGCACGCGACCAGAGTTGTTCCGCTTCCGAGGAACGGGTCGAGTACAACTTCTCTTTGGAAGCTGAACAGCCTGATGCACCTCTTGGGCAGTTCGACTGGGAAGGGCGCTGGATGTCCGACCTTGCGTTTGTTTTCGCCGCTGAAGTTCCAGACTCCGTTTGTCCATTGAATGAACTCGTCGCGAGTTATGTCCGACTTTCCCTTTCGCGCCTTCTCCCATTTGTTCTTGTACATGATTAGGATCGCCTCGACCGGGGCGATGACGTAAGGCGCCGACGCGCTCATCCACGATCCCCATGCCGTGCGCCTCGAGATGTTCTGCTCGTTCCAGATGATTGTTGAATGATACTTCCAGCCTACCTGCTTTGCGATGGTGGTGATGTCGGCGCACACGCTCTGCTGGCCGCCCTTGTTCTTGTCGAGTGGAATGTTGAGACACAATCGCCCGTCGGGCTTCGCCAACTGGCGGATCTTCGATAGCCATTTGGCCGTGAACTCGAGATACTGGCCATACGGGACGTTGTCATCATAGTCCTGATACTTGATGTCCACATCGTACGGGGGAGAGGTCACAATGAGATCCACGCTGTCCTCCCCGATGGCATCGATCCCCAGTATGTCTGCATTATAGATCCGTATTGACTCTGTCTCAAAGAACGGTTTTGTGATCTTGGTCATCGCGGTTTCCTTCGGGCCAGCGTGAAGACGCGCAAGCTTCCTTCCCACGTTCCTCTTTCCTGTTCGACTGGAGCGCGATGTTCCACTAGGTTATGCGTTTGCTTGCTGATGAGTTTACCCGTGACAACGTCAAGGTATAAGAGTTCGGCAGCGAATGTTGGCTCGCCGGTTCGGTGAGAGCAAGGTTCTCCATGCAGACACTATCGCACGCTCCAAAGACAACGAGCGCTTTGGCGATAGCCGTAGGCATTACAGCATCCTTCTTCGCAATCGAACTGGTTGGAGGAATTCTAACAAACAGCCTTGCGCTCCAGACGGACGCATTTCACATGCTGACCGACGCCTTCGCTCTGGCCTACGCGCTTTTTGCTGCTAGGATAGCCCAGCGGCCTGTCACCTTGAAGAGAACCTACGGTTACTATCGTGTGGAAATTCTGTCGGCTTTCCTGAATGGCATCTTCCTTTGGGCTGTTGTAATCTTCGTGTTCTACGAGGCAGTTGAGCGAATCCGGCAACCCGCAGGCGTTCAGAGTCTCAACATGCTCATTATTGCCGTTCTAGGTCTCACAGCAAACGGGTTGGTTGCAGGGACGCTTTCAAGATCGAGGAATGACAGCCTGAATCTTAAGGGCGCCTTTCTGCATGTGCTGGCCGATGCTTTGGGCTCGGTAGGGGCGATTTCCGCGGGCATCATCATGTTCTTCACGGGGTGGTATCAAGCTGATCCCATTGCCAGCATCCTGATAGGGGTGCTCGTGTTCTACAGCTCCGGAAAGATAGTCAGAGATTCGGTGAATGTGCTGCTGGAGGGAGTCCCACCTCACATCGACGTAGCAGCGCTTGAGCGCAGAATGGTCGGGGTGAAGGGCATAAAGAACGTCCATGACCTTCACGTCTGGTCTATTGCAGATGCAAAGATGTGCTGCATGAGCAGTCACGTGGTAGCGGAAGAAGGAATAGATAGAAAAGAACTGATCACGCAACTCATCCAGCTGTTGAAAGAGGAGTTTGGAATCGATCACACTACCATCCAGCTAGAAGGCGAAGACTACCCAAAGGCGGCTGGGGAACACTAGAAGCCCTCGTGTCACCTTAGAAGACTAGATACAGCATGGACGGAATTCTACGCAGAGGCCGAGGCGCGTAATCTATCTCCAGTCGAGTCCACACGATAGGCATTAACATCTCACTCTTTTGCTGATCCTCTCGACGTTGTTATCGATTGCGAGCCTTGTATCGAGACCGACGACACAAAACCAAGACGATCTACACAGCAGGAGAATTGATATACGCGGAATTGAAGGCTCAAAGTGATTTGTGCTGGGAAAGGAAGATGCCGACTCGCAGAAGATTCGCATCCTTAATCATCATGATGCTCGTGGCAATTGCGCTTCTGGTGAGCAATGCTAAGGCTGTCTCTGCGCCGGATGTCGTCGTGACAAGTGTGTATTGGGGGACTAATCCGCTCGGAGGCGTGTCTGTACATCCGGGAGACACTAACACTCCGTTGTCGATTGTCTTGTCAAACGCCGGAGATGCAGCAGCCCGCGATGTCAACGCCAGACTAGTGTTGGCTCCTCCATTCAGCTACATCTACTACATGGGAGGAAGCCAAGTTTCCGCCGATACGGTTGACCAGAGCGCTGGAGACATTCAAGCAGGTTTCTCCTTTACGCTGCGGTTCGTACTGACGATAGCTTCGAACGCAACCGCAGGTGTTCACAGGCTTACCTTGATAGTCACCTACAAGACTGCGAGGGAACTCTCGCCTGTACAGAAGACCCTCGATGTCGACGCGCCTGTCTGGACGGGCGATGTCCGTGTTCAGCACGTCCTGACGGTGCCGGCGAAGGTATACCCTGGGGATAATCAGATCGCTGTGAAGGCGTATCTAGTTAATGCCGGATCCGGGTCAACCGCTGACCTTCAGGTGCGCGTCATATTGGAGGAACCATTCAAGCCGTCGTCGGCGGACTCGGACGTCTTCTTTCTCGGAACTATGCAGCCTGGGCAGGTTAGCGAAGCTGACTTCTACCTCGACATAGGCAAGACGGCTCAGTTTGGAAGCTACAACCTTAGACTCGTGGCGGACTCCTCTGGAGCTGCTGGTCAGGTGGAGATCGGCCAGATCCCGGTCTACGTGAGCGAGAAGGCAAGATTTGAGGTCACTCAGTTGGAGCCCAAAACTCTCCACGCGGGGGACTCCGGCGCCAGCATAAGGGTAACAATCAAGAATGTGGGAGGCGTCACCGCGGATTCGGTGAGGGTCCAGCTGAAGGTCGGCAACTACTTCACCGGGACGCTAACTGATTTCCTAGGAACTATGGGGCCGGGTGAGTCCAAGACAGCCTACCTTACGGTTGATGTGGACTCAAAGGCGCGGCCTCAAGTGTACAAGATGGACCTACGCCTCGACTGGACACAATCAGACTACAGCCTCGACGATACTCTTCCTCTCGAGCTTCAAGTGAGCGCGGCTGAGCTTCCACTGCCATTGATCGCGGTGGGAGTGGTCCTGATCGTCCTAGTGGTTGGAGTCTTGGTTCGCAGAAGAAGGAAACCGAGGCCCTGAACTCCCTGCTGTGGTCGAAGACAGACTGTGCCTATTCCAATCTGGATGCCCACTTCACTTCTTCGAAGCCCGAGCGCTTGTTCACGATCCTGGCGAGGACGAATAGCAGGGAAGACAGTCGGTTCAAGTAGGGAACAAGCTGAGGATTCAGCTCTTCTTTCTGCGCCAAGGTGACTGTTCTTCGCTCCGCGCGCCTTGCGATCGTCCTAGCGACATGCAACGCCGCAGCTGCCTTCGTTCCGCTCGGAAATGTGAAGGCTGATAGCAGCGGCAATTCCGCGTCAAGTCTGTCGATCTCTTCCTCAACCTTCTTCACCATCGCGTCGGTGACTTGTGCAGCTTTCCGCGGTTTCGCTTTCTCCGGCCTGGTCGCAAGGTCTGCGCCAACCAAGAAGAGGTCTCGCTGAACCTTCTCGAGGATCTTGTCAACTTCTCTGTCTTCGATCAAGGACCGAACGTATCCAACCCATGAGGAAAGCTCATCAACGGTTCCGTACGCTTCAACCCGCAGCGAATTCTTCGGAACCCTCTCACCTGATAAGAGCCCAGTTTCTCCCTTGTCGCCCGTTCGAGTGTAGGCTCTAGGCATTGGGAATCGCTTGCACAATGAGTTGCGTGGCTAGCAATTCAGAGTTGCTATACAAGAATGATTGTAAATGTTGGCCGAGCGCGGAGGCAGTTTCGCTTCTCTTAGCCGCGTCCAGGAAGGCTTCGAGTCAAGTCGTACTACTCGTAACGTACTGATAGTACCCAAGTATATGTGAGTTCTACGCCGCAAGATATTAGTTTGCCCTGGCAAAGTGACACAAACTTCGAGGGCAGGTTTTGGCCCTAGATACAATAGGAACAGAATCAGGCCAGGCGGAAACTCAGTGTATACTGCACTAAACCGCCATACTTGGAGATCTCTTGAAAGCCAGCCTCGTGGCACCATCGGATAACAGTTCTTCTCAGCGGATAGTCGGGGTCCAAGACAAATTCGCTTATGGAGAGGAGGCCGTTTGACTTGAGAACCCTTGCGAACTCCCGTAGCGCCCTTTGTCGGTTAGGTATCTCTGCGAGAACCGCGACCATGAATACTCGATCGGCGGAATGGCTTACAAGAGGCAGATCGTAGGCGCTGGCGACAACAGGTGCAACGTTGTTTGCTCCTCTCTTCACAATCCTTGCCAACAGCTTTCTAATCGTCTTCGGGGAAATGTCGAAGGCGTAGACGGATCCGTCAGGGGCGACCCTTGTTCCCATCTCTATCGTGAAGGTGCCTGGTCCTGGTCCGATCTCGACCACCGTCATGCCAGGTCCCAAATCAAGCCGGTCGGCGATCTTCTTCGGTGACTGGATTCTCCGACGAACCGGGTTATCTATAAGACCAGCAAGGAGCCACGGGATGGGAAAGTGATAGAACCGTCGAACCAACCTCACTACGACTGCAAAAAACAGGAACAATACCATAAAGGCGAGGAGCAAGTAGTAGACAATCTCTAGGATGCCCATCACAGATTCACTTGACTCCCAAATCATTTGACGCCCGGTACTTTGAGCTTCACGCAAGGTGCGCAGAGATATCAAACCTGCTCTTGGCCGGCGTTGCCGACATTCTTACGCGGGGGTCTCGTTCTGTTGGAGGGAGATACTGGCAGGGGCAGCGATCAAGAAGTTCCTCGAGCTCCTAGATGATGCGCCACGCAGCAAGAGCGGGTGGGGCCGAAGGGACCAACCCCGTAAACGCAGTAGGTCTTCACCAAGTTCAGGTCAGGTGAAGACAAGATTTCTTTGAATCCCCGTTGCGGGCCAAGAGGGTCACTGCCTCTCTTTGGTGTTATGGATGGCTCTTCCGGGGTGGCAATGGCGGAGAAGGGAGAGGGGGGTTCAGGGTTGGAAGGAGGTGAGAAAGAATGATGAAAAACATGAGGGGGCAGTTCTCTGTCCCGAAGCCTGACGACCGTTTTGCAAGCGACATCCTGCGGTATGTAGCTGAGAAGTATGGTGCTCCTCAGTGCGCGAATCTGAAGGTGAAGGTAGCGCATTGCGGAACGCCAGCAGGATGGGGGCAGGTGTGGTCTCTTGCAAGAGACGCGTTCGACAAGAACCGGCTAGCCACGGAGTACACGAGAGCGCCCAAGGTCGAGAGCCCCGACGGCTGGGAGAAAGTCAACTTCAACCTCTTTCAGGCGGTGAAACAAAACACTCAGACCGGCGAGATTGTTTCAGCGAGTGAGGATGAAAAGAAGAAGCACATGGTCGAGCACGGTTTCAGCGATGAGCTGGCTGACGCCCTATCACAGTTTGATGCGGTCATATTCGTGAACGACCGCAACGTGAACTTGGCATACCGGGCAGGGCAAATGTTTCCGCTGCACGGCCCCGTCACGCATGAGTGCATTCACATCATTGAACGAAGAACTGGCCAGCAAATCATCAGCAACTTCAATCCCCAACAGTACCACGACCCAGTCTCCTTGGGAGTGCTTCAAGAGTTCATCGAAAAGGTCGGGCGGATCGAGTTCGAACGACGCTACCTCACCGGGCCCTGAACAGCTCCCTTCCCTTCCGCGTATTCAGAGTTTCCATCGGGGAAGGGGAATACTCGAGCTCAATCTTTGAAAGGGGCTATCCGGCTCGTGTGCCATTAGGCACGGGTTTTTCGGGTACTGCCAACACCGGCCTCAGCCCATCCGCGTATCCGATGTCGAATAACATGCCTTCGGAAACTTCTCCCATCATCTTCTTGGGCTCAAGATTAACAACAAACAGCGCCTGCTTTCCCTCAATTTCTCTTGGGTTTTCACGCTCTTGCTTCATTCCAACCAATATTCTCCTTTTCTGACCGCCAAAATCAACGGTGAGCTTCACCAACTTATCCGACCCTGTCACATCTTCCACGAGCTCTATTGCTCCAACACGAATGTCAATCTTGTTGACTACATTGATGGAGATCTTTGGTTTGATTGGCGCTACTTCGATTGGCGTCATGATGATTGTCCTCCATATCGGATTCGAGACTATGCAAGATGCCTCCTCTTATCAATGCTTGATCATGTCCGGCTGCCTTGGTTTCCCAGGCAAATGATTAAGAGATCTGAGACTTCCTGATACATCCTGAGTAGCCATAATTCGAAAACCGCGCTACTTCGAGTCTTGTCCGTGCCGGGTTTGAACATGCCGCTCCCTGACTCCAGCTTCGATTCAGCGAGCCGACCACTCCGAAGACTAGGTCAGAACTTTCTCATCGACAAGACCGCGCGGGATCTGATAGTGAACTCCGCTGATCTGAACAGGTCGGATGTTGTGCTTGAGGTTGGGCCTGGGACTGGGTTTCTGACCGAGGTTCTCGTCACCCACGCAGGCAAGGTGATCGTGGTCGAGAAAGACCCGCGCCTCGTGAGACTCCTGAAGCGCAAGCACGGAGCAAACAGAAGGTTGCGCATCATCGAAGGCGACGTGTTGAATGCGAAGCTGCCACGTTTCAACAAGGTCGTATGCAGTCCCCCGTACTACATCTCTTCGCGACTCGTGCTCCTGCTAGTCTCCAAGAAATTCCGCAAGGCTGTGTTGACCCTGCAGAAGGAGTTCGCTGAGCGGCTGGCGGCGAAGCCAGGCTCCCCGGACTATGGTAGAATCAGCGTCATGGTCCAGCATAAGTCATCGGTTAAGGTTGCTGGAGTGATTCGGAAGGACTCATTCAGGCCTGTACCCAGTGTCGATTCGGCAGTGGTTGTGATCCGAAGAAGGAGGCCAGAGGTTCCAGTGAGGAGCGAGCGAGTGTTCGGCGACATGGTCAGATTCCTCTTCACCCAGCGCAGGAAGAAAGTCAGGAAAGTTCTCCACCAGTACCTTGAGACAATGCAAGCATCCCGCAACATCGCGGACCGAACAGCTGCTTCCCTGCCGGACGCGAGAGTGTTTCAGTTGACGGTCAGTGACTTCGAACGGCTCTCAAACGAGATCTCTGAGATGAGATGTGAACACCATGAGTGACTCGGCTCCCGCGAGCAGACGCCTCGCTCCCAAGGCCGAGTTAGGGTCACGTCTCCGCGTGGTGCTCGTTGAGCCCGAGAAGGAAGGTAACATCGGCTCGGTCGCGCGCTCGATGAAGAACTTCGGCCTCACAGATCTTCTTTTGGTTTCGCCGAAGACATCCATTGGAGATGAAGCGTTCCGGTACGCCACGCGCGGAAGAAAGATCCTCGAGAAGGCTACGCTCGTTAAGACTCTGCCCGAGGCGCTGAGAGGAGCTAGCCTAGTCGTCGGCACCACTGCGATTGTCGGAAGAAGCACTCGAAATCTTCTCAGAATAACCATCGACCCCTCGCAACTCGCCTCGCGTCTGTCGGAGACAAGGGGCTCCGTGGCGCTACTGTTTGGCAGGGAAAGCTCAGGACTCACAAATTCCGAGCTGGGAAGATGCAACATAGTCGTGAATATACCTGCGAGTCAAGACTACAACGTACTCAATGTTGCGACCGCCGCCTCGATCATGTTCTATGAACTCTTCAAGGTCAAATCCACGCGTCCGATTTCGCTCGATCCCACGCGTCAGTCAGTGGAGCGATTAGCTATGATCTTTGCGAACCTGGCTGACGCAGCTGATCTCCCAGCTCACAGAAAGCGCCTGGCTGACCGAGCCTTTAGGAACGTCCTGGCAAAGTCCATCATTTCCAGAAGAGAGGTCTCACTGATCATGGGTGTGCTGAGAAGAATCAAAGAAAAGACGGAGTCTAGAACTATGAAATGAAAATGAGCAACGCGGATGCAATCTCGACCGCATGCTATACGTACTCAATCTCTGACACAACCCTGATGGAGAAACTGCGCGTCACCGTGTTTTTGCAGTCCGATTTACCAACGCAACTCCGACGAGGATCAATGATCCGCCCACAGCAACACTAGGATCCACGCTTTCGCCCAGCATCAACCATCCCAAGAGGACTGCCACGATCGGATTGATGAACGTGAAGAGGGAGGTCCTTGTCACATCCATGCGGGTGAAGAGCCAGTAGAGGGTGATGAACCCAAACGCCGAACCGAATACAGAGAGATAGAGAATAGCAAAGATAGATGTGTGATCAAAGCTCAGTGGAGCGCCACGCTCCAAGGCGAGCCCTGCTGAACTCAAGAGGAGGGCTCCAACGCCCATCTGCACCGAGACGTTTGCTGTGGAATTGATTGATTGAGAATACTTCTTTCCGACCACGTTTGCGCAAGCAGCGCTCGCAGAGCCTACGATGGCAGCGACGCCGCCCCAGAAAGAATTGGCCGTGAGCATCAGCTCTCCAGAGAAGATGATCGTGACACCAATGAAGCTTACCAACATGCCAACCAGCTTCCATGCTGTCGCCCGTTCGCCCGGAATCATAAAATGCGCGAATACCACCACGAAGAACGGCAGTGTGGCGAAGAGCAGCGCTGTCAGGCCGGCAGTCATGAATTGTTCTCCCCAAAACGTGAGCGCGTACGGGACCGCGATCTGGATCACACCAAGGAATATCATGATCCGCCAGCTGTCACTGTCCCTTGGAAATTGCGTCTTCCTTACGAGCGCGTAGGCTGTGAGCAGGCCCCAAGCGATGATGAATCTTATGCCCGCGAAAATGAACGGGGGTAGAGAGCCTAGGCCCACCTTGATCGCAAGCCATGTTGACCCCCAGATGAAACAGAGCGAGCCGAAGGCCAAGCCCGGCAAGAGCCCGCCGGTCGTACGATCTACCACGGTTAGGTCATTTCCTACGCGCCTATGTTGAACCCGGCCCCAGCCCTGCGACATGACAGCAGTCTATCGCCTAGGCTGGCAACACAGATTCAACCTGATCGTCTGCGCCGCCCATCAACTGGATCGCTCCTCGCGTACACACCTGCGTGCCTTAAGTCCTGTTCGGACGATCATCCAACTCGACGCGACGGCCGGATTCTCCGTTCACCTCAGTATGGGCAGTCTGGCCAAGGATTCATTGAATGCTTTGGCTTCTTGCGCCTTGAGATCGAATTGCCTCGCCTCCGTGGGAGAGAACCATGGCCTTGCGAATTCCACTGTAAGAGATCGTTCGACTGATAGAAGTCGGGGCACGTGGAAATCTCCCAAAACGCTGCGTGCGGCTGCAAGTTCGCTGAATCCTATTAGCCCTAGGAACTTTGCCATAATACTCATCTGCATCGCCTCCGAGCACCCATAGTACGGCGCTTGCGGAAGTGCGTTCTACCGTCTTAGGACGGCTCAAATTGTCCATCGGCCGCTGTCCATTGTTTGCCGTCGTCCGACGGCATCTCCCTTATACGCTGACACGCACATGATATCGGAAGGTAGGATGGATGATGTTTGAGGTCTCCTTCCGGATTCAACACTCGTGTCCCTACGTTCAGTTCTCGGTGAAGCATCCTGAGGTCAGAGTGGCCGAGTGGTGCAACCTTGGAACGGATGTGCTCGAGATAGGGTGCCCAGACATCGAGACCTTCACAATGATCGAACACGACCTTCAGGACCTCCTCACCTGGCGAGGCGGAAAGGTTCTCAAGAAAGATTTCTTGGAGAGGAACATTCAGGTTGTCGTCAAGACCTGCCGCGACAGCAAAATCCGGCCCAGCGTGTCAGGCGTGCTTGATGCGAACTCATGCCTTGAGATACCGCCAATAGTCTACTACGGGGGCTGGGAGGAGCACAAGATCGTAGGTTTCAGAGAGGCCGACTACAAGAAGCTATTTCAGAACCTAGGCGGCCTGGGACCGGTCGAAATACTGCAGAAGAGAGTTCTTCCTGAGAGGAGCATTCGCGACACCTTCGTAATCTCGCTCAATAGCGTGTTCTCCGAGCTAACCGACAGACAAGTCAACGCGCTACTAGCCGCGCTGGACTATGGCTACTATCAAGTGCCAAAGAAGATGACGGCCGAAGAGATAGCGCGGAAGCACGGCGTCCCCAGAACAACCTTTGAAGAACATGTGAGAAAGGCTGAAAGCAAGATCCTTCGCGCCATGGCACCGTACATCAAGATGCACGCGTCCAAGACTCCAAGAGTGCTGCAACGGGCACCGGCCATTCCGGTAAGGTGACTAGCAGAAGCCCACAGGAAATTCGATAGGGAAACCTGGATAAGCCTATCTTCTTCAGCGCCGCGCTCTACAGCTCTTCAGACCGCCCACATTCTTGAGCACGAGTCATAAGAATTCCTTGTCAAGTCTCGGCTGTTCAGTTCCAGTCCATCTGCGATCGGCCATTGTGCCTTGGGCATCTAGAAATAGTATCGTCAGCATTTGAAGGCGCAAGTTGCGGAGGGCAGAGGCGGGGATGGATTCCGGCACCGAGCGCGGTCGCTCGGATGAGGAGAGGCAGATACTCGTTCTCATTGCCGTCGACGCACTCTTCGGTTTCGCGGTTGGATTCAGCTCACCGTCAGTAGCCCCGCTTATAGTCGCCCTTGGAGTGAGCATTTCATTCGTGGGTCAAGCACAGACTGTTGGCGGTTTCGGCGCGACGTTCCTGCGCCTCCCGGTGGGCGTGGCCATGGATAGGATCGGAAGAAAACCGTTCATTCTCCTTGGCGGACTCGTGACCCTCATTGGCTTTCTCTCGTACTCCTTTGCAACGTTTTGGGTTCTCTTAGGAACTGGCATAGTATTCGTCGCGATCGATTATGCCATTCGAGGCACAGCCTCCTACGCAGCCCTGGGAGACGCGGCAAGATCCGGAAGTGTAGGCCGAGTCTTCAGCCTCGACCTCGGCGTCACAGAAGCCGCCGCCACCATCGCCCCTATCATAGGCGGATACGCTGCAACCGTGATGGCGTTTTCATCACGCCATATCTTCGGAACGTCCGCTGTCTTGGTCGCCGCTGCAATCCTATTGGTGCTCGTTGGCTACAAGCCGGCCCCAACACTTCGAAAACACGTGGTCACAAGCGGATCTTGGAGGTCAATGATCCGTCTTGACAGACGCATTTTACCTATCCTAGCCGTGGTCGCTGCTGATTCGACCGCTTGGAGGCTTTCGTTCCCGTTCTGGACACTCTACGTGTTCAAAGAGATGAATGCAACCCAAGAACAGCTTGGCATCTTCCTAGCCATCTCTGCCGCGATACCAGCCTTGACCGGACTGACATTAGGATCGCGGCTTGACAAGGTAGGTAGAAGACCATTCTTGGCCATGAGTGAGTGGTGCGCGATCGGCACATTCCTCCCACTGTTGCTCGCGACACGGCCGGAGTTCGCGTACATTTCTGCGATATTCGGGGGCCTAGTGTACAGCCTCTGGGTACCCGCCATCAACGCGTACGTCGTAGACCACTTCGGCCGTGAAAGGTTTGGACAGACGCTTGGAACCATGAGCCTCGTTGCCGGCATTGCATCGGCTGCTTCTCCGGCGCTGGGAGGCTGGATGTGGGACAACGTCTCACCCAAAGCCCCCTTGATCTTGACACTAGTCCTCGCCGTCGCCATCGGCCTAGTAATCTGGTTCAAGATCGAGGAAGCACGAACAGAAGTCATGTCGTAGGAGCTGATGGCATCAGCGAGACGAGCTACGTAACAAGGCGGAAAGACCAAGCGCATGCCAAGCTCGCGTTGTTGTCCTAGGCGAGCACTGTCCTAGTATTTCGGCACTCCTGAATTGATTCTTCCTACTGGACTCCGAGACCTATAGCGATCAGCAGGAACAGGCCGACTGTTGTCATCGCGACTCCGAGGAGGAGCGTGGTCTTGGCCGCGTTTCTGGCGTGCATCTTCCTGAACTGCACGATCGCCTGCTTGCTCGAAAACATCAGCAGGATCGCTGTCAGAGGGATGATGAAGACGAGGTTGTACGCGAGCAGATACGCAATCCTGAACGGTGAATCAGCTATCAGGGAAAGAAAAGTCATGTAGACTCCTCCAGTGCACGCGCACGGAAAGTTGTGGAATCCGATCAATATACCAGCGACAAAGACTGCGGACACTCCGCCCGCCTTCATGAAACGCACGGCTCGCGTGCTTATGGCCCGTGAGGCCGACCCTATCATGAGCGGGATCGAGCCGGGCCGAAAGTAGTTCACTATGTTCGCAATACCGATCGCGAGCATGCCCGCTGCAGCGACCCTTGCGAGCAGGTGCGGTATCCTTGGAAGCGTAATGAAGAGCAGGGTGACTCCAACGCCAACCATCAAGTACGACAGAAAGACGCTGGCGACGTAGACTGCGCCGTAACCAAGAATCATTCTCCGGTCGGTTTGAGTCGCGTACATCAGGCTGAGGAACAGTCCGAGAAGTCCTAGAGAGCAGATGTTCAACCCGTCGATCAAGCCGAGTGAGACGAGAGGCAGCGGATCCAAGCGGACACTATCCCCTGACGACCTTTACTGTTCCGTCGTTCAGGAGCATGACCGTCACGTGGTCGCCTGCTGCAAGGCACGCTTGGTTTGACATGTCGTGCGTATAGTTGAAGTGCAGCTCTGTTCCGTCAGCTGCGGTGATGATGCCGATGCAGTTCGTCAAGCCATTCTGCACTGGCTTGCAGTTAGTGTCAGCCCTCACGACGCCTGCCGTTTGACCTGAGAACGGAACGTTGTCGATGCTACCGAAGAATGCGTCCTCGCTTCGAGTCGGCTGAGCGCCTGAGTGTGAATTTGGCGGCGAGGCAACGAGGAACGCAACGCCAGCGAAAACCACGACGAGAACAACGAGCGCTAACAGCCCGGAAAGACGGCCCTTTCGCCCTCGCCTATTTTGCCTCATCCAGAACTGCTTCCTACGATCCGGCAATGAGAATTGTATTTGAATGAGGGGGCTTCCATTTGAAAAGAAAAACGCTGCGTATCTTGTCAAAAATGAACAGACGGAATCCACACAAACAAGTCAGCGCAGGGCTCAATCCATGTTGACTTCTGCGTGGGTTATGCTTCAAGCTCGCACGTTTGCCGCAAAGTTGGTCGTTCGCAACCCCGCCTCTAATCCTCTGCCAGCACCGGATGGGTGCCGGTGAGAGGCACAGAACGGCAATCCTTTTCCAAGGGTCAGGACTGATTCGTATGACAGGCGGAAGTCATTGGCAAGAGTCGGATACTTTGAAGGCACCGACCCTCTACTTCTTTCGAAGCTTGCAGCTGATGGTGTAGAAACCCTCCCGCTCAGCAACGGATGGGACGGCCACGGAAAGTACGTGAACCATCTGGGCAAAGGCGAAGTGAACGTGGTGGTCGGCTACCTGCACAAGGTCATCCCCGCAGAGCAGGAACAGATGAGACCCGCCGACATACTCTTCGCATGCAAGAACTTCGACATACCCGTTGTGCTCGTAGTTCCTGCCGCACTGCGCGAGAAGGCTAAGAAGATCCTGAGCGATGCCGGACCCAATGTCCACATCGCTGCACCTGACGAGCTAGAGGCCGAAGTCAGAAGACACCTGTAGATCCCATCCAACGCGTTCCGAACTCTTTGAGCGCTTCGTAACAGAAAACATCCCGCTGGCATACGCCGACTTTCCCCACAGCTGAAAGTTTCAAGGCGCGCTCTGCTCGCTCCAGTCGCCACTACCCATATTCCTAGGCTTGTTTGAGGTTTAACCAGAATTATCAGAATCGCTAGACGACACATCGATGTCCACTTCGGCTCCTAGGATCCGGAACCGCAGGCACTCACAGTTGATGGTGACTCAGACGATTCCTCAGTCGGAAGGTTCATTCCTCCCTCAAGCATTTTCTCTGGTGGGCGAACGATCGTGAAAATATCCAGTCAGTCGCTCTGCCAAGTCGCCGAATTGCTCGATGAAGAACAGATGGCGGGTCTGATCGATCACACCGAGCTTAAGCCTCATGTCCTAAGGCGGAAGATTCGATCGCTCTGCGATGAGGCGCACACTCATCACTTCGCAACCGTGTGCATCAACTCATCGTGGGTGCGAGAGGCCTCAGACTACCTGAAATCCAAATCAAGTCAAGTTGGCGTCGCAAGTGTGGTTGGTTTCCCGCTCGGGCAGATGTCGACCGAATCCAAGGCGTTTGAGGCCGCGGATGCAATCAGAAACGGAGCGACTGAGATTGACATGGTGATCAACGTAGGCAAGGTTCGAGAAATGACAGCCTCCCCAGGGACTGAAAGCCAAGCGATGCGAGAGTTCGTTCGCGACGACATCAGCGCAGTGGTAAGGAAGGCAGACGGGGCACCGGTGAAAGTAATCCTCGAGACCGGGTTCCTTACGGACCAGGAGATTGTTGAAGCCTCTCGAATCTCCGAGGAAGCTGGCGCAGCATTTGTCAAAACCTCGACTGGCTTCGGACCGATGGGCGCCTACCCGGCTCATTTGAAGCTCATGCGTGACGCGGTTGGCGACAGACTTGGCGTGAAAGCAGCTGGCGGCGTGACCAATTTCTTGGAAGCAATCAGAAGTATCTACGCCGCGGCGAACGCCCCGAGCCTCCTTCGCCCAGACAAGTTCCGAATCGGTACAAGCAACGGAATCAACATTGTAAACTCACTGAGCTGGGCGAAGTACGATGACTCCTGGTTCGTGGAAGAAATCCCCTGCAAGATCTGCCCTAGCAACTACGTATCCAAGCAGCCGCTCGAAATCCAGACAGTCTACGTCAGAAAATGCAGAACTTGCCCGGAGAATGCGTACAGGAAGTTCAAGGATTTCTAGAGGGAGGCGACAGAATCATGTACGGATGGATGGGAAAGATTCTCAGAATAGACCTCGATAGAAAGAAAGTCACCTCAGATACCCTCGCGAGAGAACAAGCGGAACTCTTCCTCGGCGGGAGAGGACTGGGAGTCGAAATACTCTTCCGCGAGCTCCCGCGCGGAACCGATCCGCTGTCCCCGAGAAACAAGATGATATTTGCCACAGGCCCGCTCACTGGAACAGGGGCACCAACCTCCGGTCGTTACTCGGTCATAACGAGATCTCCTCTAACTGGAACGATCTTCGACTCCAACTCCGGAGGGCATTTTGGAGTTCAGCTCAAGCGGAGCGGCTGGGACGCAGCGATAGTCGAAGGCAGAGCCGAAAACCCCAGCTACCTGTGGATCCACGACAATTCGGTTGAGATCCGGAGGGCCGATCAAATCTGGGGCTCCAACACTCACGCAACAGAAGACGTCATCAAGTCAGAGACAGACAAGGAAGCCAAAGTGGCCTGCATCGGACCCGCGGGCGAACGGCAAGTTCTGATCAGCTCGATCATAAACGACAAGCACCGAGCTGCCGGAAGAGGCGGCGTCGGAGCTGTCATGGGCTCAAAGAACCTGAAAGCGATCGCTGTACTCGGAAGTCAGGAACCCACGATAGCAAACAAAGAAGAATTCACCGGGGCCGCCCGCGTTAGCCTCGAGGCGATCTCCAAGAACCCGGTGACCAAGGATGCGCTGCCGAACTATGGGACCGCAGTGCTCGTGAACGTGATCAACGAGATCGGAGCGTTGCCAACATTCAACTTTCAGAGAGGATACTTCGAGGACGCTGACGCAATTTCTGGAGAGACCATCAGAGAGCGACTGCTCGAGAAGAGGACAGCGTGCGACGCGTGCACAGTAGCATGCGGAAGAGAGACTAAGATTCCGGGAAGAGATCGGCAAGGCGAGGGGCCAGAGTACGAGACGACGTGGGCTTTTGGCGCCGCGTGCGGAGTACGCGATCTTGAGGCGATTGCAGAGGCCAACTATCTCTGCAACGAGTATGGAATCGACACGATCTCAGCAGGCAGCACGATAGCATGCGCGATGGAACTCTCAGCCGCGGGTCACCTCTCAACAGG
>Ga0209725_1000697_pt1 | contig 20043 bp, 17 predicted proteins | sample I18A1metaG_FD_184145 | JGI IMG/M metagenome (GOLD analysis project Ga0209725, IMG submission 184145) | Lake sediment bacterial and archeal communities from Gulf of Boni, Indonesia to study Microbial Dark Matter (Phase II) - ​I18A1 metaG... | ecosystem: Environmental > Aquatic > Freshwater > Lake... | reverse complement strand
GCGAATTTATAACAGCACTTCTCGTCATAGCCTCTCAGAAGAGGGCGATCCGTGACCAGCTCGATGCTGTCGCGGCTTCTTCCCTTCCTCGTATCTTTGGTCTTCTGGAGGAAGAAGCCAAGGCAACATGTATCGGAAGCTGCCACTGAGACCAGCCCTGAGACCGATCACACGGTGAAGGAATTTGATGCAGCTCGTTCCCGTGAGATTCTCAAGGTGCTCACGCTGGAACGGGAAATCATTGGAACCGCCCTCACTACAATCTACGAGTCTGAGATAAAGGGAATCATAACACGCGATGAACGGGATCGCCTTCTGGACAAGTACTCCTCGGACCTGAAAGAGCTCGAGTCTGGGATCTCAGAACATCAACGGATCGTGGACATATTCGACCTCGAATCCGCAAGAAAGGAGCTTCTGCATGGCTTCCGTGAGAAGCTATCTGAGATAGACAAGAAGCTGACCGGTCTCCGATCTGGCGCCATGCCCCCGCTTCCTTCCGTGGCTGGAGTGAAACCGGATCAAGTCATGGTGCCCACTGAGGCACCGGTACCAGCTGTACAGCCACAAGTCAGCATGACAGGAGTGGAAGTGCGAGACACGAAGACAAAGACTGAGAAGAAGATCGAAGCGATCAAGGAGGAAGTTCTCAAAGCAATGGAACGCCTTGAACAAATTGAGTCAGAGGGCTGACCATTGAGCTGGGTCGAGACGGCGAAACGAGCAGCCGTTGTCAAGGCGCTGGAAGAGATCCGAGGCGCAAGCGTGGTTGGAATAGGGAGCGGGACCACACTCGAGCTTCTCGTATCAGAACTCGCCAAGATGGCAAGAGATAGGGCGCTCGAACTGAAGCTCGTTCCGACATCTCGTCAAATTGAGTTGGCGATTGTTGCGGCCGGTCTCACGATCGTAACCTTGGACGAGGTTCCGGGGATCGATCTTGCACTCGACGGAGCAGACCAGGTGGCTGTGCCAGCGCTCGACCTCATCAAAGGGGGAGGAGCCGCGTTGACAAGAGAGAAAGTGGTTGATACTGTGGCAAGGAAGCTGATAGTAGTCGTTGATGAGAGAAAGCTTACAGATAGGCTAGGCAAGGGTCAAGCAGTTCCAGTTGAGGTAATCCCGTTCGCACACAAGCTCGTGATGTCAAAACTCACCGAGCTGGGCGCAAAGCCTGCTCTCAGGTACAGCAAGGCCACCCCAACTGTCACAGACAACGGGAACTTTGTCGTCGACGTGGATCTTGGACCAATCGCGGACGCTCATGCTCTACAAGATCAGCTGAAATCGATCCCTGGGCTTGTCGAGACAGGGCTCTTCTTGGGCATGACGGATCGTGTCTACGTCGGACTGAGAAATGGGGAAGTCGACGTTCTCGAACCGAAGTGACCTATCTCAGAGGATTTCTGACGAACGTACGACCTCAGAAGAAGAAGGGGGGCGCGTGGCGGAGTAGTTTCCGTGCCTGAGGTCTTGGTGCCGGGAGGGGGTATCGAACCCCCGACTTCTGGGCCCTACGCTCTCCAGATTATGAGTCTCGCCAATCCGGCCCGTGCTGGCGCTCTACCAGCTGAGCCATCCCGGCGCCGTTGATACCGTGCGCCAAGCCGTACATTAAATCTTGCCTGACACAACAAACCAAGATGTCAACGAGGCCAAGAGTCTTCGACGAACAGACTTAAGGCGATGTTCTACGGATCTCGCGCCCGAAAGCTGGAAAGCCAGATTGAGCAGCACCCAATTTCATTTCCTTACGCTTGACAACGTGGTGACCAAAGGTAAGACTGTGTTCGTCAGAGTAGACATGAATTGCCCACTCGATCCCAAAAACAAGAGGATCCTCGATGACACTCGGATCAAGATGACTCGTGAGACGCTTGAGTCGCTGAAGGATGCAAAGGTCGTCGTAGGGTCACATCAAGGTAGACCAGGAGACGAAGACTTCACATCCTTGGAAGCTCACGCAAAGCTTCTCCAGAGCTACGTGCCGCAACAGGTCAAATTCGTTGAGGATGTCATAGGACCTGAGGCGCGGAATCAGATCAGGAACCTGAACACAGGCGAGATACTTGTTCTCGACAATCTTCGACTTTGTTCAGAGGAGAGCTTGTCCGGTGCACCCGAAGTCCTTGCGCGGACCATGTTCGTCCAGCGATTGGCAAGCCTGCTCGATGTCTATGTCAACGACGCGTTCGCGACCGCCCATCGCGCGCAGGCTTCCATCGTCGGCCTGCCAGCCGTAGTTCAGGCAGTCGCAGGGAAGCTGATGGCGAAGGAACTTAAAGCGCTGAATCAAGCCTACTATGAACCCCAACGACCGAGTGTCTATGTTATCGGCGGAGCCAAGGCCGATGACAAGCTTCCGATAGTCGAGAACATCCTCAGCACGGGCAAGGCTGACAGAGTGTTGGTGGGAGGCGTGGTCGCAAACGTTTTCCTCCGCGCTTCCGGAGTCGATTTCGGAGAAGCCGAGAACCGCAAGCTGGAGAAATCTCCCACCTTGCTGGATACGGCGCGAACAATTCTCTCGAAGTACAAGGGCAAGGTGGTGCTGCCGAAGGATCTTGCTATCTCCAGAAACGGCAAGCGCCTAGATGTTTCTGTTGAACGCGGAACCGGAGGAGATCCTGTCTGGGATGTTGGGAAGGAGACCTCGAACGAGTACGCGGAGATCATCAAGAGATCGAAAACGGCGGTCTCAAGCGGGCCGCTCGGAGTCTTTGAGGAGAAGGGCTTCGACCTCGGAAGCAGGACAGCACTGGAGGCAATGGCAGAGGCAAGCGCTTTCACAGTCGTGGGCGGCGGCCACATGGGAAGTTACGCAAGCATGCTCGGACTGGATCGGCGTCTCTCTCATGTTAGCACTGCTGGTGGAGCAATGCTGGCATTCTTGGCGGGCGAAGAGCTGCCAGGCGTTGAGGCGCTGGTGAAGGCCGCAACCCGACACAGAGCAAGGTAGTATCGTATTGATATTCCACGGGATTGTGTAGCGTCAGACCAAAAGCGTTCTTCTTGAAACGGTCAGATGAGGCAGAGATGCGTTCGAGGGCACTAGATAGTCTACAAGTTCGTGTTCTCAAAACCTCCGGCCTCACACATTTCGAGAGAACCCTCACAATCGAAAATACTATGAGGGATGACGCCTTCTGCCGAAAACCATGAGCATCCGGGTTGATCCGCTCAGGAAGATGTCAGAAGCGTGAATTCCAGAGAACGCGTTTTGAAAGCGCTTGCGCTTCAGAAATCTGATAGAGTGCCAGTCGTTCCGTTTGTCATAACTTTCGCGGCGAAATATGCGGGTTTCAAGTTCATTGACTACGCCAAAGACCCAAGCATACTTGCAAAAGCTCAGATGGCGATGGCTCGAAGATTCGAGATCGACGCTGTCTACGTGGACTCCGATCCGATAATTGAGATAGAAGCCATGGGTGCCGAAATCAGATACCCCGAAGATGAGTCGCCCATGGCGTCAAAGCCTACCGTGAGAACATTAGATGACGTGAAATCATTGAAGGTTGCCGATCCGGACAGAGATGGTAGGTTGCCGGTCTGGCTAAACGCGATCAGAATGTTGAAGGAGAGAGTCGGAGACGAGCTCGCAGTCTTTGGAAGTCTGAACGCTCCTTTCCAAGCGGCTGCACAATTGCTCGGCATAACTGAGACATGCATGTACATGTATCGGAACCCTGCTCTTGTGCGAGAACTCCTGGATCTCACAACTAAGGTAGTTGTCAGCTTCATGAGAGCTGAGATCCGAGCTGGGGCTGACGCGATAGTGCTCGGGGACGCGATTTCGTCGCCGACTGTCATTTCCCCTAGGCATTTCGAACAATTCAGTTTCCCATACATTCGGGAAGTCATCCGTCAAGCCCATGGACAGGTTCCGTTCATCCTGCACATCTGTGGCGACGCAACACGAATCATCGACAAGATGGTTGAGACAGGAACCACGTACCTCGAGGTCGACTCGTACGTCGACTTGGCTCAGGTGAGGAAGAAGCACGGCAACTCTGTCGGCATCATAGGAAACGTTAGTCCCGCTTTGCTCCTGACCGGGACTCCCAAAGCGGTTGAGGAGAGCTGTCAAGAGGCGATTGAAGCAGCAGGTCTCACTGGAGCCTACATCCTCGGGTCAGGATGTGAGCTCCCGAAGAACACTCCTTACGCGAATCTAGACGCAATGGTCGAGGCCGCGAAGAAGTATGGAACGTACCCCTAGCCCACTTTTTTCGGACGATACTTGCAGTAGTTGCGATTGCCACTATTCAGGTACCAGATGTCTCGCCTTGTGGCCATCAGAATGCGTACTTTCCATATTTCAGGGCAGCCTGAGTCATTGCCAAGAAGTTCTCCAGCTTGACTCCGTCGTGTATTGAGTTGCTCGAGCCCAGAATTAGGCCCCCGCCTCTTGCCGCTGAGGCCATGACCTGTCGAGCCTCAGCCGCTACTTGGGGAGGAGATCCATGGGTTAGTGTGTTGCCGCAGTCCACATTCCCGAGGAGGCACAGTTCATCGCCGTATTTCTCTTTCATGAGGGCGATATCCATGCCGGCGTGCGCTTCTATTGCTTGGTAGCCGTCGATTCCGAGCCGCACGATGTCTTCGAGGATCGGCATCGTGTTACCGTCCGAATGTATCATGACCTTTGTGCCTGTCCGCTTGACCGCCTCTAGCTCTCGGGTAAGGAATGGAAACGTGATGCTCTTGAGATCTCGCGGATTGACTAAGGGTCCGCGACTGTCCGCCATATCCTCACCAATTATGACCCCATCGACTCCAAGCTCTGTCAGCTTTCTGGCTTGCACGCAGTTGAACCGTGTCACCAGCTCCAGGAGTCTCAGCGTGAAGTCCGGATCCCTGTACATCCTCACAAGAAAGTCGCTTAGGCCAGTTATCATGTATGCTGTCAGGAACGGCCCGTCCACGTAACCCATCACAGCCATTCCCCTCTGCCGCGCACACTTGACCGTTTCCCTCGCAAGTGCAGTCCTGCCGAGATCTTCGGGGTCGATTTCTGCTATACGATCCAGATCATCGCGGGATCTAACGGTCCCACCAATGTACCAAGATAGCCCGGTTACGCCTGGTCGGTCTTCCCATATTCGTCCGAACTCGTCGATCCACCTGTCGGAGGTGATCCTTCTGGGAACGAATCCTTCTCGATAGTTCTCCGGCACCCCAGCGGAGGCAGGAACCATGTCAAGTCCTGCCGCAGCGTAGGCTTCGACGCTGTCACGGGCTAGCATCCTGAGCTGTTCTGACGTCATGCATCCTAGGGGCGCCGAAACTGTTGGCCGTCCAAGGAGCCTTTCGATTGTTGCGAGGTTGATGCCGAGCTCGAAGCATGGAACCCTGTCAGGCTCTTCCAGGTTGATTGCGGCTACACATCTCTCAAGCGACGACATCATCAGTGTTCAAGCTGATGTTCACGGAGGATGCCTAAGCGTCTTCTTGATGAGTAGTGGCTGACCTTTCATCGTCTCTAACATGATCGAAAAGCGGCATGAGGGTTCTGGCTGTCGTGTTTATAGCTATTCTTCTAGGAACCTTGCAGTCTCTGCAAAGGCTTATCTACACGGGCTCAGGCAAATCTGTTTCTCATGTCGCTTTATAGAAAAGCAATATCGACAACAAGAGCAGCAATCATAATCGTCGTACTGATCGTGGTTGTCGCCGCAGGTGCGTACATGGCTTGGCAGCCAACTCCGTCACCACCCGCCCCCAGTGTAACGACATCAATCGCACCGACCACAGTCGCCACGACAATCGCAACAACTCCACGTGCCAAGATACCTGATGTTCTTGTCATCGACGACACAAGTTGGCCGGTTCGCAACTTGAACGCACTCTATGAAATTCAGTACCTCCCTTGGCCATGGTGGCTTGAGCACACGACATACCAGTCACTGATCGTCCCCGATGTGAAGACCCTCTTTGGAGAAGGGAAACTCGTGTTTCTGCCTGATCTTGCAACAGACTGGACGATATCTGCCGACGGAACGACCTACACCTACAATCTGAGGAAAGGCGTGACATTCTCTAGTGGGAACCCGTTCAACTCCTATCACGTTTGGACCCAAATGTACGTGTGGTACTATCTCACGGGTAACGCTACGACGTTCCTAAGTGGCCTCGACCTATTCGACGTGTCCAAGGTGGAGGTCGGACCGGCAACATTCGAGCTCCTTAGAACTTCTGGATTGGCGAACCCGACGGGGGAGGCTCTCGCGATGATGGAGGACAAGACTTGGCCGATCTATACCAACGGCCCCTACCAGATAGTATTCCACATGAAAGCTCCGTTCCTGTACCTCAACGGGCTACTTGCTGGGTTCTTGGGACTATTGTTCGACTGTCAATGGGCCATGGAAAATGGCGGATTCGGAACTCCAGCGCAATTCAATTCCTACTTCGACGACCACCCAATTCCCGGAACGGGTCCCTACATGGTCACCGAGGTGCACATGAACTCCCATGTGAAGTTCGAGCAGAACTCGAACTACTGGGGCAGGACCCTGAGTGCTGAAGAAATTGCCGCCAACCCGCTTTTGAACCCAGGCCAGGTGAAAACGGTGGTCGTTTACGCGAAGAGCGACGACCTAGCAAGGTACACTGACCTGACCACAGGCGCCGCCCAGATTTCAGCTGTCAAGGCAACAAACTTCAAACTCGTAAAAGACGATCCAAAGTATGCCTACTTCGCAGTCGAGGTTCCGGCACAAATAACCGCTATGGCGATCAACACCAAGATTACACCTACTAACAACGTCAATCTACGGCGAGCAATTGTCTACGCGATCAACTACAAGGACATCTGGGAGAAGGCGTACTTCGGTCAAGCAAGAGCATTCCTCGGCCCTGAAACCCCGAACTATGGAGTATACTACAACCCGGCTAACCTGCCACCCTATGATTACGATGTCACGAAAGCCAAGGATTACCTGGCGAAGGCTGGATACCCTGACGGCAAGGGCCTTCCGACCCTGAGATTCAGGATAGTCGCAGGCTGTTCGTTCTGCAAGACAGCTGCGGAAATCATCCAGGCCGACTTGGCTGACATCGGGATCCAGACAGAGATAACTGAGGTGGAAGGTTCGACATACTGGGGAGTCTACGGCAACTATGAGACGAACGTCAAGAATGCAAAGGAGCTGGGCCACTTGTCATTCTTGGGTGGAATGATGTGGGCTCCGTCAGCTATTTCCCCAACTGATTACTGGACTTCGTTTGTGTCGACCAAGTCGCTATGGGGCAACTGGGCAGTATACGGCAACGACAGAGTAGACAGGGGTGTGGCTATGCTAGCTAGCAGCGCAAACGTAGACGAAATCATTTCAGCTCTAAAGGAAGCTCAACAGCAGATCTACGACGATGCGCCCTATGCTTGGATCGCGGGGTGCAAGCTGTGGTACGTGGATGGTTCCTTCGTCTGGGACAAGAGCGTCATCAAGGAGGTATGGTTCGACCCAGCATACAACGGGATCAACACGGCACCACTGTTCAACACCGTGGTCTTCAACGTGTAGGCGCAAAGCATCTCGCTGCTCTCCCCCTTTTTCTGATCTTCTCACGAGGGTAGGTGACTCTATCAAACCAAGGTTCTACCTGCTACCCTCGCGGTCTTATGGATGAAATGGCAAGCGGCTAAACGCTGAGGCCCTATTGACTCAAGAACAGGCTCTTCGTTAGAACATTTCTGTTCACTATACGGACAGCGTGGGTGGAATCTGCAGCCGGGCGGCGGGTTTATCACACTGGGGACTTCGCCAACAATCTCGACTTTGAGAAGATTCCTCTCCTTCGGGTCCGGGACAGGAGCGGAAGCAATCAGAGCAATCGTGTAGGGATGCCTCGGGTCCTTGATCACCGCTTTTGTGGGCCCATGCTCCACAACCTTTCCGGCGTACATGACGTAGGTTCTGTCTGACAAGTACTCGGCGACTGATATGTTGTGAGTGATGATGAGGTAGCTCAGGCTGTATTTCTCCTGTAGGTCCAAGAGAAGGTTGAGTATCTGAGCCTGCACTGAAGCGTCAAGTGCGCTTGTCGGTTCGTCTAGCATCACAAGCCTCGGCTCGGTCACTATTGCCCGCGCGATGTTCACGCGCTGTTTCTGGCCGCCACTGAGCTGCCGAGGCAGTCTGTCGAGGAACTTGCTGTCCAGTCCCACAGCGTCAAGAACCTCAATCGCTTTCTTTTCCCTGTCGTCCTTATTCATGGATGAAAGACCGACTAGCGGCTCCGAGACCGTGTCTTTGATCTTCATAGTCGGGTCCAGAGAGGAATCCGGGTCTTGGAACACCATTTGGATGATCCTGAAGCGATCTTTCGAGCGCTTCAGCGCGGCTTTGTCCTGTCCTTGTATTCTGATTGAACCGCGTTTCGATTCGACAAGACCGAGCACTGCTCGAGCCAGAGTGGACTTGCCGCAGCCACTCTCGCCGACGACTGCAACAGTCTCGCCCACGCCAAGGTCTATGGTAACTCCGTCAACAGCTTTGACATACGCGTCCCGTTTCGTAAGCAGAGGGACAGAGAAGGATCCAGCGATGTCGAAGTAGACTGCCAAATCCTGGACCTGCAGAAGTGGGGGATCTTCAGTCGTGAAGGTAGCACGCAACTCGATGAGAACCCTCCTTGCCTCTCAACTCAGGTTTGGTGGCTTCGCACTCTCTTGTCACATGAGGACAGCGCGGCGCAAACTTGCACCCTGCAGGAATTGATCGCAGGTCAGGGGTACTTCCTTGGATAGGGTTGAGTCTCATTCCTTCCTTTGATCCAGACGGAATACATGCAAGCAACCCTTGAGTGTAGGGGTGAAGCGGGGAAGAGAATAGATCGAGCACGTCGCCATCTTCCACGATCTGGCCAGCATACATGACAGCAATTCTGTCGGCCACCTGAGAGGCCACGGCAAGATCATGCGTGATCAACAGGATTGATGTGTCTACTTCCTCCATCAGGCCTCTCATCAACTTCAGGACTTGAGCTTGGGTAGTCACATCAAGAGCTGTCGTCGGCTCATCGGCGATCAGTAGGGAGGGTTTCTGCGCCAACGACATCCCGATCATCACCCGTTGGCGCATCCCACCGCTTAGCTCGAATGGATAACGATCAGCGATGCGCTCAGGATCTGGAATTCTCACTAGGTTCAGAACATCGGTGACCTCCTTTCTTCTGGCACTCGTTCTGATTCGCGAGGGTGAGCTACTCCTGCTTGGTTCATTGGCTGCAATTCCCTTTCCGCGGGAATTCCTAAGCTTGATTGCTTCCTGTATCTGATCACCGATCTTGAACACCGGATTGAGCGAGGTCATCGGCTCCTGAAAGATCATCGCTATTTCGGTGCCACGATAGAGTCGCAGTTCGTCTGGCGCTAGGCTCAGTAGGTTTTTTCCCTTGAAGTTGACTTCACCAGAAAGGTGCTTTGCAGGCGGACTCGGTAGCAGGCCAATTATTGAGAGACCGAGCGTCGTTTTCCCGCAGCCGCTCTCACCCACGGCCGCCACGAGTTCATGTGGCCGTATCGACAGGGATACGTTGTCGACCGCTCGCACATCACCTGTCTTCAACTCGTATGCAATCGATAGTTCATTGACGTACAGGACCGAGCTGTCTGCCATTGTCTGTCAGCCGACCCTCGCGGCTTCTACGGCGTCTCGTAGTCCGTCACCTAGGACGCTGAATGCCACGACAACGATACCGATGACAAGTGCCGGGAAAAGAGGCAGCCATGGCGCAGAAACCAAGTAGTCTTGGTAGGCACTCACCATTGCACCCCACTCGGGCCATGGCGGGCGAATGGAGAGCCCGAGGTAGCTCAGACCCGCATAAATGATAACGACGCTTCCAATGTCGATGGTGGCATACGCAACCATCGGTGTGAGAATGTTGGGCAACACATGCCTCGTCAGAATCCTAAGACTCCCAATACCTGATGCCTTTGCTGCTTCGATATAGTTTTGGTGGCTTACGCGCAGTGCCTCGCCACGAGCAAGGCGTGCGTACGGAGGCCACCATATGATCAGCAAGGCGTACATCATGTGAATGACGCCCGGGCCGAGAATGACGGCGATCGAGATGGCAAGCACCAGCGCCGGGATCGCAAATATGATGTCCGTGTATCTCATCAGGGCCTCATCCAACAGACCTCCCCTGTAACCTGCCGTAGCTCCCAGAAGCGCTCCCACAAGAAGCGACGTACCAACAACAACGAAACTCACAAAGACGTCGTTGGGGGTCGCGTAGAGGATTCTGCTGAAGACATCTCGGCCAAGTATGTCTGTTCCAAAGAGATGCTGAAGACTAGGTCCGGCCAAAGGTGGTCCCACATCCTGTTCGATCGGGTCGTATGGAAGGACGCTAACGCCAGCTAATGCAATGACAATCGCCGAAGCAACAATAGTTGACACAAGAAGAAAACCCAGCTTGGTTTCGTTGTTATATGTCAACAGTTCGATGACGTATTGCATTCTGGGGTTCTTGACTTTGATCACCGCAATCGAATCTCCGGATCCACCACAGCGTAGAGAATGTCCGCCGCCAGATTGGAGGCTACAATGATAGCGGCAAAGACTAGGGTTATCGCGAGAATTGATGGATAATCAAGCGAGCTGAGTGCCTGAACCAGATACTGGCCGACTCCAGGATAGGTGAAGATTGTCTCCGCAAACAACGTTCCGGTCACCAGCCAAGTCGTAAGAAGCGAAGCAAGGGTGACAACGGATATCATGGCGTTTCTGAGAGCATGTTTGAAGAAGATCGTATTCTCATCCAAGCCCTTTGCGCGAGCCGCTCGTATGTAATTTGTGTGCATCACTTCAAGAATGGAAGCGCGGAGGACTCTCGTCACGTATCCAAAGACGCCAAGTGCCAACGCCAAGCTCGGCATGACGACGTGAGCGAGTGCATCAACAAATGTGCTGAGGTTGCCTTCGAGTAGGCTGTCAATGATAATGAATCCGGTGATTGGCTTGGGTGCCGGGACACCCGGACTGAGCGCGCCACCGCTGGGAAGCAGACGGAACATGTAGGTTAAGACAATCAACAAGAAGAGAGCAAGCAAGAAGGCTGGGGCCGACACTCCCGCAAGGTAGAACGCTCTTATTCCGTAGTCAGCTGCTCTGCGGTGATATTTCCCAGCGAGTACGCCAAGCGGTATTCCGATAACCAAGGTGAACACGATTGCGAAAAATGCGATCTGAAGTGTGAACGGCAGGGTCTCTCTGATGGCGACTGCAACGGGCCTGCCTTTGAATACCGAGTATCCCAAGTCTCCCTGAAGTAGACCCACTAGGTAGTAGTAGAACTGCACATACAGGGGCTCATTCAAGTGGTACTTCTGCGCATATGCCGCAGCCAGGTCCGGGTACATGCTGGCTGCGCGTCCGAGCCAAGCGACGAGAGGGTTGGCTGAGATCGACCGCGACAGAGTGAATGTGATTATCGTTACTCCTAGGAGGACAAACACGGCGAGTCCGAGACGGCGCAGCACGAAGGAGAGCAGGCCCAAACCAAATCACGCGAGAGACGCTTGATCTGCACTTATTTGTCTTACTTAGGAGAGTTTCACGTCTGCGCCTGTGAAAGCTTGTGCCACGTCTCGATCATTGTGAGCACGTTTTCCCACCGTGTGTCTTCAAACAGCTGATCGATCGGCGCAAGTATGAATCCTCCTCCTGGCGCCAAGCTTTCGATGGCATCCTTGACAGCCGTTTCGACATCTTGCCTGTCGCCCGATCCGAGGGTCACGGCCGAGTTCATTCCTCCCCAAAGGCACACTCGATCTCCTATTCGTTGCTTGATCTGTCTCAGATCAGCTCCGCCTTGCACAGGGTCGATCCCGTACAGGATGTCTATGCCCACCTCCGCGAGTGGACCCAGCAGCGGCATGACACCTGATGTCATTATGTAGCAGAACTTCGACCCTATTCGGTGAGCGTAGTCTACCTCTTTCTTGATTCGAGGAGCAAAGAACGTTCTGAACAGTCGGGGTGACCAGAAGCTCTCATACCACGCCCTATGCACAATGAGATCGGAGCCCCCCAGCTCCGACACTAGTCTGATGTATCTCAAGTTCCACTCTAGGATTGTGTCGAGCAGTCGGTGAAGAAGGTCAGGCTGTCTATGCGCCATCACAATCGCATTCTCGATTCCGCAAAGCCAAGCGAGCGCATCACCCAAAAAGAGACCTGAACCATCCAGCCAAGGTCCATCATACGTGGCTCCACACTCTAGGATAACTCCGTTCTCCGCAGAGAAACGTCTCGCCTCATTCGCTTGCTCATAGGACGCCTGAAGCTGTCTCTCGGAGGGATCCGAGAACAATGACGAGAGAGCTTCGACATCATCAACGTTTTCCACCAAGTACTTCTTCGAGCGGGAACGCGGCACCACGAAGTCCGTGAAAATTGGTATGTCATCTCCATGCGGCCAATCTGCTGTTTGACAGGCAACCTGTGTCAGCGTACCTTTCGGAGTGCGATACTCCTTGTGAAGTAGTGGGTACCTCTCTCCAAGCACAGTCTCCTTTCTTACTCTGATACTTACTTCCGCATCAAAGGCTCTCAAAGGCTCGAAATCAACAGCGTCATCGAGACCGAGTGCGGTCGTCTTCTTGACTCGCTCGAACTGATCTCTCCACGCGTCTTCTTTGCTGGAAAGATACCGTCGGCTCCACCATCTGAAGAAGAGCGGGACGTGGTCAACCTCTGAATGCCTAATCGCGCACACGACCCTTTCCCTAGATGAAAGCTCATTCCTCAACTCGAATCCCTCGAAGCCTTGCTGTGAGTTCAACTGCCCTTACCTACGTCATGCTCTAGTTCTTTCCGATTGCGCTAAAAAGACTGGCGAGGATATTCGCGCCTAGCCAAAGGGCACACGGGGCACGAACATGCCTAACCGCAGCCTTCTTGAGGAAATCGAGAACCGCCAAGGTGAGGAATCCAAGAAGACTACAGTTTGGCGCCTTGGAGGGGCTGGTTGTGTTGTAAGGTTTTGTGAGACCATCGTTTACATTGATCCCTACCTGGCAATCCCCGCTCCAGACGCAGAGTTCCATCGAGCGGTTCCAGTGCCGATTCCTCCTGACACCATTACGAAGGCCGACGCCATTCTATCCACACACGATCACGAAGACCATTGCAACGAGGAGACCGTCATGGCCTTCAAGAGAAACACGGACGCCCGCTTCATTGGCTCAGTCTCTTCAACAAAAAAGGCGATGGCATGGGGTTATCCATCGGATCGCACCGTGATGATGTGTCCAAACGATATCTACCAGATCAGCCCAACGACTACGATCCTAGCGTTTTGTTCCAACGACCTATACTCCGAGTCAGCTCTGACGTTTCTCTTGAAGACGCCGGCAGGCAGCATATTCCATGGAGGAGACACCGCCTACTTCACGGGGCTCAGGGAGATTGGGCGAGCGCACAAAGTCGACATCGCACTTCTGAACTTTGCAAAGCAGGTGCCGACTCCCAGCAAGCCCTATTACATGAACGCAAAGTCGGTTGCATCCGCTGCTAGGGATCTGAAGGCGGACGTGGTTATTCCGATACACTGGGATCTTTGGGCTGAGGCGAAAGATGATCCTGTGTCTATCGGGGCATGGCTGAAGAAGATGAGCCCTCGAGCTAAGCTCTGCGTGTTGGGTGTCGGCGAAAGGTATGAGCTTGACAGCGATTTTCCCTGACGTGAGGTTGAGTCCTAGAAGACGGGCAACAGATTTCTCGCGTATTCCTGCATTAGCTTTCTGTCCGGTCCAGTGTATAGAACGACACCTGTTGCACCAACGGCGATGTATGCCTGAATCGTCGCTATTGCGTCGTCCCAGTTCTTGCAGAAGTGAATAGCTCTTCTTAGCTCTTGGACGGTTAGGGCCTCGCCTCTCCTTTCAACTTCGATAGGTGTCTTCAGGCTCCATGAATTCTTCGCGATGAAACCCAGTGTCTTTCTGGAAGAGGTCCACACTTCCTCAGGCGTACTGATGCTGTAGCTAAGATAAATGACAACTTCGCCCCTGTTCCTGTCAGTCTCTCTGCATCCCCTTTCGTAGGCAGGTAGGAGTTCGTTCTTCAGCTCCTCTATGGTGTTTCGAGGACTCATGGTGACAAGATGATCTCCATACTTTCCTGCGTAGTAGCAGGCGCTCTTGCCGACGGCTGAGAAGTATATTGGGATTCTTGTCTTTGGTTTCGTGTAGAGGTAGTAGAAGTCGGAAAAGAAGTACTTTCCACTGAAGTCGAAAGGGCTGTCTTTCTCCCAGAGGTCTCGAATGAGCCTGATCGCCTCAGTTAGCCTATCGACTCTCTCGCTCCAGACGGGCCACTTGTCGTTGAAGAATGGCCGTTCGTTTACCGCCTCGCCTGTGCCAAGCCCAAGGAGAAACCTGCCGGGGTACATATTGTCTATTGTGGCGCTTGCCTGGGCAACGATGGCAGGATGGTACCTCCCACCGATCGGTGTTGACACTAGAGGCCCGAGCTTGATGGAGTGAGTCTTCTCCAGTGCAACGCTCAGAACCGACCAGACGAATGCAGATTTCCTGGCAGAATGAAACCATGGAAAGAAATGATCGCCCAGCCATGCTTTCTTGAAGCCGAATTCCTCTGCAGACACAGCCGCGCCTACAAAGTCATATGGATCATGATAGTTTTCTCCGAGATCGAGTTGTATCTCAAACCTTGACATTGCTCGCTCTAGGTGTAGCGATTGTCGGTGATCTTAAAAGCGTAGTCGAACTTCTGACGGTTCTGGCTCTGTAACCAAGGCCGCGATTTCCAACGTCCACACCGATGTTGACGCTCTTCGTGTTGACTCGGCAGTATTTGACCGTTGACGACTGCGCAGAAAGTTCACATGGAACGAGGATTTTGTGAGACCGATCCGATTTGTTGGCGGAGAGGAGTACAGACTTTTAGCTTGCGTCTCTAGGATGCTTAGAAGCCTCGGTGGCTCAGCCTGGTAGACTCAGCCTACTGAGCTGGAAAGCATCCGCCTTGTAAGAGCCGCCAAGTAAGCGGAAGGTCGCGGGTTCGAAGCCCGCCCGAGGCTCCAAACTCACGGTTCGGAGCCCTTCCTTTTTAAATACAGAAACGCGCACGTGCACGACGGCATGAAAAGCGGCTTCGACGTCCAAGATTTCGACCACGGATGCGGATCGCTCTCCAACGAGTGCGAGAGAACAAACGCGTCTCGTTGCATAACGTCTGAAGATCCTAGAGTTCCTTGACTATCAGGAGACGCAAGGCGTCGGCATCGCAAGGCGCATCAAGTATGTTTTCAACCTGGCTAGGCTGGCCAGCATGCTAAGCGGGAAGGATTTCGAGAAGGCGGCTTCGAATCGCCCACGACTTCTGTCAATCCATCCTATTCCTTCGCCCCCCGATGACCTGTCGATGACGCAGGTGTGCGTCCTAAGTGACTGGGGAGATCATGCGTGAAGGAGTACAAGCCTGGGACTTTCCATGGGCGCGTCGCCTACGGACAACGGCAACGAAAACTCATGTTAGTCTCCAGAGGCATAATCGACGCATTCAAAGTTCATTGTCATTCCGCCAAAGAAGCGGAAAACCTCGCCCGGGCATTCAGGTTACGATGTTCGAAGGTCGAAAAAAACGAGAAAGCAAGATACAGCCTCAGGGTCAAGGTAGAGGAAGACACTGTCTACGTGACCTGGAAAGGCCTCCTGCGTCGGTAGCCTAGCATCATCAATCTTGCCAGTTCCCCTCAAACGGCAGAGGCACGTGGAGATTGAGGAGGCCGGTCACTGTTCGTGTGGTGCCTCTTGTACGTATATCCAAAATCAGTGCCCCGTGACGGTGCAGGTTCTGTTGCCCGCACTATAAAGGGCGACGACGACCATAGGGTTCCCAATCCAAGCAGGCTTCGTGTAGACGCTATAGCCAAGTATCGCGCTGCCGTCTAGTTGACAACCGCTTGGGAGGAGTCCAGTGATGAACAAGATGAAAGACACGTGTCTGCAATACGAGTGCATCAAATGCTGCTTGAATACCGAGATGCCACTGAGCAGTTCAGATATCGTCCGGATAAGGGATCTTGGTTTCCCTGAAAGTTTCTTCATCGTCAAGAAGAATGGGAACCGGCGCCTCAAGAATCTGTCAGGAAGGTGTGTCTTTCACGATGGCCAGCGATGTTGCATCTACAACTATCGGCCTGAGGGTTGTCGACTCTACCCGGTCATTTTCCATGAAGTCGCAGGAGAGGCAGTTCTCGATTCATACTGCCCACATCACGAAAAGTTTCGGTTGACGCCAACCACTTCACACGAAGTCATCAAGCTTGTTCGAAGATTGGAGGCGGAGAAGAAAAAAGGACTCTGAGATCCACCGGAAGGATGAACGTCGACGGTATCTTAGCTCCTCGACTTGCCGGTGCTTCCTGACCTTGAGTGGCGATGGTCTGGCGTCACACTCAGAACTTGCTATGGCCATGCCCATAGTAAGGGCGTTCTTGGGATGTAGCCATTGCAGATCGTCATGTATTGGAGAGCCGACCAGGGGCACTTCTCCTAGCCAGCAACGTCTGTGCCTACCCCGATCTGAACAGAGAGCTTGTTGAGTGACCTTCGTCTATCTTTATTCATGGCAAGGATCAATGTGGTCGTTCGTCGAAGCCACTGACGAGATCGCTCACTGCTGGCAATTGCTTATGGTAGCCCAACCGTGCCGTTGACCCGGCCGCGTCTGGATCAGCTAGGATTTCTGCTTGATTTCGTGCGCTTCCTCGCGCGTTGCTTTTTCTTCTGTCGTTTTCGCATTGCATACTCTACCCTGCCTAATTTCCGGGCCAAGCTTCTTTCTCCCACATTCCTGGTCAACGTATGTCGACCCCTATAATTCAGGATACCTAGCGCCAAGGCGGTTTCGGTTTGGTCGAAGTTGAACTGGTCGTCAGTACTTCGCCGCGTGACGACACAGTAGCCACAAATTGTTCCCTCAGGCCTGCCTCCGTGAGGTAGGTTCCTTCGACCTTCTATGTGCTCTTCTCGTCCGGACCCTCAGTCTTTTCCTCCACGGACAAGGAAACAATCTTCCCATGGAAAGTTCTGGTGCCTAGGAAGTGTTTTCTTACTACGCTTTTTGCGTCTTCAGCGTTCCCTATTGGCATCTTCGCCCCGCTTCAAACAACCGAGTATAGGAGCAAACAAAGACTAGACCACTTTGGTTACCCCTGGCGATCCGTTTCAGTTGTCGTCGTGTTCACAACGGGACCGAAGATGGCTGTGAGGAATCGGTGATAGAAGTCCTATCACATCATGCCCATTCCGGGAGGCAAACCTCCCCCCGGCGGTCCCCGAACAGGTTCCTTTGTTCCTTTAGACGAAACCACATCGTCGATCCGAAGAATCATGCATGCTACTTCCGTTGATGACTTGATGGCTTGCTCCTTGACGCGAAGAGGCTCAACCACTCTTTCGTTGAGCATGTCAGCCACCTTTCCATCTCGCACGCTGACTCCAAGCCATTTGTTTGCGTTCTCCTGGTGCTTCATTCTGAGTTCAACCATGATGTCGATAGGGTCGAGTCCTGCATTCTGTGCGAGTGTTACTGGTATTGATTCGACAGCTTCTGCGTAACATTGTACAGCCAACTGCTCTCTTCCCCCAACTTTGACTGCGAATTCGCGGAGGAGTCTTGCTAGTTCCGCCTCAACAGAGCCTCCGCCCGCAACGATCTTGCCGTCCTCAACAACATTTCGGACTACGCAAAGGCCGTCGTGAAGGGATCGTTCAGCTTCCTCAATGACGTGTTGAGAACCACCGCGTATCACAATTGTTACCGCTTTCGGGTCTTTGCACTCCCTAATGTAGAGAAGCTTGTCGTCACCGATTTTGACCTCCTCCACCAGTTTGGCCTCCCCTAAGGATTCAGCACTCAGATCCTTCAGGCTCGCCACAACTTTCCCACCCGTTGCTCTTCCAAGTTTTTCCATGTCGCCACTGCCAAGATTCTTCGCGGCCAGGATTCCTCGCTTTGCAAGAAAATGCAGAACCACGTCGTCAATGCCTTTCTCAGATAGCAATACATTGGCCTTTGATTCCGCGATCTTCTCCGCCATCTGCCTCATCATAGTTTCCTCCTCACCCAGAAACATTTTCATTTGGTCTGGGTTCTCGATGGTAATCTTTGCGTCAAACTCCGTCTTCTCAATCTCGAGCTTAGCATTGAGAAGGGCGATTCTGGCCTTCTCTACTCGCTTTGGCATCTCGGAGTGAGCAATCTCCTTGTCGAGGACGATCCCTTTGACCAACTCTGTTTGCTCTATTCCTTCGCCGTGCTTTTTCAACACCTTTATCCTCTCGATGTCTGCTTTGGTCTTTCCGGTCGAGTTGTCCATTACTTGTGTCACAGCGGAAGTAGCGAGTTGGGCAAGGTAGTTCTTGCTGGTTGCTACTGCCTTGGTCCCCATTGACGTGCTTGCTATCTGACGCAAGGTTTTGGTGTCGGTCGGGTCCACCGTGATGGCTAGAGAATCCAAGATCTCCAGAGCTTCAGCTGAAGCTCTCTTGTATCCGTCTATGATCACTGTTGGGTGGACATCCTGGTCTATGAGCTGTTCAGCTTTCGAGAGAAGTTCCCCCGCCAGCACAACCGCCGTGGTTGTGCCATCACCGACCTCGTTGTCTTGGCTTTTTGCAACCTCCACGAGCATCTTTGCAGCCGGATGCTGAATGTCGAATTCTTTCATGATCGTGGCGCCGTCGCTGGTGATGACGGCGTCCCCCATGCCGCTCACAAGCATCTTATCCATCCCAAGGGGGCCAAGCGTCGTTCGAATAGCTTCAGTGACAATCTTTGCAGCCATGATGTTGTTTCGTTGGGCGTCGTGGCCTCTGTTTCGTGTCGATCCTTCCCGGAGAATGTAAATCGGCATTGTTCCCTCAGACAATCCAGTTACCACACTATCGTCAACGAGATAAGCCTCCCACTTGATAAACCAAACACCCCTGATGGGTCGTAGCACTTCGAGCTAAGGATCCTGTCTACGCGAACTGGGTCCAAACTGAGGCGATTGGTTGGCCAAAAACGAGGCGTTTGGTCTCTTCCTTATAGCTAGCGACGCAGCTAATCGTCATGAAGTATCTACTGATGATAGTTCCAGCAAGATGTAAGAAATGCGGCGGCCCTGTCTTCTCCATGGGAATGCCTTCTGGGAACGACCTTTGCATAAGCTGCGCGAGAAGGGAAGCCGCTAGGAAAATGAGCCTCACGCTAGAGTGAATGGCAAGTGTTCTGCAGTCAAAGTTCGTGCCGAATTTGAGAGCGCTTCTCGTAGAGTGTATTCTTCCACGCAGCAAACCGCGAACAGATGAAGTGAACGACATAGCGAAAGCTGCTGGCTACAACGTAGTCGGCCAAGTCATACAGCATCAGGACTCGGTAGATCCCACCTATTGTGTGGGGAAACGGAAATCGATGAGATCGAGAAAACCATCATAGGAGACTCGATCGAAGCCATAGTATTCACCCGGCAACTCTCTGCCAGGCCAAATATTCCGAATCTAAATCTCGGCTCCTTCTTCTTTGCCACTGCTGCGGACCTTCTAACCTCTTGATTTGCTTGCAGTGCTGCGAAGCACGCTCTCGTCTATGAAACTGATCTTGAGCCTCTTAACGAATGAGTGGTTCGCTCACCTTTCGGGGGTGCCATCTGAGCGGTGTTGATTCGCCCGACCGGGCTCGGGATTAATAGTAGGTTATCAGTCCCTTCTCTTCGAGCGTTTCCTGCAGTTTTGCGATGGCCCTAGGTACTTCCGCCTCTTTCTTGGCGCCTGTACACACCAGCTTTCCGCTCGCAAAGATCAGTATGACTACTTTGGGGTCGTCCATTCTGTAGATAAGGCCTGGGAACTGTTCGGGCTCGTACATCGTCCTCTTCAGCGAGTATGTCGTCTTTTCTAGGTCGATGTGGCCCCCCAGCCCAGCTGAGGCTACTATGTTCTGGACCTGGATTTCCGGCTTTGCAAGGATGACTATGCCGTTCCTCTTGAGCTCATCGACAACCTTAGTGACT
>Ga0209725_1000696_pt1 | contig 20085 bp, 21 predicted proteins | sample I18A1metaG_FD_184145 | JGI IMG/M metagenome (GOLD analysis project Ga0209725, IMG submission 184145) | Lake sediment bacterial and archeal communities from Gulf of Boni, Indonesia to study Microbial Dark Matter (Phase II) - ​I18A1 metaG... | ecosystem: Environmental > Aquatic > Freshwater > Lake... | reverse complement strand
GTTCCCCTCATGAAGTTCGTTCCGACAATCAAGCGAGTGAACCGCGACCTTGGGCTACGGACGGTCATACACACCGGTCTCGTCGATGCCCCCGTGGCAAAGGCCTTGGCAAACGCCGGCATCGCTGCGGCCATGATCGACATTATTGGATCAAACGACACGGTCAGGGAGGTCTATCATCTAAACGAGGATATACGCTCATTCGATCATTCGCTTTCTCTACTCGATGAGAACGGCATCCCAACGGTCCCGCACATCGTCGTAGGAATACACTATGGAGAACTGAAGGGCGAGAAGACGGCACTGGAAATGATCTCAAAGCACAATCGAGCTGCAGTAGTGGTCGTCGCCCTCACACCTCTGAGCAACACAGAGATGGAGCTTGCGTCACCACCCCTGCCCGTGGATGTTGCCCGAGTTGTATTGGCCTCAAGACTCCTGATGCCAGAAACCCCACTGCTACTAGGATGCGCTAGACCAAGAGGCCAACACAAAGTGGAAACGGACATCCTAGCTATCAAAGCGGGAGTGAATGGAATCGCATACCCGAGTGAAGAAGCCCATGCATTTGCAGAGAAACTGGGTCTTGGCGTCAGGCTCCACGAGAAATGCTGCTCGCTCCTGTGGGAGGATGTGGCTCCACAGACGAGCCCAGTAAGCGCATGACATAAACTCCCTTGTCAATCGCTCAATCGGAAGTGCCTACACATGGAAAAGTGGAGACTGCTCGATACTGGCAAGCGTACTGCTGCGGAGAACATGGCCCTAGACGATGTCCTCCTCACATGTAGAGCTAACAATCTGATACCCAACACAATACGCTTCCTGCAGTTTGACCCGCCGGCCGTGCTTGTGGGGTACCATCAGGACGTTGAGCACGAAGTTCGACTTGACTTTGCCAAGAGGAACAGCATAGACGTCAGCAGGCGGGTGACCGGTGGAGGCGCCATATATTTCGACAGATCATCCTTAGGATGGGAAGTCGTCGCCTCCAAGGACTCCATACCTAGCTATCAAAGCATGGAAGAACTCTTCGAAGTAATGTGTGAAGGCCCAGTCCACGCACTGAACAGCCTGGGGATACGAGCTGCCTTTCGAGCGAAGAATGACATAGAAGTGGATGGCAGAAAGATTTCCGGCACAGGCGGCGTGGAAAGGGAAGAAGCATTCCTCTTTCAAGGCACACTACTTATCGACTTTGATATTGAAACGATGGTTCGCGCCCTGAAGATACCAATCATGAAGCTCAAGGACAAGGAACTTAGGTCGGCAAGGGAGAGGGTAACCTGCATCAAATGGGAACTAGGTCATCAGCCAGGCTATAGGACGATCAAGGAAGCCTTGAGAAGAGGTTTCGAACGAACCTTCGCCGTCAAACTTGTCAAAGGCTCCTTAACGGCTGTAGAGAAGAGGTCGCTCACGGAAGAGCTGCTTGCATTTCAATCGGATGAGTGGATCTTTCTCGATAGGAGACCCCCAAACGAAGCGGCCGTGCTACAGGCTATCGACAAGCGGCCAGGGGGTTTGATCCGAGTGTGCCTTGCCCTAGATAGAAGAGCCGATTGCATCAAGAGCGTTCTCATTACAGGCGATTTCTTCACATTCCCCTCAAGGGCGATACTCGATCTGGAGGCGGCTCTGAAGTTTGTTCCCTGCAATCGGGACTCGGTTCAAAGCATCATCGAAGGCTTCTTTGCAACGAATGATGTTCAAATGCCAGGCATTGCCGCAAAAGATCTGACGAATCTGATTCTCGAAGCTGCTGACAAAGCCTGGTATGAAAGTTTCGGCATCAGCTTGGCTGAAGCAGACCACCTGTACCCAATCACAAGATACTCAAAGCGCGTGTTAAGCGAAGGGTGCGATTATGTCCTCTTACCATACTGCGCAAAGCCTCCCTCCTGCGAATACAGGAAGAAGGAGGGTTGCACAAAGTGCGCAGGGTGTTCGTTTGGAGAGATGTACGGGCTGGCTGAAGCGGTCGGCCTTAGCCCTATTACAATCCAAGACTTCGAGCATTTGATAGAGATCTTGAGAAACATCAAGAAGCGTGGCGCGAAAGGATACATCGGCTGCTGCTGCAGCGCCTTTTACTGCAAGCATCGAGACGATCTTGAGGAAGCGGGGGTGCCAGGCATAATCGTGGACATCGACGATCAAACGTGTTATGATCTCGGCAAGATGGAGGAGGCATACAAAGGAGACTTTGAGGCTCAGACGCAGCTCAAGATAGACATTCTCTCCAAACTTCTCCACCGGATCGGCAGGAAGAAAACTGTCCATGCCGTGGTTGAGAGATGCGCGGTCTAGATGTTGTAGTTGTCGGAGGGGGCCCAGCAGGAGCCACGGCGGCGCTACAGTGCTCGCGCCTAGGATTCAACACCCTGCTCGTGGAGAAGGGGACGCCAACTCGGCCTAAGCCATGTGGAGGCGTGCTCCCCCCTATCTGCATCGACATCTTCGACGATCTTGCATTGAAGATTCCCACAGAGGTCATGTCCTCTCCTCAGACAATAGGATTATTCTACGTTCCACCCAGTGGGAGAAGCAACGGCGGATATGTCAGGAATTATAGACTTCTGAACGTCAATCGTGATCGATTCGACGAATGGTTGCGTAGAGCAGCCGAGAAATCAGGCACAACCATACTGCATGAAGCCGAGTTTGTGAAATTCGAAAGAAACGGAGGCATCAAAGTTCTCACACGTGTGGGCGGAAATACAGTCAGATACTCGACTCGGTTTCTCATAGGAGCGGACGGCGTTTTCTCCGTCGTGCAAAGAGAGCTATATCATGATTTTGAGATGGCTCGTCTGCACATTCTGCAGGAACGGTGGTTAGCGGAGGGCGACTTTGGCGAATACTTCTACGCCTTCTTCAAAGAGGATATCACCCCTACCTACGGCTACGTCATACCTAAGGATGGAAGCCTCATAGTTGGGACCGCCGTTCCCTACAGACATTCTATATCTGCGTCAAATTGCCTCAGCAGGTTCAAGGAGTGGCTACGCCGGGAATTCCGCTTCAACCCCACAGAGCTAGAAAGTAGGGAAGCCGCGGCAATCCCCTACGGCCCGGCGCTGTGCGGAGAGGGGAACGTAATCTTGGTCGGAGATGCCGCAGGTTTCTGTAACCGCTTGTCTGGTGAAGGTGTTCGTCTAGCCATTGAGAGCGGCATGGCAGCTGCCGAAGCAGTTGCAGAAGCTGAAGAGAGTTGTGAAGAGCTTTCATCCTCATACGCGCTCCGAGTCCAATCACTCATAGAATTCATTCAAAAGACGCACGAACTTGCTGCTGGAATGACCGATGACGGACGAGAGCAATTCGTCAAATCTGAACTTGCGCGCGTATCACTTGATCTGCGCAGAGAGTGAAATCGCGAGACTAGCGGTCCCGCAGTTGGCAACGTGATCTGATCAGCGCTTCAAAGGATCGTTCCGATCTCGGCACTAGATCATTCACTCTGTCGGATGACGAGCACAGCCCTTCTGCTCATGGTCCGGACAGGGTCCGGGCCCACATGATTTGTCTAGATCAGGCCCATTTGCTGAGCGACGAGTTCCGCGAGATCCTGAACGCGTCTAGTGTTTGGGAACTTAGACGAAGCCTCGTCGAGGCTCTGATCGCAAGAGGGACACGCAGATGTAATGACATCGGCGCCTGTCCTGTTGAGCATTGCCAAGCGTCTCTCCGCCAGGTCGCCGGACACGGCGCTGTTGGTGGCCTTGAGTAGGCCGCCTGACCCGCAACATCTTCCCATTGTGCCGCTCTCTTCGGGCTCGATTATTCTCTCGACGAAGGAACCCAGCACGCGTCTAGGTTGGTCTACGACTCCGCCGAGCCGTGCGAGTTCGCAAGGGTCATGGTAGGTGACGGCGGCGTGCAACTTCGGAACGCGTAGCTTCCCCTCGCTGATGTACCGGTCGAGGAGCTGAGTGAAGTGAACGACCTCGAAGTTCGGCTTCCTCCCAAGCACTCGAGGATACTCTTCTCGGAGAGCTAAACAGCAGCCGGGGCATCCGCTGACCACCATCCTTGCACCCATGTTCTCGATGGCCTCTACATTGTGCTCTGCGATTTCTCGATAGCCTTGCGTGGCGCCGCTGACGCCGAGGGGATGGCCGCAGCACCATTCTTCGGCCATCAGGCTCCAATTCTCACCTGTGTGGTTGAGGATTGCGGTGATTGCCTCTGCGATCCCTTGGCTTCGACCTGCATAGGAAGTGACGCACCCTACGAAGTAGACGATGTCAGCCTGGTCTTGGACTTTGATATCGGCACCTGTGTAGGTTGCCCAGTCTCCTCGCGACTGGCTGTCCATTCCGAAGACGTTCTTGGGCCCGATGAGCGTCTTCTCCATGAGGCCAACGGAGTCCGGTGCGAGTCCTTGTCTCACGGCAAGTTCTCTGAGTTTGAACCAAAGATCCAACAGGTCCAGTTCAAGATGGCATTTCTCAGCGCACCGTCCGCACGTGGTACAGTCGAAGAGCCGCTGCACGAATTCCGATGCTGTTCGAGGGTTGGAAGTGAAGAGGTTAGAGCCATTCTTCTCAAGCATCTTCTTCAGGAGAAAGATCTTTCCACGTGGCGATGTGGATTCCCAGCCCGACCGATCGTAAATTGGACACCACTTCACGCAGTAGCCGCATTGAGCGCAGACAAAGATGTCTTCCCTCTGAAGCTTGGACAGCAAAGCGTATGACACTTAGATCCAGCCTCCTAATCGCCACAGAGTTTCGAGGAACCCAGTGTACATGAACTTGGGGAGAGAGAAGCCGAGTCTGGTCTTCGCCGTGAAGGTCTTGCCTGGGTTGAGGACTCCATTCGGATCCAGAAGGGGCTTCAGTGTGGCGAATTCTTTTCTTCTGGTCGGCTCGGAAGCGGCGAAGTGGAAGGAATTCCAGACTCCGTAACCGTAGGAGCGCCCGCCCATCGTAATGGCACGATCGATCAGCTTCTTCGTAATCGCGGAATGGGTGAGGTATCGGAAGGTGCGACGTTCATCGCTCAGAAACAGTGGGAAAAACAGCACTTGGTCTGGAGAAATCCAAATGTTCTCAATTTCTACGTCCGCGGACGCATCGCAACCGAGTTGCCACGCATATTGGATCATCTCAATCAGACGGTTCGAGGGCACCAATACGTCTGAGGTCAAGACGGTCGGCCCAAGTTTCTTGATTCGAAGCGGATAGAATCGCTCACTCCATTCAAATTCAGCTTCCTCGCGTGGCCGGGTGTTGCCACCTCTGTCGGTGACCATGCGAGCAAATCTGTTCAGCGATTCTTCGACTTGGTAGGGCGTGCCGGCGTAGTATCCGAAGATGATGGCGCCTGATTCGGCGTCTTCAGGACCCAGTAGAACTCCTTCACGAGCTCTTACGAAGCCGAAGGCTCTCAAGATCAAGCTGAACGGCCTTGTCTTTCGGGCCAACTCGTTGGCGACTTCGACGGCGTTGGACAGTTGATGGAAGTAGGCCAAGAATGGGGCTGCTGACGGTCTCCTAGGCACAAGCCTGAGGGTCAGCTCTCCAAATATGCAGAGTGTTCCTTCCGAGCCGAATAATTGGCGCGGCGTAACCCATTCCGAGTTGGGATCAACGGCCATCTTCTCTCCGGTTGGTAGAATGGCGTTGATTGATTCAACGTTGTCCACAAGACTCCCGTGTTCAAGTGAACCATAGCCCAAACCTCCCGTCGCCGCGAACCCTCCCACCGTGGAACTCGGTGCGCTAGAAGGATAGACTGGCAGCTCCCAACTCGTTGTCTCCAAGAAGTCCATGATATCCTTCCAGACCGCGCCGCATTGAACCGTGAGAAGCCCTTTGGCTTCATCAAACGAGACGATCTTGTCCAAGCCTCGCAGGTCTAAGAGAATTCCTCCCATTGTAGGAACCGCTCCGCCATATCCCCAGGTGGCTGAGCCACGAGGCGTGACGGGCACCTTGAGCCTGTTGGCGACCTTCATGACGCCGGCGACTTCTTCGAGGCTCCGAGGCTTGACGATGATGTCAGGGAGGCTGTTGAACAGTCGCGCGATGTCGTGAGGAATAGGGGCAAGGTCGTGGCTATACGCGACCTTTTCTAGGTAGCTGGTGGAGACTCTATCGTTCCCGAGGAGGTTCGTCACAGTCTTCTCGATGGACATGAGCTGCGCCTATCCTAGCGTAGCCTTGTTGTGACAAGTCGCTCCAGTTCTTCAGGCTTTGAAACGAGCTCCTTCTTGTCCTCTTCAAGTTGGAAGGGTTGGAAGGCGGCGACCCAACCGCGTCCATAGGGGTCGCTGTTGATGAGCTCGGGGCGTTCTCGGAGTTCGTCGTTAACCTCTTGGATCAGGCCGAAGACCGGTGCTCGAAGAAGCACGATCCTCCTTCCGGACTCGATGGATCCGAAGGGGTGTCCACGACTAACGTATCGGCCTTTCGGCAGAACACGGACGAATTCTATGGGTCCGACGTTCTGTTGGGCGAAGTCCGTGAGTCCGACGTAGACTTTTGAGTGCGGATTCTCCACTTCGGCAACTCTGACCCAGATATGGTCTCGGGAGTAGAGCAGGTTCTCATGGAACTCGTATCTGCTGAGCAGTTTCACGTGCTCTTCACCTCGAGTTGGTTCTAGTGTCTGCGCTACATATTCTCGGGCGTGTAACATTTAGTATAGGGACTAGCACGTTAAGCAATATAAGCCACTATATACTCCGCCCTCCTCGGGCGCGTCCCGCACAGGGAGGCGCATGATGTCAACCTCATCCGTTCGAAAGGTCTTGAAGTTAGGAAGGTCAACCCTAGCGGTCACTCTGCCCAAGCAGTGGGTGGATGCCCTCAACCTAAGAGAGGGGGACTATCTTCTCGTCGACAGCATCGACACCAGTGCGCTGAAACTCGTTACTAGGAGACACGAGTTCGAAGCAGGACCAAGAGTTTGCGCGATCAACGCCGACCTTTGCGAAGCGCCAAGCATGCTTACCAGAATGGTGATCGGCGCTTACCTAGTCGGACATAAGATGATCTGGATCCAGTCGAGAACACGGTTCAAACCTGAACACGTTGGAGAGCTGGAGAAAGTGACGTCGTCTCTTGTGGGTCTCCTTGTTTCAGAACAAACCGACAACCTCATTGTCCTGCAGAGCCTGGCCGACCCCTCCAAGCCCTCGATGGACAACTCGATTCGTAGGCTTCATTTGATCTCTTCGTTCATGCGGCAAACGGTAGTCAAAGCGCTCATTGACAGAAGAGCAGACGATCTCCCCAATGTCGCAGCCACGGGAAAGGAGGGTGATCGAGTCTATTGGCTCGCAGTCAGGCAACTCCTCTCTTCGACCCAAGACCGAAAGTTGGCTGAGACGTTGGGAATCAGGTCGCAATTCTGGCTACTTGGTGACAGAGCTGTCCTGAGCAATCTCAAGGCGATCGTCAACTGCGTGGAAGCAATGGCAAAAGAAACCGCGAAGCTGCTGGAACGTTGCTTCTGCTTGGAGGAAAGTGCCGTGACCGAGATCTCCGGCCTTGACGCCTCGATCACAGATGTCTCAGAAGGAGCGGTGAGCGCTCTCATCACACGTGATCTTGCTCAAGCAAATCACGTCATTGAAAAGATCAACAGGCTGGGCGAGGACGCGAGCAGAATTACCGACCGTCTCTCGGAAACGGTTCAGGCCCCTCTATGTCGAAGCTCGATCTTGAGGGTCGTATGCGGCTTGAGCCAAATTGCCTTCAGACATGAAACGATTGCCGAAATAGCCATCAACCGCGCGCTTGAGGAATCCGGCGATTACGCGAGTGTTGATGAAGGTTTCTCCACGAAGACTATGCCTTAGCACCGACTCTGACCCTATCCGATGCGAGAGGGGCATCCTGGCGGGTGAAAGCCCGTCCTTTCACTTTCCTGTAAAGTTCCCGCTAGGACGGACGCGGCATGAATCTAGTAGCCGGAGTTTCGCGAGAAAGGCGACTAGAGATGGCCCAGCAGTCGCTCATCCCTCAATGGATTTCAGAACAAGCTCCGCCAGATCCACAACCTTCAGCGGGCTACGCTCGGGGGATTCCTTCGACAATGCCTTCAACATGGTACGCTTGCATTGCTGACAGGCGGTGACGACCGTCTCGGCGCCTGTTTCTTTCGCGAGAGATATCAGCTGCTTGGCGATCGTTCCGGGGAAGTTCTCATCAACGACTTCGACATCCCCTCCTCCGCCGCAGCAAAGTGCCTTCTCTCTGTTGAAACGCATCTCAACGAAGGAAAGGCCGGGGATGCTCCTGATGACATCTCGTGGAGGTTCGTACACCCCTGAGTTTCTGCCCAAGTCGCAAGGATCGTGGTAGGTGACCGTGGCATTCAACACGTTCAGCTGGACTTTTCCTTCCTTAACTAGGCGCAGGATGTATTCAGAGTGATGGAGGATTTCGACATCGACATCATATTCGGTCTTCCATGAATGATAGCATGATGGGCAGGAGAATACCGCGGTCTTGACGCCGAGGTCGGCTATTCTCTTTGTGTTCTCCTTTCTTAACTCTTCGGCTTCTTTTCGCATCCCCGCCCAGACTAGAGGATAACCGCAGCACCACTCATTCTCTCCAAGAATTGCGAAGTCCACGCCTGCGCGTTGAAAGATCTGAGCGACGGCTGCTGGCACGTCTTGCACTGTCGGAGAAAATGAGGACATGCACCCCACAAAATACGCTACTTCGGCGTGTGTCTTCTTGGCAAGGCCCTCGTCCGGATTCGGAAGGTACTCAACCCACATTGCTCTCTCCGAATTTGGAAGGCCCAGAACATTGTGGTTCGAGGCGACCGCGTCTCTCATCAGATTGAAGTTGGTAGGATAGTGCCCTTCGCTGACGAGGAACTCTCGTATTGCCCTTCCAAGAGAACGCGTGTCGATGCCGATTGGGCAGACTTCTCGGCATCTTGCACATAGCGTGCAGTAGTAGACACCGCGGGAGAAGAGCTTGAGTTCCGTAGGCGTTGGTTCTTCCTGCCTGAGCAGTTTCGCTACTGGTCCGTATCTCCGCCGCATGATCGATCTGAAGTTCTTCAGTATGCCCAGATAGACGGTCCCTGGATTCGTTGTTTCAGAATATACTTCGCAATTGTCGGCGCAGATTCCGCAGCTGAGGCATCCATCAATCTCAACCATCTGTTTCACGGAGAATGCTCTCGTGGGTGAAAGCGTCTCGATCCTCACTTCTTGGCCTCGGGCAGCGTTTGCGAGAACGACGAGCGGCCCAGTGAAGATGTGCCAAAGTTTCGAATTCAGCGGTATGGAGGCCATGAAGAGGGCAAGTAGGAGGCCAGACAGCGACCACATTGCGTACGCTACATACGCCAGGTCCAACGTGAACGTTTTCAGTACTTGCGAGATTCCGTACGCAAGGAACCAGTAGCTTCCAATAGACGCGGGGACATTGTACTGTAGAAGCGACACGCCCTCGCCTATCAGTCTCACCAGTAACCAAGCGACGGTTAGAATGATCGCGGATACATCTGCGAAGGTGGTCTTGAGCGGTGATTCCTTGACTATGAACCTGCGGTAGGCAAACCCCACCTCGCCGAAAACGATCACAGCCATGAACAGGTTGTCCGCAAACCCGTACAGGTTCTCCAACGGGCCGATGGCTCCGACCGGGACAACCTGAAAGAAGTACGAGGGAAGGAATGGTGCATAGAGGAAGATAGCGATCGGATCTTCAGGGCCGATCTTTGGAACAATTTCAGCCATGAGATGATTGATCAGGATCACGCCGACGTAGCTGATGAGGAAGGCTGAGATGATTACGCCTCTGATCGCACTCTCCTTCGATAGTCTGACGAACAGGAGAGAATTCGAGAAGAAGGCCTTGACAAGGTCAAGAATCTTCCTGCTGAATACGATTCTAATGGCGTTCCCGAGGGTTCGCGTGAAAGCGTCTGCCACCTTGAACCATGTGGCGATATTCCACGCTGCGAAAACGACGCAGGCCACCGTGCCCATCGCGAAGAACAAGGCGAACAGTGCAATCACGTTCGATCGCCAAGTGACTGCCTATGGACCCGTGAAGTGGTATCAAACGTTTTCGCTACAACGTACATACAAATCATAGAAGGCTGTTCCAGGGTTTCTGAGAATCGAAACAGGCTGCGAGACAGCGCTGAATCATAAGACTTATGTCGCCGCATCCGTGAACACCGAACGCAGCAGGACGAGAGAACCCGAGTCACTTGACAGCCTCGAACGAAGCGGTCACACGGCCCGAGAAGACCTGGCTGGTTCTGGTCAAGCTCTTTGAAGAACTTGTAGCGCACGGCATCGAAGTGAACGCATCCCAGTTACGGGATTCCAAAGCCCTTCTACACCTCGTCCGCACGACCCCCACCGATCCTTGCTCCACCCCACCGGGTGGACTAGGAAGCCCGCTTGTTGTCTTGGAGGAGAGTTTGGAGAAGGCGAAGAGCGAGTTGCTCTCGGCAAGCCTGAAGCTAGGAGAGGCACGGTCAAAGTACTGGATGGAAAGAGTTTCCAAGGCGGAGGTTGAAGACGCAGATCAGCTCATGGTATACGGCGGATCGTGCTTTTTTCCTGGGCTTCCCAGAAACCCGGGGAGTGGGTGGGCAAGGTTGACACTGCAGCAGCCTATCGGGGAGGGGAGGGTCCAAGATGTGGCCGAGCAGTTTGGAGTACTGGTCGAGTTCGAGGACGATCTCCATCTTGTCTTCGAGGGGGAGCCATACTTGGTCAAGAGGGCTCTGGCAGATGTCTACTATCTTTCACAGCCCTAGCTGACATCCGACTAGACGGACCTCGACGTTTCACTACGAGAAATTGAAGGGAACAATGTTCCGATCTAGGCCAAGCGTCTTCGAGCCTATTCCCGGCCCCAAGCCCAAGAGCTGCGTGAAGTGGACGATTGGGATCGAGTACTTCTCCCCGTACGGCTTCTCAATGGCCGACTGCCTTGCATCCAAGTTGAAATGACAAAGCTCGCACGTGGTATCGACGCACTGGCCTCCTGCGTGCTTGGCGGAGCGCAGTAGGTTTCTCGTCATCTGGCTCGCGGCTTCCGGATGTGTCATGAACAGTGGACCTCCGCAGCACCTGGTCGCGCTTGGGAACGGGACCGGTTCAGCGCCTAGGGCTGCAATCAGTTTGCTCAGTGTTTGAGGTCGCTGTGGATCCTCGAATCGTGCAGACTTCGGAAATCCGGCGTGCTGGCAGCCGTAGTAGGGCGTTGCTTTGATCGATGCGAGCTTCCTTTTGACTCCTTGCGAGACCTTCGAGTCCCACGTCATTGACTATGACGTCGAGCAAGTTCCTAGCCCTTACCTTTCCGGAATAGGCGAGGCCTAGGCTAGACAGTGAGGCGTTGACCTTTGCCTTCAAAGCGCCGTCTGCCGCGCAAAGTTCTTGCGCCCTTGAAAAAACCTGGTAGCAACTGTGACTCGGTCGAGTTCTTGAGGTCAATCGCATCCTTCGGACAAATGGGAATGCATAGCCCGCATCCGACGCAGGAAATGGAGTTGATTGTCGCGCCACTCGGCACGAGTTCTATCGCGCGCGTCGGACAGGCGCTTACGCATTCCCCGCATGAGTCGCACTTGTCGGGAATCACGTATGCCTTTTCAGGGGTGATCGTCACCACGCCCTTTCCAAGGAGCGATACAGTCCTCGACGCGGCGGAGAGAGCTTCGACCACGGACTCCCTGACCTCTTTCGGTCCGAGACAACAACCTGACAAGAAGACGCCGGCGTTTTGGCTATCCACAGGTCTAAGCTCGTAGTGCCTCTCCAAGAGGAAACCATCAGATCCGATGTGCAAGCCCAACCTCTCCGCCAGCTCGCTAGTTCCGACTTCAGAGCAGAGCACGACTAGGTCGAAGGTGTTTTACTAGCACTCTCATACATGTCTGCAGCCTTCGAGATCTCTCCGCCATCTTCGAAGGTTCTAGCGATTTGCCATCTCATCCTGGCCACGTTCCCCAGGGCACCGAGCTTCTCGTAAAGCGCTGCCGCCTCGTCAAACGCATGTCTAGCTCGTTCGAGCAGTTCGTGCTGACGATTCTTCAAGTACAGCCTGGACAGAATATCCCCGTACCAAGAGAGATACTGGGCCATCGGCGTCCAGTGTACTGAGGTTGTCTCCTCTTGCGGCAGAGTTGTATGCACTTCTCCATTGTATATTCGGCATCCTTGAGAAGCTGGAATGACCTCTCTGGGTCAGCTTCTGCAAGTTCGGTGATGATGAGGGCGAGGTATGCATGCATGGAGCCAAGGTCAAAGTGAAGGGAAGACCCAACCTGAAGCACTCTCACGATAGCCTCTTTCCCAGTCTCAAGGGTTTCCTGCAGTGTGACTCTCTTTCTAGATTCGTCGTCTTCACGGATCGCAAGCGAATACAGCGTCTTGCTTGACGAGCGAAGCGAATACGGAAGTGCTATACCGGTCCATGGTCCTTCTCGTCGAGCTGTTGAGAGTCTCCTGCCTTTTCCGGACTTCGGTCTCCAGTTTGGCTAGATAGTCATATGTCTCGGCCAAGTTCGCATATGCGAAGGCGGTCGCAAAGGTGAAGTCTACTGGTGTGGCCTCTTCAATGGCCTTCCACCCGTGTTCTTCGCATTGATTGGAGTAGACTCTCATCCTCTCGTAGTCTTCTTCTTGTAGCATCCGCCCGCGGTAAGCGATACAAAGGGCAAAATGCGCGAAAGCTTTCAGCGAACGGTCTTTTGCTTTCGAGGCATATGTCAACGCGTCTCGAAACAGTGCTTCAGACGTTACCCGATCTGGTGTGAGATCTTCGACCGCCCACCCCCAGGCAATGTGAAACGGCATAGCCGATTATTGCCGTTCCCATACTTTCCCCAGTCTAAGCACGTGATATACCCCGCTGACTTGCATTAGCTTAGCCAAAGGTGAACCACAGATCGGGAAGCAGATTGCCTATCACTTCTTTCTTCGTGAGGACATGGCAGGACCGTTTTCGGCGTGTGAGACCAACGTGGAAGTCCACGTGGTACGCCGCAGATCACGTTCGGACCCCTGATCAGAAGTAGAAGAACAGCAGGAACAGGGCAGAGACCAGCGAAAGTGGAAAACAGGCTGCTTTGGTCGCCGCGTGATCACTGCACAAATACGCATGGCGTATAGTCTACATGCAGACGATAGTAATATAGTAGCCATAGGAATATGATGTTGCCGTCGCCCCGACTTGTGAGGCGCGAACTCGCATCATGGTAATTAGAAGCGCTGACCTTGACTCAAACTTCATCCAAGAAGTCACCAAGATCAGCGGCGAAAACGTAAAGTCATGCTTTCAATGCGGAATATGTACAGGAACGTGTCCGTCAGGACGGTTGACTTCTCTACGGAGTAGAACGATAATGAGGAAAGCTGTTCTCGGGTTGAGGAAGGACGTTCTCTCGAGTCCCGCGCTTTGGGAGTGCATGATCTGCTTCAAGTGCCACGAGCAATGCCCCAGAGGGGTCAACATCCCAGCCGTGATGCTTGCACTTCGAAACTTGGCGGTTCGTGAGGGCATACTGCCACCGGAAGGCTACTTGAAAATGGCGAAGTCCGTATTCGAGGAGGCAGCGGTTCAGCCTCCGCAAGAGGTAGTGACAAGAGACTTCGAGAGCTTCAGCCGCACTTCTCTGAATCTCCCCAGTCTCTCCAAACCAACGGACTTGAGTAGATTCTCGAGGGCCCTGGGCGAGATAGGATTGCGAAAGATTATCGGGGGATAGGCATATGCGATTTGGTCTATTCCTTGGTTGCTATGCACAGACAGAGCAGTACGCCTGTGAGCTTTCGGCACGGCAGGTGTTGCCCAAACTCGACATAGACCTAGTTGAGATCAAAGGTGCGGGTTGCTGCGGATTTCCGCTGAACAGCATCGACAACCTTACGTGGACCTACCTGACCGCCAGAAATCTGGCTCTGTGCGAGGATCAACACCTCGACATGCTTCCGCTCTGCAACGGATGCCACCTGTCGATGTGCGAAGTCAAGCAGAAGCTGCAGGCCAACCCAGCATTAAGGGAAAGAGTCAACGGTCTGTTGGCATCAGAGGATCTCAGCTGCGAGGGTACAACGAGAGTTAGGCACATCATTGAAGTTCTCCACGACGACATCGGTCCGGAAAGGATTCAGAAGACTATCAGCAGACAACTTGTGGGACTCGAGTTCGGATCCCACTACGGTTGCCATGCTCTCAGACCGAGCGAACTCGGTAGGCCGGATGATTCGCGGAACCCCATGAAGCTTGAAGCTCTTATCGGTGCTCTTGGGGCACGATGGAATGTCTATCCCGAGAGACTAGACTGCTGCGGCGCAGGAATAGCAGTCTCGGCAGGTGAATCCTCCCTCAAGATTGCGGGAACGAAACTGGAAAGACTGAGGGCAGCCGGTTTTGACGGGTTGGTTACTACGTGTCCGTTCTGCATGAGAATGTATGACGCAAGGCAGGAGGCGATCGGAGCACTGCTCGGCAGCGCGACATCGTTTCCGGTATTCTACTATACTCAGCTGTTGGGGCTCTGCATGGGCGTCGATCAAGCGGCGCTTGGCCTACACCTCAACATGAGTCCTGTTAGCGAAGTCATCGAGAAGTTCCAAGCGGCAACGATGTGAGGATTCGGAGCAGCCAGACCACTAGAGGAATCAGATCGCCGAAAGTGACTACGTGAGCATGAACCACAGCCGAAGGCGTCTTTGTTCTTGCAGGCAACATCATATCGTCATTTGACTATGAGAAGATGGTCAAAGTACTGAAGCTCCCATCTGAGAAGTTTAGGGATAAGGCGTACGGGATCCTCAAAGAGCATCTTTCGACGGCATCGGCGGAGCTCGGAAGAAAAGTGACCCTTGACGAGGCAAAGATAGCTCTCAAGAACGGATTCGAGAAACTGCTTGGCGAGGACCTCCGACCCGGAACTCTTTTTCTGCGAGGTCGCTCGACATCACGTTCTTGGTTGCCTTCACCAATCTCCCTAACAAGCGAATCACTCTAGGTACTTATTGCTAGTCGTGCTTGGCAGTCTGGCAAAGGTTCGGGATGACATGACACTTGCCGGGCCGCAACGTCCTTACCTATCACGCTCGAGGAGTCCGGGATCAGAAGACACGCACCCCTACACACACCCTACCGGGACAGATGCCTCTCGACTTCAGCATCTGCAACAGCGAGAGAGCGCTGCTGAGAGATCTGCGAAGATCCTAGGCCGGCAGGCTATCATTCGGGCCTTCAGTAAGGCTTTTCGAAGGAGGCTCAGGGGGTAGGATGGTGAAGGACAGGCTTCAATAGATGTCACTGACGCTCGCACATGAAGGATCGCGTGGCGGCTGGACAAAGGGTTAGTTGCCCTATCGAACCCGGTGGGCGAGTCATCGACGGACGCTGCGTGACTGGCAAGCACTTCAGCCTATGAGTTTCGATCGTTTTAGACCCCTAGCATAATGTTCCAACATGTGGAACAAGGATTGTCCCCATATGCGATCTGCCGAATGATCCAGTAGGTCTTGCAGTTCTCACATCGGCCTGTTTCGAACTTAGGCAGGATGGTTTCCACCAACTTCCGAGCCTCCGAGTGCAGTGGTTTCAGTTCCTCTCCACATTTCTGGCATCTGTGCATCGTCTCCACACTTCCACCTCCCCAACTGAAAGGTACCTTGGTCTAGATTTGATTATGCATCGAAATGACACAAATCAGCCCGTGACGAAGGTCAACTTGATCGTCGGCACGACCAACAACCACGCGGCCATAAGTGTGTCCATCAAGCAAGGGAGAAAGTCTCCGACGGCCTTCTGAACATGGTAGAGATGGCCTTCAGAGCGTGCGACCCCTGCTACGGATGCGCTACGCACACCTCACCACTCGACGTCAGCATTTACAACAGTGAGAGAGAACCACTGCGAAACCTGCGAAGACCCTTGAGCGATCAGTAGTCAACCGCGCCCTCTTAGTAGCGCTTCTGGACAGACATGGGCTGATCAAAGTGAGGACACTCGTCCTCGACATAGGGAGACGACGGCGTAGGCATCTACGTCGCGAGGATGGTGAAGGACAGACTTGGAGGTCAAGGAGCCAGGAGTCAGTGGTCTCAGACTGGTAGAGGAAATGCTGGGCTACAAAGAAGCGATCATAGTAGACTCCTATCCCTCCCAAGATGATGAGGTTGGTCGAGTTCGTGAATTTGCCCTAGAGGAGTTCCAAGAGACTTTGCGCGGGTCTTCTCCGCATGGATGAACTTCGCTATGGCGCTTCAATTCTACAGACGCCTCCTTCCCGAAAGAATACCGAGAAGGATACTGGTCTTCACGGTCGACATACATCCGACCCTAACCTTTGAGGAGGGAATGAGCACACCAGTCGGAGTTGCGGCCTCAAGACTAGCTGAATCAATCGCGCGGCAGATTGAACAGGGGCCTCAGGACGGTCAAAAGAACTCACTGCACAGGTCTCACACGAGTGGAAAATGGTGCTAGTTCCGTGGTTCCTTGGATGAATCGTTGAGGCTGTTCAGCCTGCGAGCCCTCTGTGCTTCCATGACCGCGATGTCCCCTATTCGAACTCCATGCTGCCCAGGAAGGTAGATGCCCGGTTCAATGCTGAACATCATCCCCTCGGCAAGCTTCAATGAGTTGCCGGCGACGATGTATGGTTCTTCATGGATCAAGGCAACTGGATCTCTAGTCAAGAAGGCTCTGGCTGACATCTACTATCTTTCACAGCCGCACCTGGAGTCTGATTCAACCGGTGCTGATTCTTCGTCATGACAGATTGAAGGGAACGATGTCCCGATGGAGGCACAGCGGTCCCCAGCTGCTCGTGCTGCTGCACCTACTTGAGAGCTTTCATGAACTATGGAGTCAAGCATCACATAGCAAGATCTGGGCTCGTAGCAAGAATCAACGCGGACGACTGTGATGGTTGCGGGGTCTGCATGCGACGAGGCATATTTGGAGCGAGAGGAATGGAAAATGGAAAAAGCGTGGTCAAAGAAGAGAACTGTCATGGATGCGGACTCTACGATCACATGCGCCTCTGGGGCTTGCAGACTAGCATACCCAGATGAGTAGGACAGTAGCCAGACTCTGCCCTTTGTCCCTTCATAGTGGGAGACACAGAGAGAATCATCGTTCAAGTTATGATGCCCGCCGGAATCCTAGCAACTCCCGGAAATCCTTTTCTTTGAGATACATTCCCTCACACGTTCATGATCATCGATCCCGAGTCTCTCGTTCCTGAACTCAGACGGCTCTGTGGAGTCAAGGACGTCGAGATCGTACCATTTCCGTTGGGAAAGGAACTCTGGGTTGTCTTGAGAGACCCTATTGACACGGATAGACTTCACAGGGCCTCAGCGAGTCTCGGCTACGCCGTCGTCAAGTCAGGGTCGTTGCCCTCCAAGCTTCCCCGGAGCCTAGCTGAGATGATCTGGGACGGCACCACGCACGTCGTCACAAAACATCCACAGGGCTGGAAGAAGCTCATGGCAACTCTTGGCTTACGGCCAGTGGTGAAGATTGCGAGGGACCTGGTAACGGAAGACACCATTTGCCACACTAATGACAGTGACGGGCTTGCGATCCTGCGCGAGTATCTGAAGAGTTGATCGACCGATCTTTCGCGATCTCATGACAGACTACCAGATTGGCAGTGACACGCAAAACCACTCCTCTAGCCGATTGGTTTGATTGTGTGTGCGTGCACCACAAGGTGCCCCCCGAAAAATAGCCCACTCCTGCTCCCAAACAGAGACAGATTCCAGCCCAAGAACCAACAGTCAGAATCTCGAGACCAGCGTGTCACCTCCAGGCATCTTCCTGACCTCGTCGAACAGAGTTTCGGTTATCATGCCCATCCAGATGGTGTCTTTCTGTCCGCTCATCGGATAACGGCCACCTGCTTGATTTTTGATCGCGCCTCTGGAGGAAGCGGCCCCAGTTTCCGCACCCTTTCAGTAAACGTCCCGAAGACCGAGGCCAGCTTCGCAAACTGCGGGATCGTTGTTCTAGTTGCGAATACGCGGAGGGACTCTATTCCTCTACTCGCGACCATCTTTCTGATTTCGCTCACGTGTGCTCGGAATCTCTCCTCACCAAGAACTGTCCCCTCTCCCTCAACCATTATCACGCCATCTGCACCTGCCGAGAACGCTGCGAGAAGATGCCTCGCGTGAAGCCTTCCGACCGATGGCACGCTGACTACGCGAACGTTTGTCGGGTAGTGTTGCCTACCAAGGCCGACCAGGTCGCAAGCTGTGTAGGCTGAAGTTGCCTCGACGAAGGCTATGATCTTCGGCATAGCTGTGGTTGCCCCTGCGATTCCTTCAATCGTGGCCATCAACTGTGACTCGGTCGAGTTCTTGAGGTCAATCGCATCCTTCGGACAAATGGGAATGCATAGCCCGCATCCGACACAGGAAATGGACCTGACTTTCGCGCCGCCCTGGGGGAGTTCTATCGCGTGCGTCGGACAGACCTTCACGCATTCGCCGCAAGAATCACACCTCTCGGAAATCACATATGCCTTCTCTGGACTGATCGTCACCGCGCCCTTTCCGAGGAGCGATGCAGTCCTCGACGCGGTGGAGAGAGCCTCAACTACAGACTCCCTTACATCCTTCGGCCCGAGGCAACAGCCCGAGAGGAAGACGCCGTCGTTCTGGCTATCGACAGGCCTAAGCTTGTAGTGCCTCTCTAACAGGAAACCATCAGATCCGATGTGTAAGCCCAGCTTCTCTGCGAGCTCGCCAATTCCAAGCTCTGGGAGGATTGCAGGGCAGAGAACGACCAAGTCGAAGTTGTTCTCCAGCTGCTCTCCCAGAAGAGTGTCTTCCGCTCGGACCAGCAGCTCGTCCCCACTGATGGGCACGACTTCTGCCACGCGTCCCCTAACGAATTGCACCCCGTCCTCCATCGCTCGCACGTAGAATTCCTCATATCCTTTGCCGGCCGCCCTCAGATCTTGATAGAAGATCCATGTCTCGAGATTGGGAACGAGTTCTTTCAGGAGTACTGCTTCCTTCACCGACGCCATGCAGCAAATCTTGCTACAGTAGGGCTGTCCGTTTCGGCTGTCGCGACTGCCGACACATTGGATCCACGCGATCTTGCACGGGGTCTTCCTGTCGGATGGTCTGTAGACTCCGTGCTCGATCAGCCTTTCGAGTTGAAGATTGGTGATGATGTTTGGGTGGGTGCCAAAGCCGTACTGAGTGAGCCCACTCGGGTCGAAGACACGAAACCCAGTCGCTACAATGACCGCGCCAGCCTCTATTTTCTTCTGAATCGCCTGATCGCGTGGGTTGATCGCTCCATGTTTGCAGGCTTTGATGCAGAGCCAACACTTGGTGCAGTTCTTCTCATCGACAACGTAGACATTGGGCACGGCTTGTGGGAAAGGTAGGTATATCGCCTTTCGGTGTGCCGTTCCCTCTTCAAACTCGTCGGGAACCTCGACGGGGCAAACTTTGGCGCAATCTCCACAGCCCGAGCATTTGTCTTCTTTGACATATCGTGGTCTTCGTGTCAAGGTAAGTGAGTAGGCTCCCGCGGAACCATCGACCGTGGCTATCTCGGTGTTGGTCATCAACTCAATCAGCGGGTGGCCCTTGGTCTCCGCCAGCTTCGGGCTGAGAATGCAGAGCGAACAGTCGAGTGTCGGGTATGTCTTACTCAGCTGAGCCATGTGTCCTCCTATACTCGGTTGCCGTTCAACCATGAAGACCTTGTATCCCTGGTTCGCAAGCTCAAGGGACGCGCAGATACCCGAAACCCCGCCCCCTATGACCGCAACGTTACTGTTCACTTTCATCTCCGTTGGAGTCAGCGGCTCTAAGTAGGCAGCTCGACCGACCGCTCCTGCTATGATATCGATCGCCTTGTCCGTGGCACTGTCCTTGTCGAGGGTTGTCCAGCTGCACTGTTCTCGAAGATTGGCCATCTCAACGAGATACGGATTAATCCCCTCGCTCGAGCACAGGTCGCGGAAGGTCTTCAGATGCATTCTCGGGGAACACGAGCCGATTACAACTCTTTCCAATCCGTGCTCCCGTATCTTGCTTCGGATGAGGTCCTGACCTGAGCTACTACAGAGATACCTGTTGGTCTC